>Ga0265293_10006884_pt1 | contig 17860 bp, 14 predicted proteins | sample Munlanlewell138R_FD_192505 | JGI IMG/M metagenome (GOLD analysis project Ga0265293, IMG submission 192505) | Leachate microbial communities from a municipal landfill in Southern Ontario, Canada - Leachate well 138R | ecosystem: Engineered > Solid waste > Landfill > Unclassified | place: Canada...
TGCCCATCGCCGGGCTCACGTCCGGGAAGAACACCTTCGGGAACACCAGCGCGGCGGCCGTGCCGTAGACGAAGAAGTCGTAGTACTCGATGGTCGTCCCCAGCAGGCTGGCGGCGCCGACCTTGCGAAGGGAACTCCCACCGGACTGCGCGTCGGTGTTGCGCGGCGGTCCGCCGGGTTCATGGCCGGCCGAGGGTAGATCGATGGTGCTCACGTGATGTCAGCGCTCCTAATGGCCCGAAGGTCGATTCCTGAGCGGCGTTGCGCTCGTTGACTGAGGGGTGTCATATCCAGGCGCCTGGATCCAGGATTTACAAAGACTATGCCCGTGCGAGTGTGACGTCAATAACAAAAAGAGATTCAAAGTGACGGTTGGCACGTTCGATATTTGCGACAGCAATCACCTCTGGGCGCAGTTGACGGCTGTTGTCCGAGGGCATCCGGGTGGCTCTGGGGCGAGCCGGGTTCGGCCGATGTTTGCCCATGAGCACCCGTCCCGACAGCCGAAAGTGCCCCCATCCGGACATCGGACAGGGGCACTTTCGGGGCTGTGCGGCTACTTCTGTTCGAGCGGGACCAGGTGGTCGACGCCGCGTTTCACGGTCCACCCGGCCTGCTCGCGATCCCATTCCGCGGGGGTGGTGTCCATGGCGCGCAGCTCGCGCTTGAGCACCTTGCCCGTCGAGGTCTTGGGGAAGTCGTCGAGGACCTCGAGGTAGCGCGGCACCGCGAAGTACGGCAACCGCTTCACGCAGTGCGAGAGCACGGCGACCAGGTCGGGGGCCTTGGCGTCGTCGGCGAGCACCAGGAACGCCTTGATGTCGTCCTCGCCCTCGCGGGCGGGCTTGCCGATGACGGCGCAGTCCTCGACCTCGGGCAGTTCGGTGAGCGCGACCTCGATGTCGTAGGCGGTGACGTTCTCGCCCTTGCGCCGGATGCGGTCGTTGAGGCGGTCCATGAAGTAGTAGTAGCCGTCGGAATCCCGTCGGCCGGCATCGCCGGTGTGGAACCACAGGTTGCGCCAGGCCTCGACGGTGCGGTCCGGCATGGCGTGGTAGCCCAGGAACGTGGTGAACGGGACCTTGGGGCGGACGACGATCTCGCCGGTCTCGCCGTCGGGCAGCGGCTCGTCGGTCTCGGGGTCGACGATCGCGACTTCGAACCACTTGTCGAGCGCCTTGCCGCAGCTGCCCGGACGCAGCGGTTCGTCCATCGGGCGGTAGAGGGGCAGGCAGATCTCGGTCATGCCGTAGGCCTCCACGCACGTGGTGTTGAACCGAGTTTCGAACTCCTCGGCGATCACGGCCGGGATCGGGATGGTGACCATGCGCCGCACGCCGTGGTCGGTGTCGTGCGGACCGGCCGGACGGTTGAAGACGTATTGCGCCATGACGCCGAGCATGCTGGTGACCGTCGCCCCGCACGCGCGCAGATCGTCGAGCCAGCCACTGGCGCTGAACGCATCGGCGAGAACCACGGTGGCCCCGGTCATCAGGCACGGCAGCACCTGCATGAACTGGGCGTTGGCGTGGAACATCGGCAGGCAGATGTAGTAGACGTCGTCCTCGACGATGCGCAACTGCTCGACCACGTGCCCGGCGAAGGTGTACATGTGCCCGTGCGGGACCACCACGCCCTTGGCGGGACCCGTGGTGCCCGAGGTGTAGATGATGGCGGCCGGATCGCGGTGGGACACCGCCACGGGCTGCGCGCCGTTGGGCGAGCGATCCAGATCCTCGAGGGCGACGACGATGTCCTTGGGCCGCGCGTCGCTGGCCCCGCGGATTACGACCGCGGTGAGGGTCTCGAGTTCGTCGGCGACCTCGTCGAGCACGCCCGCGTAGTTCGCGTCGATGATGGCCACCCGGGCCCCCGAGTTGTTGGCGGCGTGCACCAGGCTCGGTCCGCGGTTGGCCGTGTTCACCGGGACCTCAACGGCGCCAATGAGATTGATGGCGAACCAGCAGGCGATCATGTCGATCGAGTTGTCCATCAGCAGCAGGACCCGGTCGCCCTTGGTGACGCCCAGCCCGGTCAGGCCCGCGGCCCGGCGTTCGGTGAGGTCCAGCATCTCGGCATAGGTCAGCCCGTCCCCGGAAACGGTGCGCACGCAGGGCTTGTCGGGTTGCGCCGCGGCCGCCTCACGCAGCACCGCCGGCAGGGTCCAGAGTTCCCGTTCTCTGCCGGTGAAGGGGTCCAACACCGGCTGAGTTTCTGTCTTCACGTTCACGCTTGTAAATCCTTCCGCGGCGGTCAGGGCGCCCATGTGGCCTGTGCGTCTACGCCGACCAATATGTGACGAATGCTACTATGGACTCTGGATCCAGGATTTGCAATACGCTGAGCAGATCCGCCGACTACCCCCAGATTGGTGCCCCTCATGAGCGAAACGACCGTTGCCCAACTCATCGCGCAACGACTGAAGGCGCAGGGTGTGCGCCGGATCTTCGGCCTCTGCGGTGGCCACATCCAGCCGCTGTGGGACGCCGTGTCACGCGAGGGCATCGAGGTCGTCGACGTGCGCCACGAGGCCGCGGCCGTCTACATGGCCCACGCCACCGCCGAACTGTCCGGCGAGCTGAGCGTCGCCATGGTGACCGCCGGGCCGGGCCTGACCAACGCCGTCACCGCCATCTCGAACGCCTACGTGTCGCGCAGCCCCGTGCTGGTCATCTCGGGTCGGCCGCCGCGCCCGCAGACCGGGATGGGCGCCATGCAGGACATCGACCAGGCCGGCATCGTCGAACCCATCTGCCGCCTCGTCGAACAGGTCTCCGAGCGTCACCACGTGATCGGCCGCCTCGACAAGACCATCGCCGCCGCGCTGGGTGCGGCCAACGGCGCCACCGGCCCCGCCTACATCGACTTCCCCACCGAGCTGCTCGACGAGATCGTCCACGACGCCGACATCCCGGCGCTGGCCATGGAACCCCGCACGGCCCAGACGGTCGCCGCCGATCCCGTCGCCCTGGCCCAGGCCGCGGACGCGATCCGGGCCGCGTCGCGCATCGTCGTCATCGGCGGGCGCTCGGTGCGGTCCGCGGGACCCGAGGTGCACAAGTTCCTCGACACCGCGCAGGCGCTGTACCTCGATTCCGGGGAGAGCCGCGGCGTCGTCCGCGACGATTCGCCCGCCTTCGTGCCCGCGGTGCGCGGCCGCGCGATGAGCGAGGCCGGCCTGGTGATCACGCTGGGCCGGCGGCTCGACTTCCAGCTGGGCTACGGGTCCCCGGCGGTGTTCTCCCCGGACGCGCGGTTCCTGCGCATCGGCACCTGCTTCGAAGAACTCGGCGAGAACCGCCGCGGCGACGTCGAGGTGTTCGGCAGCACCGGTTCGGTGCTGGCCGCGCTGACCGAAGCCGGTGCGACGCCGGCCGCCCCGGACACCGCCTGGCTGCAGGACATGCGCGACTCGAACGCGAAGCGGACCGCGAAGCTGGCCGAGAAGCTCGCCGACCCCAACCTGGATGCGACCGGTCGAATGTCCCCGAACTTCGTCGTCGGCGCCGTCAACAACCTGCTCACCGAGCAGTCCGTGGCCATCGCCGACGGCGGCGACATCCTGTCCTTCGCGCGGGTGGGCCTCAAGCCGGTGGACTACCTGGACTGCGGTGCGCTCGGCTGCCTCGGCGTCGGCGTCCCCTTCGCCACCGCGGCCGCGCTGCTGCGCCCCGAGGAGCCCGTCGTCGCGGTCATCGGCGACGGCAGCTTCGGCTTCACCGCCGTCGAGGTGGACACCGCCGTCCGGCACGGCGCCAAGGCGGTGTTCGTCGTCGTCAACAACGAGGCGTGGAACATCGAACGCCACGATCAGGTCGACCGCTTCGACAACAATCTGGTGGGGGTGGACCTGCCGGGCTGCCGGTACGACCTGCTGGCCCAGGGCCTCGGCGCGCACGGCGAGCGGGTGGAGAACGCCGAGGACCTCGCCGATGCGCTCAAGCGCGCGCTGGACAACGCGCCGGCCGTGGTCGACGTCGTTGTCTCGCGGGAGGCCAAGTCCGCCGATTACCTCGGCGGTCTGGCCGCGGTGCCGCCGCGGCAGGCGGTCGGGCCGTGGAACGCCGCGGAATTCGAGCGTTACGGCCAGTCGTGAGACGGTAGGGCCATAATGGCTCGTGGATCCACCATGCAGATCACTGTGACAGCCCCGAGGAGTGCGTCGTGAGCATTGATTCGCCCATCGAGACGAGTCCGGCCGAACGTCAGGACTCCAGCTTCTCGGCGCTGAGCGCGCTGCCGCCCCGGGACTCCAATGCGCTGGTCACCTCGGTTCGGGACCGGCTGCGGATGGCCATCGTGCTCGAGGAGATCCCGGCCGGCGTCCGCCTGAACCAGGTCCGGGTCGCCGAGCAGCTCGGGGTCAGCCGGATGCCGGTGCGCGCCGCGTCGGCCGATCTGGTGGTCGAGGGTCTGCTGGAACCGCTGCCCACCGGCGGGGTCGCGGTGCGCTCGCTGTCCCGGCGCGATGTCGAGGAGGCGTCCAAGGTGCGTGAGGCCCTCGAGGCCCAGGCCGCCCGCGAGGTCGCGCTCGCCCGACCGGAGGCGGGACTCAAGGCGATCTTCGCGGTGCTCGACCGGCACGAGGCCCTCGGCGGAGTGAACGACACCCGGATGCTGCTCGAACTGGACCGGTCCTTCCACTGGGCGGTGCTCGACGCGACCGACAACCCGTACTTCCGCCGGGCCATGGTCCCGATGTGGTCGGTGGTCGAACGCTCGATGGTCGGCGTGCTGCGCAAGGTGCCGGACATGTTCACCCTGGCCTGGCAGCAGCACCGGGAGATCGCCGAGGCGCTGGCGGCCGGTGATGCCGATCTGGCCGAGCAGCGCGCCCGGAACCACATCCGGTCCACGGCGCCGAAGCTGGCCAAGGCCATCGAGGACAACGAATAGCTCTACCGCGGTGGATATCCCCGTTGTGCAAGGGATTTCGCAGGGGTGCCGCTCGACGGGACGCCGGGGTGTTTCTGGGCTAGCTTCGAGCCATGGGTATCCCGACGTATGAGCTGAACAATGGCGTGCACATTCCGGTCCTGGGTTTCGGTGTGTATCAGGCGACGCCGGAGCAGACGGTGTCGGCGGTCGGTGCCGCCCTGGAGATCGGCTACCGCCACGTCGACACCGCCGCGGCCTACGGCAACGAGCGGGAGGTCGGCCAGGCGATCGCTGCCGCCGAGGTCGACCGCGACGACATCTTCATCGAAACCAAGGTCTGGATCAGCGATTACGGCTACGACGCGACGTTGCACGCCTTCGACAAGGCGGCCGGCAAGCTCGGCGTCGACCAGATCGACCTGCTGATCCTGCATCACCCGATGCCCGGCGAGTTCGAGCTGACCATCGCCGCCTACCGCGCGTTGGAGAAGCTCCACGCCGACGGCAAGGTCCGCGCGATCGGCGTCTCCAACTTCGGCCCGGCACACCTGGACCGGCTGCTGGCGGAGACCGAGGTGGTGCCCGCGGTGAACCAGATCGAGTTGCACCCGTACTTCCGGCAGTCGGCCAGCGTGGCCCGCGCCGACGAGCTCGGCATCCTCACCCAGGCGTGGTCCCCGCTGGGCGGGATCACCACCTACTTCGAGGGATCGCACACCTCCCCGCTGCAGGACCCCGCGGTGCGGGCCATCGCCGACGCGCACGCCAAGACGCCGGCGCAGGTGCTGCTGCGCTGGCATCTGCAGCAGGGTCGGCAGGTGTTCCCGAAGTCGGTGACGCCGGCCCGGATCGCGGAGAACTTCGACGTGTTCGACTTCGAGCTCACCGCGGAGCAGCTCGCCGCGATCGACGCGCTGGACACCGGGGTGCGCGGCGGGCCGGAGGCCGAGGTCTTCGCGCGGGAGAATTTCGACTTCGAAATCCCGGAAGCCTGAGTTCTACTGGCTCGAAATTGCATCCTGGGTTGTTCCCGCATCGTCTCAACAGCCGTGAACGCAATTTCGGCCTCGCGCGGCGGACCGTAGGCGTCGAAAACTTAGCTCTGGTGGGTGATCTGGACCAGATTGCCGCAGGTGTCGTCGAACACGGCCGTGGTCACCGGCCCCATATCGGTGGGTTCCTGGGTGAAGCGCACGCCCAGCCCACGTAGTCGTTCGAACTCCACCTTCACGTCGTCGACCGCGAACGAGGTGAACGGGATGCCGTCGGCAACCAACGCGGCCTTGAACGGCTTCACCGCGGGGTGGCTGTCCGGTTCGAGGACGAGTTCGGTGCCGTCGGGATTTTCCGGGGACACCACCGTGATCCAGCGGGCGCCGCCCATCGGAATGTCGTGCTTCGGCTCGAATCCGAGCATCTCGGTGTAGAACCGGAGCGCCTTGTCCTGGTCGTCAACGAGGATGCTCGCCAGGTTGATTCTCATGATTGTTCCTCCCGCCGGAGTTCTTGAGCCACCGCGCGACGATTGGTTCGAGCGGCGCAGTATCGAGGTAGTGAAACTTGTACCGACCGTCGCGCCTGGTCTCGACGAGTCCGGCGTTCTCGAGAACGTCGAGGTGTTGCGATATCGCTTGGCGTGACGAGTTCAGCCCGTGTTTGGTTGTCAGGCGAGCACAGATCTCGAAGAGGGTCTGCCCGTTGCGGTCGGTCAGTTCGTCGAGGATCGCGCGGCGCGTGGGATCGGCCAAGGCCTTGAAGACGTCGCCCACGTCTTTCACGTTAGGCAAGTGGACACTTGCCTGTCAACGGCGCAGCGATGAGGATGTCACCGACATTGGGCCTCCGAAATGACGAACGGATGTGCCCAACATACGTCGTCCACATCAGGAGGTCGGTCGAGCCCGGCGCGACGACGTCCGTGGCACGGGATCACCACCTACTTCGAGCGATCGCACAGAGTGAGCCGTTGCACCGCGTCGAAACTGCAGCCATGGTTGTTCCCGCAGCGTCGGCACAGCCGTGGACGCAATCTCGGGCGGACTTCTAGCGCGCGAACCCCTACCCGAGCGCGGCCTCGACGACGTCCGCCGCGGCCACGGCCCCGCCCGCATCATCGATCTCGCGGCGCATCCACGCCAGCCGGTCGCGGATCCCGGGGTCGCCGGCCACCCCGTCGACGGCCTCCCACAGGCCCGCTGCCGAGATCCGCGCCGGGTCCAGCTGCCGGCCGAGTCCGAGTTCGACGAGCCGGTCGGCGTTCGCGCGCTGCTCGGCCATCTGCGGTACGGCGACCATCGGCACCTCGTGGGCCAGCCCCTCGAGCGCGCCGCCCATCCCGGCGTGGGTGAGGAACACCCGCGCGTGCCGCAGGATCGCGAGCTGCGGAACCTGTTCGTGCACTTCCACATTCGGTGGCAAGGGGCCGAGGGCGCCCGGGTCGACGGCATCGCCGATCGCCACCACCACGTGCCACGGGCGGCCGGCCGCGGACCCGACGATCATCCGGAAGAAGTCGGGGCGATCGTTGTAACCCGTACCGAGGGAGACCAGTAGCACCGGGTGTGGGCCGGGCGGCTCCCAGTCGCCCTGGAACCGCCGGTCGGTCAGCACCGGACCGACGAACCGGTAGCCGTCGGTGAACGTGTCACCCGCCGGCTGGAAGGCGCGCGGCACGGTGACGATGCGATCGGCGGCGGTGTCGCCCCGGAAGAAGCCGCCGACATCGCGGATGCCTTCCCGGCGCAGCATCCGGGACAGCCGCAGCACCACCAGGAGCAGTCGCGGGCTCAGCGGGTTCAGCTTCGCGTAGCCGCGCATGTTCCAGTGCTGGTTGTTGACGAAGTTCGGCCAGGTCTCCACCGCCGGAACGCCCCAGCGGTGGGCCAGGATTCGGCCCCACCAGGCCAGCGGACCGTCGTGCACCACCAGGTCCGGGGCGGGCAGACCACCCAGCGCCGCCACCATGGCCTTGGTCTCGTCGAGCAGCAGCGACATCGCGCGCACCAGTTCGGCGCCGTGCATCTGCGGCACGTCGCGGGGCAGGGACTCCCAGGTGGAGACCACCGGCACGAAGGCGGCGCCGGTCTCGACGATGCGCGACTCGAATCGGCGGGTCGCGGCGTAGGACACCCGATGCCCGCGGCGGACCAGTTCGGCGGCCAACCCCAGCGTCGGATTCACATGCCCGGCTCCGAGCGGCGCGAAGAAGGTGATGTTCGCCGGTGTCACGACCCGCCCGCCGCGCCCACGTCGATGACCCGCAGCACCGCCGCGCCCTCCTCGTCGGAAGCCGCCAGATCCACCTCGACGTCAAAGCCCCAGTCGTGGTCGCCCGCCGGGTCGTCCAGGATCTGCCGCACCCGCCAGGCCTCGGGCCGGCGGTCGAAGATCAGCAGCGCGGGACCCCGGGCGTCGGCGCCGGTGCGCACCTCGTCGTGCTCGGTGAAGTAGTCGTCGCCCGCGTCGGCCCATCGGTCGGCCGTCCACCCCGAGCCCGAGTCGAGGTCGCCGAGTTCGTCCCAGCGCTCGCGGGCGAACAGCTCGACCCGGCGGAACAGCGCGTTGCGCACCATCGCGGTGAAAGCCCGCTCGTTGCCGGTCAGCGGCCGCGGGCGGGCCGGAACCGCGACCGGCACATCGTGCGGCTGATCCGGACTGGTCAACTGTTCCCACTCGTCGAGCAGACTCGAATCCACCTGGCGCACAAGCTCACCGAGCCACTCGACGATGTCGGTGAGCTCCTCGGTCCGCGCCGCGGCCGGCACGCCGGAGCGCAGCGCCTTGAACGCATCGGAGAGGTAGCGCAGCACCGCGCCCTCGGAGCGGGTCAGGCCGTAGACGCTGACGTACTCCCGGAACGTGAAGGCCCGCTCCCACATCTCCCGGACGACGGCCTTGGGCGACAGCCGCCCGTCGGCGGCCCACGGGTTGCTCTGCAGATACAGCTCGTAGGTGTGCTGCAGCAACTCGTCCAGCGGCTTGGGGTAGGTGACGTCGTCGAGTAGTTCGATGCGCTCGTCGTACTCGATGCCGTCGGCCTTCATCTGCGCGACGGCCTCGCCGCGGGCCTTGTTCAGCTGCGCGGACAGGATCTGCCGCGGATCCTCCAGCGTGGCCTCGATCACCGAAACCACATCCAGCGCATAGGTTTCCGACTCAGGGTCGAGCACGTCGACGGCGGCCAGGGCGAAGGTGGACAGCGGCTGGTTCAGGGCGAAGTCGGCGGGCAGGTCGACCGTCAGCCGATACCGGCGCCCATCGGCGTCCGGCTCGTCGAGTCGCTCCATCACCCCGGCCTGCAGCAGCGAGCGGGCGATCCCGACGGCCTCCCGGATGAGCTGCAACTGACGCTTGCGGGGTTCATGGTTGTCGGTGAGCAGGCGGCGCATCGCGACGAACGGATCGCCGGGCCGGTCGACGACGTCGAGGATCATCGCCGTCGACACCCGCATATTGCTGGTCAACGATTCCGGCGCGGCGTCGATGAGCCGCGTCATGGTCGCCTCACTCCACGGCACCATGCCCTCGGGAACCTTGCGGCGCACCAGCTTTCGACGCTTCTTCGGATCGTCGGCGACCTTGGCGAACTGCTTGAGGTTCTCCACCTCGTGGTCGGGGGCCTGCACGACGACGGTGCCGGCGGTGTCGTAGCCGGCCCGCCCGGCCCGTCCGGCGATCTGGTGGAACTCCCGCGCGCTGAGCAGCCGGGTCCGGGTGCCGTCGTACTTCGACAATGCGGAGAACACCACGGTCCGGATCGGCACGTTGATGCCGACGCCCAGGGTGTCGGTGCCGCAGATGACCTTGAGCAGGCCGGCCTGCGCCAACTGTTCGACCAGCCGCCGGTACTTGGGCAGCATGCCGGCGTGGTGCACCCCGATGCCGTGCCGCACCAGCCGCGACAGCGTGCTGCCGAATGACGTCGAGAAGCGGAAGGCGCCGATCAACTCGGCGATGGCCTTCTTCTCGTCCTTGGTGCTGACGTTCACGCTCATCAGCGCCTGCGCGCGTTCCAGCGCCGAGGCCTGGGTGAAGTGCACGACGTAGACCGGGGCCTGCTTGGTCTCCAGCAGATCGCCGATGGTCTCGTGCATGGGTGTGGTCGCATAGCTGTAGAACAGCGGCACGGGCCGTTGCGCGCCGGCGATCAGGGCCGTCGGGCGGCCGGTGCGACGGGTCAGGTCCTTGCGCAGGAACGTCACGTCGCCCAACGTCGCCGACATCAGCAGGAACTGCGCCGTGGGGAGTTCCAGCAGCGGCACCTGCCAGGCCCAGCCGCGGTCCGGGTCGCCGTAGAAGTGGAACTCGTCCATCACCACCAGGCCGATATCGGCGTCAGCACCCTCGCGCAGCGCGATGTTGGCCAGCACCTCGGCGGTGCACGTGATGATCGGGGCGTCGGAGTTCACCGCGGCGTCGCCGGTGAGCATGCCGACGTTGGCCGCGCCGAACACCTCGCACAGCGCGAAGAACTTCTCGCTGACCAGGGCCTTGATGGGGGCGGTGTAGTAGCTGCGCCGCTCGGTCGCCAGCGCCGCGTACAGCGCGCCGGTGGCCACCAGCGACTTGCCGGATCCGGTCGGGGTCGCCAGCACCACGTTCGACCCGCTGACCAGCTCGATCAGCGCCTCCTCCTGCGCCGGATACAGCGTGGTCCCGCTGGCCTCGGCCCACGCGGCGAACGCGGTGAACAACTCGTCGGGATCGGCGCCGCGGGCGCGCAGGGCCGACAGATCGGTCGGGTCGTCGAGCAGCGGGACGGCGGCGGGCGAGGTCATCTTGAGGACCAGCCTGCCTGATCCGGCTCCGGCTAGGGCAGGACGGTCCGCATCAGCATCACGTTGTAGGCCGACCACAGCGACAGGTTGTAGTACAGCTCCTTGCCCGTCGACCAGGGATGCAGGTACGGCGCGTAGATGCCGCCCGGGATCTCCGCCGAGGACGCCAGCCGTTGTTCGGGGCTCCACGGCCCCTGCGGCGCGGGGGCGGTCCGCATCACGACGTCGTTGCTGGCCCCGTTGCAGTACAGCACCAGGTACTGCCCGAGATGGGTGTTGTACTGCGCGGACATCTCACCGACCGGGCCCGGGATCACCGGGGTGGCGGCGGCCGGATTGTTCGGCACCCAGGAGTTGCTGCCGGCGTTCCAGTACTCGTACTTGGTGAGGTCCGGGACCAGGTTGGGCGCCACCCGCGCGATGTACGCCGCGCCGGCGCGGCCGTTCGGCGTGCCGAAGGAGTACAGGTAGGGGTCGCCGGGGCCGGGTTTGAGGAAGGCGCCCATCTGGAAGTTCTCGTGGCCGCCCGAGGGTGGCCGGATGGTGCCCGGGTAGACGCCCCAGTTCTCGCCGTTGTCCTGCGACACCGCGATCGCCGAGTAGTTGGTGGACCACGAGCCGGGGTTGTCCCAGCTGCGGATGGACATGAAGTTGAGGAATTGCTTTCCGCCGACGGCGATCCCGGCCGTGGGGATCACCCCGGTCTCGTCCTTGGTCCGTCCGATGGTGTTGATGATCTGCTTGGAGATGCCGGGCCGCCACACCGGCGAGCCCGAGTACCGGTTGCCGACGACACCGTTGGGCACCGCGACCGTGTTGGCTAACGATCCGTCCTGGCTGCGGAACAACACGTTGTAGCGCCACTGCTTGCCCGGGATGTTGCAGTAGCCGTTGGTGTCGCCGAAGGCCATCAGCACCTGACGGTTGGCGGGATCGCTGTTGTCCCACATGATCCCGAGGTCGGTGCCGGTGACGGCGAACCGCTTGATGGTCTCGTTGGGGCTGTCCGGGCCGGTGACCCAGCCGACGATCGAGGTGCCCGGCGGTGCCGACGGGGCCGGTCGGGCCGCGGGCGCCGGCTGCGGCGCGGGTTGCGGTGCGACGGGCTGGGCCTGTTGGGCGCCGGCGGGATTCGGCGAGGGCCGCACCGCCGCCTGCTGTTCCACCTGCGCGGACTTGGGGATCAGGGCCTTGAGGATGGCCAGCGGCAGCTGCCCGAGCTTGGGCAGCGGGGCCGATTCGTTGGCGCCGGGCGGCTTGTGTCCGATCGGACGCTGGAACGGGGCCAGCGCCGACGGGCTCGGGATCTGGAAGGCCTGCTCGGGCAGGGGCCGCGCCGCGGCGGCCGCGCCCGTGCACGGTTCGGCCCCGGCCATCGGCGCGACACCGATCGCCACGCACAGGCCGACGACGGCCGAGGTGGCCAGCGATGCGGGTACGGTTCGTTGACGCGACGACATGCGCAACCTCTCGGGACGGGACGCGGCGAGAACGTCAACGGTGGGCTGCTGTGACGCTAGTGATCAATGGTTCGCATGGGACCCGTGATGCCGGACCGGTATGGACCCGTGATCGTGTCGAGACAGCCCGTCCTAAGGTGCAACGGTGACCATCAGCTACGACGACGGGCTGCGCGATCGGGTCCGCGAGCATCTGACCCGCCACGATCGCCGCGTCCTGACCGACCCGACCAAGCGGCACGCGGCGGTGACCGTGGTGCTCGTCGATTCCGAGGTGGGCGAGGACCGGGTGGATCCGGTTGCGGTGGACGACTGGAACGCCGGGCGGCCCCTGCCCGACTTCGGTCTGGACGGCCGCATGGTTGGTGTTTCCGGGGGCGCCGCGTTCCTGTTGTGCCGCAGGGCAACCCGGCTGTCCTCGCACTCGGCGCAGTGGGCCCTGCCCGGCGGCCGGGTGGACCCGGGGGAGACCGTGCTCGAGGCGGCGCTGCGGGAACTCGACGAAGAGGTGGGCATCCGGCTGCCCGAATCGTCGGTGCTGGGACTGCTCGACGACTATCCGACGCGGTCGGGCTACGTCATCACCCCGGTGGTGGTCTGGGGCGGCGGGCGGCTGGACCCGCGGCCGGCCCCCGACGAGGTCGTCGCGGCCTACCGGGTGGGGCTGCACAACCTGCAGCGCGACGACTCGCCGCGGTTCATCACCATCCCCGAGAGTCCGCGACCGGTGGTCCAGGTGCCGCTGGGCAACGACCTGATCCACGCGCCCACCGGGGCGGTGCTCCTGCAACTGCGCTGGCTGTGTCTGGAAGGTCGGCACGATCCGGTCGCCGACCTCGAGCAACCGGTGTTCGCCTGGAAGTAATTGCCGGTCGCGGCGCCGCCATCGCGGTAACGTGCGACGAGTGAAGCTGAACAGGGCCCTCATTGCCGGCGCCGCGGTGCTGCTCGCGGTGTCGGGCTGTGCCGCACCCACCACCACCGAACCGGAGGCCGAGCAGCAGCCGACCACCACCGCACCGGCGCCCGCACCGGCGGCGAGTCCGCCGTCGAACACCGGCTTCGCCGACGTCGTCGAGCGGGTCAGTCCCAGCGTGGTGACCGTGCAACTGCGCGACGGCGTGGGCAGCGGCGTCGTCCTGCGGCCCGACGTCATCGTCACCAATGCGCACGTGGTCGGCAATGCCCGAGAGGTCACGATCGGATACGCCGACGGCGTCAGCTCGCCCGGGCAGGTGCTGGCCACCGACCCGGTGACCGATCTGGCCGTGGTGCGCACCGAGCGCCGTAATCTTCCGGTGCCGGAGTATCGCGACGAGCTTCCGCGCCCCGGCGACGTGGCGATCGCCATCGGCAGCCCGCTGGGCTTCGAGAACACCGTCACCGCGGGCGTCATCTCCGGGCTGAACCGCAACATTCCCGGGTCCGCGGTGGAGAGTTCGTCGTTGGTGGACCTGATCCAGACCGACGCCTCGATCTCGCCGGGCAACTCCGGCGGCGCGCTGCTGGACGTCGACGGGCGCGTGGTGGGCATCAACGAGGCCTATATTCCGCCCGCGGCGGGGGCGGTGTCGTTGGGCTTCGCGATACCGACCTCGACGGTCCTGGCCGTCACCGAGCAGTTGCTCGACGGCGGCCGGGTCACCCATCCGTATCTGGGTGTCACCACCGGTAGCCTCACCCCGGCCATCCGGGAGCGGCTCGGCGTGCGGGTCAGCGAGGGGGCCCTGGTTCGCGGCGTCGAACCGGGCAGCCCCGCGGCGACCGCGGGGGCCCGGCCCGGAGACGTGATCGTCAGCCTCGCCGAGACGCCGGTGGAAAGCGTCGAAGACCTGCTCGGTGCCCTGCGCCGGACCCAACCCGGCCAGCAGCAGCCGATGGTCGTGGTGCGCGGCGGCGAACGGCAGAACCTGACGGTGCGGATCGGGCAGCGCCAGAGTTAGGGCCGCACCTCGAAGACGTTGTTGAACGGGGTGTTGGCGGCCAGCCGGAACCGGGTGAAACCGGTCTGGGTCACCACGTCCTCGATCCGCGCCGGACCGGCCTGGGTGCCCAGCGCCAATCCCACGGGCTGCGCCAACGACGACGGCGTGCACAGCAGGGTGGAGAAGCCGTAGTAGGCCCGGCCGATCTGATGCAGGTTGTCCTCCACCCGGTCGCCGGCCGCCGGTTCGACGATCATCCACGTCCCGTCGTCGGCGATGATCTCGCGCACCCGCCGGGCGGCCCCCACGGGATCGCCCATGTCGTGCAGGCAGTCGAACATGGTCACCAGGTCGAACGGTCCGCCGGTGACCGCGCCCCCGTCGGTGGCCTCGAAGGTGATCCGGGCCGCCGGCGCGGCCTCGGCGGCGCGGCGTCGCGCCGTGTCGATCGACTCGCGGTGGTAGTCCACCCCGACGAACGTCGAGCGCGGAAAGGCCTGCGCCATCAGGATGGTCGACGACCCGTGGCCGCAACCGATGTCGGCGACCGCGGCGCCGGACTCGAGCTTGGGCACCACCCCGGTCAGGGCCGGCAGCCAGTCGCCGATCAGATGCGCGTTGTAGGTGGGCCGGAAGAATCGCTCGCAGCCGACGTGGACGTCGGGGCCGTGGTCGCCCCAGGCGACACCGGCGCCGGTGCGGGCGGCGTCGATGATCCGGTCCGCGTCGTTGACGGTCCCGTGCGCGATCTGGAACAGTCCGCCGACGAAGGCGGGACTGGTTTCGTCGGTCAGGGCCACGGCCTGTTCCGGCGGCAGGTGATAGCGACCGGTCTCCGGGTCGTAGGCGACGAAGGATCCGGCGGCCTGGGCGTTGAGCCATTCCCGCGCGTAGTGCTCCTCGGTGTCGGTGCGCTGGGCGAGTTCTGCGGCGGTGCTGGCACCGTGTTCCGCCAGGCACCGGTAGTAGCCGAGTCGATCGCCCATCACCACCAGCGCGCAGTTCAGCGCCGCTCCGGCTTCCTCGACGGCGCGGAACACGAAGGCCATCAGCTTGTCGGGATCCACCTGCGCGGTGTCCTCTTTTACGGTCATCGGAACTTCCCCCTTGTCGATCGCCGACGCCCCCACGTCGGCACGAATCCATCGTGTGCCTCGGGGCGGAGGTGCGCAATGGGGCATCCGCCTCAAGTCGAACTAGGCTTTGGGCGGTCCGAGCGAAGGAAGTCCATGTTCATCGTGTTCTCTGCACGATCCTCGGGCTGATGCACCTCTACCTGTGGAAACGGCTGGTCAAGGACACCACCGCGCCCGGGCGCACGCGACGTCTGCTCACGGTGCTGCTGATTGCGCTGGCGGTGCTGTTGGCTGCGACGCTGATCGGCCCGCGGGCGCTCGGGCTGCGGGAATCGGCCTGGTTGGCGTGGCCGGGCTACTTCTGGTTCGGGCTGTTGGCCTACCTGTTCCTGACGTTGCTGGTGCTGGAACCCGTGCGGCTGCTGCTGCGGAGCTGGGTGCGGCGCGGCCCGCCGGCGCCCGAGGAACCGAGCACCGACCCGGCGGAGCGGGGCACCGACCCGGAGCCGTCGGGTATCAATCGCCGGCTGTTCCTGGCCCGCACCAGCGCCGTGGCCGCCGGGGTCGCGTCGGTGGGCCTGGTCGGGGTGGGCGCCGCCAACGCCCTGGGCCCGCCCGATCTGCTGCGGGTGCCGGTGCGGCTGGGCCGGCTGGACCCGGCGTTCAACGGCTTTCGGATCGCGGTGGTCTCCGACATCCACCTGGGCCCGCTGGCCGGCCGCCGGCACACCGAGCGGATTGTCCGGATGATCAACGAGTCCGAACCGGATCTGATCGCCGTCGTCGGTGACATGGTCGACGGAACGGTCGCCGAGCTGGGCGCCGCCGCGGAACCGTTGCGGGACTTGGTGTCCAAGGACGGCGCGTTCTTCGTCACGGGCAATCACGAGTACTTCGTCGAGGACACCACGGAGTGGCTGCACGAGCTGGAACGGCTGGGGTTGACCCCGCTGCGCAACGAGCACACCGCGATCCGCCGCGGGGCGGCCGGCTTCGATTTGGCCGGCGTCAACGACATCGCGGGGGAGACCAAGTCCGACGGCCCCGACTTCGAGCGCGCCTTGGCGGGGGTGGACCCGTCCGGGCCGACCATTCTGCTTGCGCACCAACCGATCATGGTCGCCGAGGCCGCCGAACGCGGCGTCGATCTGCAGCTGTCCGGGCACACGCACGGCGGGCAGATGTGGCCGTTCCATTACGTCGTCGCCGGGGTGCAGCCGTCGCTGGCCGGGCTCTCGACGGTCGACGACACCCAGCTGTACGTTTCCCGGGGCGCGGGGTTCTGGGGTCCGCCGGTGCGCATCGGGGCGCGGCCGGACATCTCGGTGCTGACGCTCGAGAGCGGCAGCTGAACGGACCGCTACCCGGCCCCGGCGAGCTCGGTCTGCAGCGAGGCGCACAACCGCTCCCGGTGATACCGCGCGTCCCCGGACAGCACCGAATTCACCCGCGCGCGCCGCAGATAGAGATGCAGATCGTGCTCCCAGGTGAACCCGATCCCGCCGTGCAACTGCAGCGCGTGACCGGCCACCCGGTTGATGGCATCGGACACGTAGGCCTTGGCGATGCCGGCCGCCCGCTCGGTGTCGTGGTGCGCGCTGTCGAGCGTCATGGCGGCGAAGTAGGTCGCCGCGGTGCTGGCCTGCACCCACATCCGCATCTCGGCGCACTTGTGCTTGACCGCCTGGAAGCTGCCGACCGGCCGACCGAACTGCTCGCGCTCCTTGACGTAGCCGACCGTCATGTCCAGGAGTCGTTGTCCGATGCCGACGAGTTCGGCGCAGGTGAGCGCGGTGCTCAGTTGCATGGTGCGCGCCAATGACCGGTGCGCCGAATCCCCTTGGGCCAGCAGCGCCGCCGCGTCCACCTTGACCTGCCCCAGCGTGACGTCGCAGTAACTGCGGGTCACGTCGAGGGTCTGCTGGCGGGCGATCCGCACGCCGTCGGCGTCGGTGGACACCAGGAAACGGGCCGGGGCGTCGTCCAACAGGGCATCGACGAGCAACAACTGCGCGCTGTCGGCGTCCTGCACCGAGACCTTGGCGCCGTCGAGCACGTAGCCGCCCGCGTGCGGGCGTGCCACCGTCGCGATACCCGTGGGACCCCAGGGCCGACCGAACTCGGCGACGGCCCAGGACGCGACCAGGCTGCCCTCGCAAATCGCTTGCAGCAGTTTGGCTTTCTGCTCGTTGTCGGACTGGCCGAGGGCGTCGGCGACCAGCGCGGTCGGGATCAGCGGGGTGCTGGCCAGGCTGCGCCCGAGTTCGACCGCCACCAGCGCCAGGTCGATGCTCTGTTGGCCCAGGCCGCCGTCGGCCTCGGCGACCGCCAACGCGGGCCAGCCGAGTTCGACCCCGTGCCGCCACAGCGCGGCATCGAAACCGTCGGGCCCGTCAATAAGATTCCGGGTCCCGGCGATCGAGGACTTGGCGGTCAGCAGCGACCGGGTGGAATCGACGAGGCCCTTTTGCTCGTCGGTGAGCGCGAAGTCCACGGGCTGCTCCTTGTGCAGCCGGCCGCCAGCGCGGGCCCCACCTTCGCGAGATTGAGCAGGAACGGGAAGTTGAACGCGGTGATCAGCGCCGCCACCCCGTAGGGCTCCCGCAGGATCTGTCCCTGACCGATGCCGTTGCCGAAGACCGGCCGCGCCGCCTCGTCGAACGCGAACTGGGGCAGCACCCGGTGCGCGAGGTCCGCGAAATGATCGATGGGAGTGCCGACTTGGAGGATGTCGGCGAGCATCC
>Ga0265293_10006885_pt1 | contig 17859 bp, 11 predicted proteins | sample Munlanlewell138R_FD_192505 | JGI IMG/M metagenome (GOLD analysis project Ga0265293, IMG submission 192505) | Leachate microbial communities from a municipal landfill in Southern Ontario, Canada - Leachate well 138R | ecosystem: Engineered > Solid waste > Landfill > Unclassified | place: Canada...
GGACCTCCGGCCGAGTACGACGTACCGCGCGACCGTCGCCGCGGGGCTCACCTCCGCCGCCGATGGTGTCCTGGACGCGGACTTCACGTGGACGTTCTCCACGTTCCAGCCGGCCCTCGCAAGCAGCACGCCGGCCGACGACACCTCGTTCGTCCCGCGGGACAGCACCGTGGAGCTCGTGTTCAACCAGCCGATGGCGCCCGCGGCGTCCGAGGGTGTCCGGCTCACGACGACTGATGGCGCTCCCGTCGCGACGACCGCTTCGTGGAGCGAGGACGTCCGCACGCTCACGCTCACGCCGGCGGCATCCCTCGACCTGTCGACGCAGTACGGGGTCACGGTGGACGCCGGGCTACCCGGCGCCGCGGGAGGCGAGACGCGCCAGTCGCGGTCGATCGAGTTCCGCACCGTCGATCCTCCGCGAGTCGTAGCCACCTCGCCCCGTGACGGCGACACCAGGGGATCGCGCTACGGGATCAGCGTCGAGTTCAACAACCCGATGGACATCGAGACGCTGCAGGACGCGGTCAGCGTCAGCGGTATCGATCGCGAAGACTGGACGCTGTACGCGTACGAGCAGTCCCTCAACATCAACGTGCGGCTAGAGCCCTCCACCCAGTACACGGTCAGCATCGGAGACGGTGTCCTCGACCGGTCCGGGCAGCCGCTGCCCCCGTACTCCTTCACCTTCACCACGGGCGCCCTCGAACCGGGCGTGTTCTTCGCCACGCCCGGCGGGTTCGGGACGTACGGCGCGGGCGTCGAGCAGGAGCTCCTGATCTGGGCGACCAACGTCGACGACGTGCACCTCACGCTGCATGAACTGACCGAGGACCAGGCGAAGGGCTACTTCGCGGGGACACTGCGGACGGAGACGATCAACAACCCGATCCGCGAATGGTCGCTGGAGGTCGACGGCGACGAGAACACCTCGACGCTGCTCTCGACGCCCCTCGGCGAGGGCGGCCCGCTGCCCCCCGGCCACTACTTCGTGGAGCGGGACTCCGTCGTATGGGGTAGTTCGTTCTTCTTCTCGGTGGTGGACACCACCCTGGTTACCAAGCTGGCGCTGGATGAACTGCTCGTGTGGGCGGTGGACTACGAGACCGGCGAGCCCGTCGCCAACCTCGAGCTGACCGTGGACGGTCCGGGTGCTGCGGGCGAGGTGATCCGCACCGACGCCGAGGGCATCGCGACGCTCCCCGTGCCCCGCCCCAGCGAGGTCCTCAACCGCGACCGGAGCTACACCGTGACCTCGCGAGACGCGGGGCGCTTCGCGGTGACGCACACGAACCTGCAGGCGGGGACGGATGACTGGCTGCTGGGCGTGCCGGTGACCTACTGGGATCAACCGGTGGTCGCGCACGTCTACACCGACCGGCCGATCTACCGCTCCGGCGAGACCGTGGAGTTCAAGGCTGTCGTCCGCGACGACCACGATGCCACCTACACCCTGCCCGAGGCCGGCGAGACCGACCTCCAGCTGATGGTCATGGACGCCCGAGGCAAGGAGCTCTCGCGCGAGCCCGTTGTGCTGAACGAGTTCGGCACCTTCGCGATGAGCCTGACGCTGCCCGAGGAGGCGGCGACCGGGTACTACAACGTCGCAGTGATCCAGCGGATGACCGGAGGGGGCGAGAACTGGATTGCGACGACCGCGTTCCAGGTCGCCGAGTTCCGTACGCCGGAGTTCCGCGTGGAGATGACCCCGCGCGACCCCGAGTTGGTGGACGGCGAGACCGCCACGATCGACCTCGAAGCGTCGTACTTCTTCGGCGGCCCGCTCGCGGGCGTCGAGGTCCAGTGGTCTGCGTTCGCCTCGCCGACGGGCGTGTCGTTCGAGGGCTTCGAGCGCTACTCGTTCACCGACTTCGACGTCTTCGACTCCTCCATCGTCGACCAGCCCGACCGCGGCTCGGGCACCGCCACCACCGGCGACGACGGTTTCGCGACCATCGAGGTCCCGGCCGCCCTCCGTGCTGGCGAGTCGACGACACAGTTCCAGGTGAGCGGCACCGTCCTCGACCAGAGCGGCCAGGCGATCGGCGCCACCGCCTCGGTCACGGTGCATCCCTCGACGGTCTACGCCGGGATGACCGCCGAGGACTACGTCGCGCAGTCCGGCCAGCCGACCGACCTCCTCGTGGCGGCCGTGGACATCGACGGCCAGCCGGTCGCGAACCAGTCCGTGACGGTGGAGATCGTCCAGCGCGAGTGGAGCACGGTGTTGGAGGAGACCTCGAGCGGCGCGCGTCGCTACGTCTCCACCCCGCGTGACACGGTGCTCGAAACGCGGTCCGTGACGAGTGGTGCTGACGGTCTCGCGACCCTGTCTTACACGCCTGACAGGAGCGGGTACCTCCGCCTGGTCGCTCGCACTTCAGATTCGCAAGGACGTGTCGCACAGGGAGCATCGAGCCTCTGGGTCGCCGGATCGGGGCGCGCCGCGTGGCGCGTCGACAACGACAGCATCATCGAGCTCGTCGCGGACGCCGACGGCTACCGCGTCGGTGACACGGCGGGCGTCCTCATCCCAGCGCCCTACGAGGACTCCCAGGCGCTGATCACCATCGAGCGTGGCGGCATCCTCCATCGCGAGATCCGCTTCCTCGACTCGAACAGCACGGTCGTCGAGGTACCGATCGAGGAAGGCCACGTCCCGAACGTCTTCGTCAGTGTGGTGCTCTACCGGGCCCCCACCGCCGAGGATCCCGTGCCGCGCTACCACATCGGCTCCGTCGAGCTGCCCGTGTCCACGGAGACGCGCGAGCTGACGGTGGACCTCCAGTCCAGCGTGGAGCAGGCGCAGCCCGGCCAGACGGTGTCGTACGACGTCACCGTGACCGACTCGACGGGAGCACCCGTGGAGGCCGAGGTCTCCGTCGCGATGGTGGATGCGGCGGTCCTATCGCTCTCGGACTTCGTCGACCAGAACGGGCTACAGGCGTTCTGGTATGAACGCGGCCTGGGGGTGCGGACAGCCTCCTCGGCCACGGTCTCGGTCGAGCGGAACAACGACACCGTGAGCGAGCCCGACGCGGGCGGCAAGGGCGGCGGCGGCCCCGAGGCCGACAGTCTGCGCACGCAGTTCCGGAATACCGCGTACTGGGAGCCTCAGCTCCAGACTGACGCCCAGGGCCATGCCTCGTTCGAGGTCACCCTCCCCGACAACCTCACGACGTGGCGGACGCAGGTCCGCGCGGTGAGCGGCGACACCATGGTGGGCGAGTCCACCGTTGAGTTGCTGTCCACCACGCCGCTCCTCGTGCGTCCCGCGCTGCCGAGGTTCCTGCGCGTCGGCGACGATGTCGTCCTCCGCACGCTCGTCCGCAACGCGACTGACGAGCCGCAAGAGGTCACCGTCACCATCACGGCTGACGGTGTGGACCTCGAGGGGAGCGACACGCAGACGCAGGTCGTGGAGCCGGGCGCCTCGGGCGACTTCGCCTGGGATGCCCGCGCCAACACCGAGGGCACCGCGACCGTCTCGTTCGCCGCCGAGGCGGGCGATCTCGCCGACGGTGTGCAACTCGAACTGCCGGTCTACCTCGACGTGACGCCGGAGACGACGGCGACGGGTGGCGTGGTGGAACGCGAGTCCGCCGTCGAGGCGATCTACCTGCCGGAGTACGCGATCACTGACCGCGGCTCGCTGGAGGTGAAGGTCCAGGCCTCGATCGTGGGTGCGTTGGAGAGCGAGCTCTTCCACCTCCGTCCGCCCCTGCGTCGCGAGCAGGAGTCCTCGGTCGGCACGGCCTCGCGCGTCATCGCGACGATCGCCGCGCGCCAGGCCGAGGGGCGCGAGGGCCAGGACGTGTACGCCACGGTGGAGGATGACCTCCGCCGGTTGCAGTCGATCCAGCGTGGCGACGGGGGCTGGGGCTGGTGCCCCGTCCGCTGCCAGACCGACCCGGTCGTCACCGGCTGGGTGCTGATGGCCTTCGGCGACGCTGTCGACGCTGGCTGGGACTCGCCCGATGTCCAGTGGCGGCAGGGCACGTCGGCGATCGCACGGTATATGGGCCGCACCTCCGACGTGGCCGATCCGATCGACCCGAACGAGGAGGCGCTCCTCCTCTACGCGTCGCAGCAGGCACGCGGCGGGGATGGCGTGCTCCAGAACACGCTCCGCTCCCTCTACGAACAGCACCGCGAGGAACTCACCCCGTGGGGGCAGGCGTACCTGTTGCTCGCGCTCCTCGACGCCAGCGTGACGCCCGATGACGCGATGGTGCGCGGGCTCATGTCGGACCTGAACGCCTCGGTGATCCCGAGTGCGAACGGGAACCACTGGGAGGCGGACCCGATCTACGGCACGCTGGAGTCCAACGTCTCGATGACCGCCCTGGTGATGCGCGCCCTCGCGGCGGCTGATCCGGAGCACCCACTCGTCGAGGAGACCGCGCGCTGGTTGGTCGCCGCCCGCAACGCCAACGGCTGGGAGAGCGGCGTGGAGCGCGCCCAGGCGATCGCCGGCCTCGGGGCCTACGCCGCCCTGACCGGCGAACGCCTCGGTGACTTCGACTTCCGCGTGCTGCTCGACCAGGACGAGGTCCTCGCTGGCCACCTCGCGGCCGGACGCGTCGAGGAGGACTCGAACGCGGCGACGGACCTCCCGCTCGGCCCGATCACCCGGGGTGAGGTCCACCGTCTCGCCTTCGAGCGCGAGACCGGTGCGGGACGCCTCTACTACGTCCTCAACCTGCGCTACGTCACCCCGGCCGCCGAGGTGGAGTCGCTCAGCCGAGGCCTGTCCGTCGCTCACGAGTACACCCTCGTCGACGACCCCGATGCCCCGATCACGGAAGCACGCCTCGGCGACCTCGTGCGGGTGAAGCTCACCATCGTGGCTGACGCCGACCGCAAGTTCGTGGAGGTGGAGGACCTGCTCCCCGCCGGCCTCGAAGCGCTCGACACGCAGCTCGCGACGGTCCCGGAGGACATCCGCCGGCAGCTCGAGGAGGAACGCACCGACGCGATCCTCGGTGAGGACGCAGAAGTGAGAGCGTACGCGCCGTGGTACCGGTGGTACTGGTCGCCGTGGGACGACACCGCCGTCCGCGACGACCGCTTCACCCTCTTCGCGACGGACCTCCCCCGAGGCGTGCACGAGTACGTCTACTTCGCCCGTGCGACCACCCTCGGCGAGTTCTTCGTCGCACCCGCCACCGCGCAGGAGGGCCCCTTCCCCGAGGTCTTCGGCCGCAGCGATAGCGGACGGTTCTCCGTGGTGAGGTAGTCCAGAGGTGAGCGTCACCCCACCTCATCCGCCCGAGACACCTCCGAGGGTGTCCCGCTAGATGCGGTACTCGGGCGTGCCGGGATCGGCGAGGGCGGCGTCCGCTCCGAGGAGCGGGGCGCCCGGCGCGGCTGCGCGGCGAGCCACCCGCCGGCGCGGGGTGAGGAGGTAGTGCGCCGCGCGATCGAGGATGAACCCGAGCGCGCCGATCACCACCAGCGCTGCGACGAGATCCGAGTAGTCGAAGCGGTCACGCGAGTCGAGGATGAAGTACCCCAGCCCGGAGTCCACGCCGAGCATCTCCGCGGGGACCAGGATGATCCACGCCGTGGTCAGCGCGAGCCTCAAGCCCGTGAGGACATCGGCGCGGATGCCGGGCCAGATGATCGTGCGGAGCAGCTCGAACCGCGTCGCCCGGAGGCTGCGGCCGAGCATCAGCCACTGCGGGTCGAGCGCGGCGACGCCGGCGCTGGTGCTGAGGGCGATCGGCCAGACCGCTCCGATGGCGACGAGGAAGTAGACCGGCTGGTCGCCGACGCCGAACCAGATGATCGCCAGCGGCGTCCACGACAGCGGCGACACCATCCGCACGAACGAGGCCGCCGGGCCGAACGTCCGCGCGAAGATCCTCGACCCGCCGAGGGCGAGCCCGAACGGGATGCCGATCACCGCGGCGATCAACAGCCCGACGAGGATGCGCTTCACGCTCGCGATGGCGTGGCGGTTCAGCGTCCCGTCCGCGAGGAGATCGGCCAGCGCGCGCCCGCCCTTGTCCGGGGCGAACGACGCGAGGAAGCTCCCCTCCTCGACGAACAGGGTGATCGCGAGCCACCAGAGGACCACGAGCACGGCAGCGCCGAGCAGGGGGAGGCCGACCGCGGCCACCACCCCGCCCCATCCCTGCCCGTCCGCGGTGCCCCCGGAGGGCGACGCCTGCGTCACACGTCAATCCGCTCTTCGCGCTCGAGGCTCGGGTCGATGTCGAAGCGCTCGGCGCCGCCGGCTGCCTCGATCGCCTGGCGGGCGAACCGGTCGTCGATCAGCATCCGGTGCGCCTCCGCGGGGTCGAGGTCCTGGAGGAAGGCGTTGTCGCCTTCCACCACGGTCTTCTTCAGCTCCTCGACCAGGCGCTCCGTGTAGGAGCTGTATGGGAATGGCTGGAAGTCGATCCGCTGGGTGTCCCAGTCAGCGTGCTGGATGGCGCCAGTCGGGCCGTACTCGGCGATGTCGTAGTGCGAGATGGCGCGCTCGATGACCTCGAGCGGCTGGGGAAGGTACCCGTTGCCCTCGTTCGAGAGCAGCCGGGCGGCCTCGGTGCGGTTCTCGCGCGCGTAGACCTGCGCCTTCGCGAGGCTGCTGACCACGGCCTGCGACCAGTTCGGCCGGTTGACCACGTCATCCTCGTGCATCAGGGCGACGCAGCAGGCGTGCTCGAACCACACGTCGGGGATGAAGCGCAGGATCTTGCCGACGCCGTTGACCTCCGCGACCGCGTTGAACGGGTCCGCCACGATGTAACCGCTGATCGAGCCGTTCGCGAGGCCCGCGGGCATGTCCGGCGGCGCCATCACGACGAGCTTGACCTCGCCCGCCTTCGGGTCGCCCGTGGTGATCGGGGTGATGCCCGCCTCGCGCAGCAGCATCTGCAGCACGACGTTGTGGACGGAGTACCAGAACGGGATCCCGAAGACCGTCCCGGAGAGGTCCTGGAGCGAGTTCACGTCGTTCGCGACCGTGAGCGCCGATCCGCCGGTGTGGTTCCACGCGACTAGCTTCAGCGGGAAGTTCTGGCCAAAGCGGAGCCAGATCGCCATCGGCATCAGCAGGTGGACGATGTCCACCTGCTTCGCCTGGAACGCCTCCGCGATCTGCGACCAGCCTCGGAACAGCGTCGGGTCCGAGGGCTTCAGGCCGGCTTCCTCGTAGTAGCCGAGGCCCTGCGCGAGGACGAGCGGTGTCGCGTCCGTGATCGGCAGGTAGCCGACGCGGAGGTCGGTCTTCTCCAGCTCGCCACCCGCGGTGGCCGTGCCCCCGGCGGCAGTCGTGCCGGTCGCCGTGCCCTCGCCCCCGTCGCCGGACGGCTCGTCGTCGCTACAGCCGAGGAGCGCCGCTCCGGCGAGACCGGCGAGGCCAACGCCCGCGCCGCGGAAGAACGTCCGCCGGCCAAACGCCGCCGAGGTGGCGGGCATCAGGCGATGTCCATCGCGAGGAGTCCACAGGGGAGGAGTCATGTGAGCCGACCTTCCAGCACCAATCCAGCACGGGGAGGCGCAGCCCCCCGGAACGACCAACCTGTTGGTTCAGCGAGTTGGTGAGACGGCCCCGCGGAGCGGGCTGGCGCCCGCCTCCGGCGCCGAGGGTGCGCGACCGCTCGCGACTTCGCCGTAGGTCCGCAGGACCTCCTCGCGGAGTTCCGCCAGCTGACGAGGCTCGCGCTTCTCCGAGGAGATCTCCCACGTCCGCACGATGCGGCCGGGCGAGGGCGACATGAGGGCGACGCGGTTGCCCAGCAGCAGGGCTTCTTCGACGTCGTGTGTGACCATCACCACGGTGAGGCCGAGGCTCTGCTGGATGCCCAGCAGCCACTGCTGCAGGCTTCGCCGCGTGAGCGGGTCCAGCGCGCCGAACGGCTCGTCCAGCAGGATCACGCGCGGACGCGTCACCACGGTCCGCGCGAGGGAGACGCGCTGCGCCTGCCCTCCGGAGAGCTCGCTCGGGTACGCCCCGGCGAGCTCGGAGAGGCCGAACTCGGCGAGCGTGCGCTCGATGAGGCCGTCCTCGTTCGCGCTCTTGTTCGCGCCGTAGCTCAGCCCGAGGGCGACGTTGTCATGGACGTTCAGCCACGGGAGGAGCAACGGCTGCTGGAAGACGATGCCGACGTCCCGACCACCGGGGCCGGGCGCTACCTCCACCGTGCCTTCGTCGAGCTGGTCCAGTCGTGCGATCACCCGCAGCAGCGTGCTCTTGCCGCAGCCGCTCGGGCCGAGGAGCACGAAGACCTCGCCGTCCGCGACCTCCAGGTCGAGGTCCTCGAAGACCGTGAACTGGTGTCCACGGGCTCCGAGGCGGCGGGTGCCGTTGGCTACGCGGAGCGGGCTAGCAGCCACGAGAGCTGTACCTCCGTGGGCGCCTGCACCGGCAGGAACGCAGCCTCCCGCAGGCGCCGAGCCGTGCCGCTGTGCAGCATGTAGCCTCGACCGCCCGCGAGCTTCGACTCGAGCGAGACCGACTCCACCGTGAGGCGTCCCGCGTCCAGACGAAGCTGGAGCAGGTCGCGGTGTGCGATCTCCTCGCGGCTTGGGTGCGATGCGTACGCGCGGATCCGCTGCTCCACCGACTCCAGGCGGGCGTGCAGGTCGTCGTATGCGGGCCGCAGGATCTCCCGAGGGCCATCAAGCGCCGCGCTTGCCTCGGAGAGCGCGCGCGTGGCAAGGCCCCAGCAGAAGCTACTCTGCAGGATCAGGAACGTCGCGAGGACGCGGCCGACGAACGGTTCGAAGTCGTGGGTGAGGATGTCGTCCTCGGTCACGACGGCATCGACGAACAGCGGCGAGGTGCTGCTGGTCGCCTGGAGCGCGAGCAGTTCCGGGTACGCCGGCAATTGCAGGCCGGGCGTGTCCTCCGTGTAGGCGAAGATAATGCGGTCGCTCGGGTCGTCCTGGTTCGCGGCCGAGGCGATCGAGACGAACGGCGGCTGCAGGTTGGACGCCCACGCGATCCGTCCGTTCACCACCAGGCGGTCGCCCTCGCGGCGGAACGTGAGCGGCATCGGCGTCCCGGCGAGGTAGTTCGCGGTGGCCGCCGCGAACGAGGTCGATCCGAGGACCGCGCCGGACCGCACGGCGGGCAGGAAGCGCTCCCGCGCCGCGCTGCCTTCGTCGGCCAGGTGCAGGTATTCGGTCGCCATGCGATGGCACCAGAGCGAGAACGCCTGGCTCATGCAGTCCAGCGCCACCGTCCCCAGCACCTCGCACATCTGGGTGAACTGCTCCGGCGTCTCCTGCTCGTACAGGCCGAGGCTGGCTGCACCGAGGTCCGCGATGTGGGTGATGCCCTCGCGGAGGAGCACCTCACACCCGTCGACCTGCTGAGCGCGCGCGCCGACGTAAGCCCTCAGCGCCTCGTGCAGCGCGGCGTCCTCCAGCAGGACAGGGGCGGGGACGGTGGTAGTCATGGCTGGTGCTTACTCTCCGGTGAGTCGGGGTCGCGAGACGCCGAGGCCTTACTCCCCGAGTCGCGTCAGGCGGTCGACGGGCGTGTCCACGGCGGCGCGGGCGCGGCGCACCGCGTCCTCGTCCGGGGCGTCGTAGAAGCAGAGGCACTTCACCATGTCCTCGCGGACGTAGGTGCGCAGGAACTGCGTCTCCGGCACCTGGGCGTACAGCGGCGCCTTCTCCTTCTTCCGGTTCAGGTACTGGTCCATGGTGACCCCCTGCGGGATGTCCCACTCCACCAGGTACTGAGCACCGGCCTTCTTCTTCTTGATGTCATCGAGCTCGGCGCCCACCAGGCGCACCGGCGCGACCTCGTTGAAGGCGACTCCGGCCTGCTTGAAGAACGCCTCCACCACCTCGGACGAGCGGTGCTCGATGATGGCGTAGGCCAGTCCGTTCTCGCGGCTCACCTGCACCTCGATCAACTCACCGTTGGCTTGCTTGGCCGTGTCCGCCAGCTTGGTGAACAGACCATCGAGAGACTCGCTGCCTCCAGGCAACGGCACCTCCAGCAGGAACAACGACGACATCACGCCTCCTCGCAGCGCCACCAGCGACCCCGCTGGTTCTTTCTATTGTTGAGTGAGTTACTCAGCATATACCCGCCGAAGGTATTACGCGCAAACCTGCGGCCCGTCCTCTCGTGGGTCGGCGGTCGGTCGGTGACAGGTGTGCGCCCTCGGCTTGGGCGTACGGATAGTAAGCGATGGGCGGCCGCCCGCGGAGGCGGCTTGCGATGAGTTCGCGGTACTCGTCCGCGTCGCCGTCACGCGGGCCGGACGGCTCCGGTGGCACTCTCAGGAATGTCGTACGCGCATAGCGGAGGCGTTCCCACCATGGTTGCACTGCTCTGGCTGATCCTCCTCGTCGTCCTCGTGGTCTGGCTCTTCGGCCTGATCCTGGACATCGCGGGTGGGTTCATCCACATCCTGCTGATCGTCGCGCTGGCGATCCTGATCTGGAACCTGTTGACCAGTCGCCGCGGGTCACCCTGACGTGCGCCGACTTGATGTACTCGATGCGCTCGAGGACGGACGAACTGACGGAGGGGGCCGCCCATGCTGAGCGCCCGAATGCTGGAGACCCACCCGCGAGGACCGCTCGACGGCCCGCTCTCCGACGCGATTGACGCGCTCTATGCGTGCGCCCAGGCGTGCACGGCGTGCGCGGACGCCTGCCTCGGCGAGGAGATGCTCGCCGACCTGCGGCGCTGCATCACGCTGGACCTGACCTGCGCCGACATCTGCCTCGCCACGGGGGCGGCGCTGTCGCGGCAGACGGAGGCGAAAGGCGTCCCGCTCCGCCATCTCCTCGAAGCGTGCATCGAGGTCTGCCGTGTCTGCGCGGAGGAATGCGACCGCCACGCCGACATGCACGAGCACTGCCAGGTCTGCGCCGGCGCCTGCCGAGCGTGTGAGGAGAAGTGTCGCGCCGTCCTCGAAGTCGTACAGGCGCGGTAGACCTCCACCTCCCCGATTCACAGCCGCTCCGCTAGGATGCGGCTCGCATCCGCGTGCCGGGAGGCCTCCCGGGTGACGCGGGCGATGGAGGGGGAGCGATGCGGAAGATCGGTGTCGGGCTCAACTGGCAGGGTGCGTTCAGCCTCAGCGACGCGGTGGAACAGGCGAAGGTCGCGGACGACTCGGGCGTCGACCACATCACGGTCGCCGAGGCGTGGGGGCGTGACGCCGTCACCACGATGGCGATCCTCGGCTACGAGACGAACCGGATCCGGATCGGCACGTCGATCATCAACGTGTTCTCGCGGACGCCGGGTGCGGTCGCGCAGCAGTTCACCTCGCTGGACGCGCTGACCAACGGGCGCATGATCATCGGGATCGGCTCGTCCGGACCGCAGGTGATCGAGCACTTCCACGGCATGCCCTTCGACAAGCCGATGGCCCGTATCAAGGAATACGTCGAGATCATCAACATGCTCGTGGCGGGGGAGCCGCTCCACTACCACGGGCGCATCTTCAACCTCGATCGTGGCTTCACGCTCCGGCACCTGGACGAACTGCCGAGGAAGCACATTCCGATCTTCATCGGCGCGTTCTCGGAGAAGAGCGTGCGGCAGACCGCCGCGATCGCGGACGGCTGGATGCCCGGCCACACCACCCGCGACCGCTGGCGGGACGAGGTGGCGACCTTTCACCAGTACGTCCGCGATGCCGGCCGCAACCCCGAGGACATCGAGATCAAGGCGTCCGGCGGCGTCGAGGTGACCGACCACCCGGAAGCGGCATACGAGCGCATCCGCCAGCACAACGCGTTCTACATGGCCCGCATGGGCGAACTGCACTACAACGCCTACCGCGCGTTCGGCCTCGGCGAGGTCGCAGACGAAGTGCGTCGCGCGTGGCGCGAGCATGGCTCGGAGGCGGGCTACCGCGCTGTCCCCGATGACGTCGTCCACTCCCTCGGCTACGCCGGCCCGGTGGAGGGCGCCATCGACTGGATGGAGGAGCAGCGCGACGCCGGCTACACCCTCCACGGCGTCACCGTCGACGAGCGCGATCCGAAGAAGCGCTCCGAGATCTTCAAGAAGCTCGTGGGGTAGTCAGACGACACGATCCGGCACGAGCCGGGCTATCCGGAGGGGACGCTCACCCCAACCCTCTCCCGCCGAGCCGGGAGAGGGGGTCAGACGCGGGAGAGCGGATCTACGGACCGTATCGGTCGCCCACGGCTCCGGCCGCGTAGAGGTCGGCCTGCTCTGACTCGGAGTATCCGAGCTCACCGAGGACCTCGGCGTTGTGTTCACCGACCAGCCCGGTGGGGCGGTCCCAGGAGGGGCCGTCCGGGATGACGTTCCAGAGGAACCCCGGGAACACCTGCATGCCGATGTAGCGGTGGTCCACGTACTGGAGCCACCCACGTGCCTCGTGTTGCGGGTTGGCGAGGAGCGACCAGGGCACGGTCACCGGCGCGGCGATCGCGCCTGCTGCCTGCACCCGCGCCGCGATCTCCTCGGCGGTGTCCGTCCGAGCGAACTGCGCGAGGGCGGCGTCGATGTCCTCGCGGCATCGGAGACGCCCCGGGATCGTGGCCCACGGATGGCCGCGCTCCCCCCACTCGGGGTGCCCGGCGGCACGCGCGAGAGCGCCCCACTGGTGGTCATCCTCGGCGGCGATGAACACCCACGCCTCGTCACCGGCCTCGCCGCCCGCGGCGAGGTAGCAGCCATGCGGGACGATGAGCGGGTCGGCGTTGCCGAGGCGCTCCGGGAGCCGCTGGTTCACCGCCCAGTCCGCGACGAGGGCCGGCAGGTGCCAGTTCAGGACTTCGATCTGGGACATGTCGATGTAGGCGCCCTGCCCGGTCTGCTCTCGCTGGCGAAGCGCAGTGAGCACCGCGAACACCACGGCGAGGGCTCCCGTGGCATCCGAGTGGTAGATCGGCTGGGTGTCCTCGATCGGATGGTCCGGGTAGCCGCGGACGATCGTGTGCGCGGCGGCAGCATCGAGTCCGGAGCCCAGCGTCACGTAGCCCTCGTACGGGCCTTCCGCGCCCCAGCCCGGCATAGAGAGGTAGACCAGCCGCGGGTTGACCTCGCGCGCGACCTCCCAGCCGAAGCCGAGCTTCGCCACCGTCCCCGCCGAGTAGCCCTCGAAGAACACGTCCGCCGAGGCAAGGAGGCGGCGGAACGCCTCGGCACCGCCCTCGGAGCGGAGGTTAAGGGCGACGTTGCGCTTGTTGCGGTTGGAGAGGTGGTGGATCGGGCTCCGCTCGAACGCCGGGCCCTCGCCCGGCCATGGCTGCACCGTGGCGAGCGGGCGGGTCATCGAGTTCCTCGGGAACGACTCCACCTTCACGACGTCCGCGCCCAGGTCGCCGAGGATCGATCCGGCCATCGGTCCGGCCCAGACCTCGCACAGCTCGACGACGCGGACGCCCGCCAGCAACGTCGAGGTCATCCCGTCACCCCTGCCCGGAACAGCGCGAGTCGTTCGGTGGTCGTATAGCCCAGCTCCCGGAGCACCTCGTCCGTGTGCTCACCGAGACGTGGCGCGGCGGCGACATCCCACGCGCCGTCGAGGCGGAACGGCGGCCCCGCGAGGAGCGTCGTGCCGCCCTCGGACCTCGTCGCGGGGAGTTCGTGCGTGACGAAGGAGCCCCGCGCCACCGCTTGTCGGTCGGTCACGACCTCCGATGGGTCGAGCATCGGAGAGACCATCACGCCGAACGACTGGAGATAGGTGAAGATCTCGTCGCGCGTGCGCTCCCGCAGCCACGGGTCGAGGACCTCGAAGAAGTCGTCAAAGTGCAGCGCCTTCTCGGCCGGGGTGAGGAAGCGGGGATCCTCGGCCAGCTCGGGCCGGCCGATCGCCTCGCATAGTCGGTTGAAGAACGGCGGGTTCGCGGAGGCAAAGACCACGTAGCCGTCCGCGCAGCGGTAGCACCCCGCGGGGTACGCCGCCTTCGACTGCCCGCTCGCTCGAGGCATCTCCGCACCGGTGAACTCCCACTGGAGGAACCAGGTGTCCACGTTCCCCGTGAGCGCCTCCACCGCCGAGACCTCGACCTCGCGGCGTTGGCCGCCGTGCTCCGTGGAGTGCACGCAGGCAAGGCTGACGGCGGCCGCGGTGGCGCCCCACTGCATCTCGGGGAGGTACGGCGCGTAGCGCAGGGGCTCCTCCCCCGGCAGCGAGTGCTGGTGCATCCGTCCGGTCCACGCGAACAGCGAGGTGCCATTCTCCCGCCGCCCCGCGAACGGTCCGTCGAGTCCGTGTTCGCTGAGGACCACCACGTGCGGACCGCCCTCGGCACCCCCGAGCACCATGAGGTCCTCGCGGACCGTGCGTGCTTCCCCGAGCGGCAGGTGCAGCAGCACGAGGTCGGCGCGCTCCGCGAGCCGGGTGAGCACTTCGAGGCCGGACGGGCTGTCGAGGTCGAGCGTGACGGAGCGCTTCCCCGTGTCGAGCGCGACGTGGAACGCTCCGCTCTCCAGGTCCGGGACATCGCCCGGGAACGGCCCGATCCGCCGCAGGCTCGCCCCGCCGGAGGGCTCCACCTTCACCACGTCGGCGCCGTAGTCGGAGAACAGCTTCGTCGCGGCCGCGACCGGGATCGTCCCGCCCACCTCGACGACGACGAGGCCGGAGAGCGGGCGGAGGTCGGGAGAAGTCGTGGTCATTGCGAGTGTTATAGCAGCCCGCGCAACCACCCGCCCGTCGTGGGGTCGCACCTCCGACACCCGGACGGCACGGGCTCCTCCGCAGCGTCGAGGCGAACCGGTGACGTGGTCGTACCTCAGCTGCCCATGTCGTCCACGGCGTCCCTCGGCGGGTCCACGGTCGCCTCATGGGCGGCTCGTGCTCGTGACGACGAGTACATCCGCGAGCGTCTGTGAGGGATCTCTGGAGGAATCGCGAGGGGGCTGGAAGCACGCCGAGTGTTGACGCCAGAAGGGCTTTCCCCGGGCTTGCCGCGGGGGTGCACACTGATTGCAGAACGAACCAGCAGAGTGGTTGCCCGGGATGGAGGACTAAGCCGTTGAAGCAGGACGAATCACCGGCATCACAGTCGTTCCGGGTCGCGGACCGATAACGCCGCGACTCCCCGAGCGAAAGCGGCTGTCTCTCCATCGAGGATACGCGCTGGTCTCGATGTCCATGAGGAGAGTGCCCGCCGACCGCACTCCAACCGCTTAAGCCAGAGCCCACCGCCTTCCGGTGGATTGAGTGGCACGGCGACCGATCCGGAATGACTGACGCCCCTCGGCCTACCAGGTCGGGGGGCGTCTTCTTGTGCGGGCTCTGCGACAACTAACAACACGTCGCGCCAACCAACGTCCGAGGATGCGCCGACTCGGACGTCGCGATCCTCGGGCGCTTAGTTGTGGCCTCGGCGCGTGCGGCCGCCGCGCATCTTCCGCTTCTCCGGGCGGCGGGTCTGCGAGGACAGCGAGCGCAGCGACTCTGGCATCCCATCGCCCACCTGCTCGCGGCGCAGTTCCACCACCTGGTCGCGGAGGAGTGCGGCGCGCTCGAAGTCGAGCTCCTTCGCCGCGGTCTTCATCTGCTTCTCGAGCTCCACGATCATCCGTGCGAGTTCCTCCTTCGGGAGGTCCACGGCATCGACCGCGTATTCGCCCGGCTCCTCGGCGATGGCACGCAGCCGGTCGCCGATGTCACGGATCGTCTTCTTGATCCCCTCCGGCGTGATGCCATGTTCGAGGTTGTACGCCGCCTGGATCTCGCGACGGCGGTTGGTCTCGTCGAGGGCGTACCGCATCGAGTCGGTGATGTGGTCCGCGTACATGATCACGCGTCCCTGGGGGTGTCGCGCGGCGCGGCCCGTGGTCTGGATGAGCGACCCACCTGAGCGGAGGTAGCCCTCCTTGTCCGCGTCCAGGATGCAGACGAGCGATACCTCCGGCAGGTCGAGGCCCTCGCGGAGCAGGTTGATGCCCACGACCACGTCATACACGCCGAGACGAAGGTCACGGAGGATGTCGATGCGCTCCAGCGTGTCGATCTCGGAGTGCAGGTACATGGACTTCACGCCCATCTCCTGCAGGTAGTCGTTCAGGTCCTCCGACATCTTCTTCGTGAGCGTGGTGATCAGGACCCGCTCGTTCCGCTCGATGCGGTCGCGCACCTCACCGAGGAGGTCGTCGATCTGGCCCTTCGTCGGGCGCACGTCGATCTCCGGATCGAGGATGCCCGTGGGCCGGATGATCTGCTGGACAATCTGCGACGCGACCTCCTGCTCATAGGGGCCGGGCGTCGCGGAGACGAAGACGACCTGGTTGATGTGACCCTCGAACTCCTGGAAGTTCAGCGGACGGTTGTCCATCGCGCTGGGCAGACGGAAGCCGTACTCGACGAGCGTGCGCTTGCGCGCCGTGTCGCCCTCGTACATCCCGCGCACCTGCGGGACAGCGATGTGCGACTCGTCGATAAACAGCAGCCAGTCGTCCGGGAAGTAGTCGAGCAGCGTCCACGGCGTCGAACCCGGATCCCGCGCCGCCAGGTGGCGTGAGTAGTTCTCGATGCCGGAGCAGTACCCCACCTCGCGGAGCGTCTCCAGGTCGTACTTCGTGCGTTCCTCGAGGCGCGCGGCCTCCAGGATCTTGCCGGCATCGCGCAGCTCCTTGAGCCTCTCCGCGAGCTCGGTCTCGATCGACTCGATCGCGACGACCATGCGCTCATCGGACGTCACGAAGTGCTTTGCCGGGTAGATGGCGGTCTGCTCCGCCTCGCTCAGGACCTCGCCGGTGAGGGGGTCGAGCGTCTGGATGCGCTCGATCTCGTCCCCGAAGAAGTCGATCCGGATCGCGAGGTCCTCGTACGCCGGGAACACGGTGAGCGAGTCGCCGCGCACGCGGAACGTGCCGCGGATCAGGTTGAGGTCGTTCCGCGCGTACTGCATCGCGACGAGCTGCCGCACGAGCGAACCTCGGTTCACGTGCCGCCCTCGCCATAGTCGCGCGACGAACGACTCATACTCCCCGGGTTCACCGAGGCCGTAGATGCACGAGACGGACGCGACGATGATCACGTCCCGTCGTTCGAAGAGGGCGCGCGTGGCAGCGTGCCGCATCTTGTCGATCTCGTCGTTGATGTCCGCGTCCTTCGCGATGTAGGTGTCGGACCGCGGGATGTACGCCTCGGGCTGGTAGTAGTCGTAGTACGAGACGAAGTACTCGACGGCGTTGTTCGGGAAGAACTCGCGGAACTCCTGCGCCAGCTGCGCAGCCAGCGTCCGGTTCGGCGCGAGCACCAGCGTCGGGCGCTGGTAGCGCTCGATCACGTTCGCCATCGCGAAGGTCTTACCGGTACCGGTCGCGCCGAGGAGCGTCTGCGCGCGCATGCCCTCGTCGAGCCCGCGCACGAGGCCATCGACGGCCTCTGGCTGGTCACCGAGGAGCTTGAAGTCGGAGACGATCTTGAACGGCACCGCGGCCGTCGCGGGCCGCTGCTCGTTGGTGGTAGTCACGGGGATCCCCTCACCGCGCGTGCGCGGGGTGCATCCTCCAGTGTACCGCCGAGGGCTCCGCTAGAACAGTCGTTCTACGGTGTGTCGGATGGGGCGAGGGCGTCCTCCGGCGTCGATTCTGCCGGGAGCGGCGCGGGCTTGCGGTGCACGACCACGCGGTTGCGTCCCGTCCGTTTCGCCTCGTACAGCGCCTGGTCCGCCCGCCCGATGAGCTCCACCTCGTCCTGGTCCTCCTCGACGGGCAGCGAGGCGACCCCGATCGAGATGGTGAGGCGGACCGGCGGCTCACCCGGTGGCGGCAGCTCCTCCGTGCGGAACTCGTGCGCCTCCAGCGCTCCGCGGAGCTTCTCCCCCACCGCGAGCGCGGACGCCTCCTCCGTCTCCGGCAGCGCGAGCGCGAACTCCTCGCCCCCGTACCGCCCGAGGACATCGGACTCGCGGACGTTCGCTGCGATGATGTCC
>Ga0265293_10006886_pt1 | contig 17858 bp, 13 predicted proteins | sample Munlanlewell138R_FD_192505 | JGI IMG/M metagenome (GOLD analysis project Ga0265293, IMG submission 192505) | Leachate microbial communities from a municipal landfill in Southern Ontario, Canada - Leachate well 138R | ecosystem: Engineered > Solid waste > Landfill > Unclassified | place: Canada...
ACGCCGGCGCCGCCGTCGCCATGATCGACCGGAATGCCGGCGGGCTGAAAGACGCGGCCGCCGCGATCCCCAACAGCCGCGCCTTTCCGGCGGACCTTGCCGATCCCGCCGCCATCATCTCGACAATGGAGTCGGTCCGCGCCTGGCTGGGATATGCGGATGGCCTGGTGAACTGCGCCGCCATCGCCACCGCAGGCCGCTTTGCCGCACTTGGCGACGATGCCTGGAACGACATGCTTGCGGTGAACCTGACCGCACCGATGCGCCTGTGCCGCGCGCTGCTCACGATGCGCGATCCCGCGCGCGTCGCCGCCGTCGTCAACGTCAGTTCCGGCGCCGCGCTGCGTCCGATGCCGGGGACCGGCGCCGCCTATGCCGCATCGAAGGCGGGGCTGCTGGGGCTGACCCGCGCGCTTGCGCTTGAGCTCGCGCCGTCCGTGCGCGTCAATGCCGTGTGTCCGGGCCTGGTCGACACGCCGCTGGTGCGCGATCTTCCGGGCCGGGACGCGGCTGCCGCCTATGCCATCGGCCGACCTGCGGTCCCCGCCGAGATGGCCGATGTCATCCTGTTTCTGCTCAGCGACGCGGCCTCTTATGTTACAGGCGCGACATGGACCGTCGACGGCGGCCGCTGCTTCTATTAAGGTTCGATGTGACTAACGAAGGCATGAGCAAAAACGGCAAGATATCGGAACGTGTCGCGGGTGAAATCCGCCGGCTCATCGCCGATGGCGAACTGTCGGACGGGGCTGAACTTGGTTCCGAAGCCCAGCTTATCAAGCGTTTCGCCGCCTCGCGTCCGTCGATCCGTGAGGCGGTTCGCATTCTCGAATCCGAAGGCCTGGTCAGCATCGTCAAGGGCGCCCGCACCGTGCGCGTGCAGCAGCCGTCCGAAACTCTGCCGACGCGTTTCATCGCGCTCGTGCTTCGTAGCCAGAAGACCAGCCTGGCTGACGCCTACCGCGCGCGGACCCTGCTTGAACCGCCAGCGGTGCGGGAAGTCGTTAATCGGGGCGATCCGAAAGCGCTAGGCTTCCTTCAGGACATCGTCGAACGCGAGCATCGGGCGATCGGCGATCCGATTGCTTTCAGCCGTTTGACCGTACAATTCCATGAAGAAATCACCCGTTTGAGCGGTAACAAGACGACGCATCTGTTGCTGACGATGCTGCGGTCCATCTTTGAGGGGCATTTCGAAGCGTCCGTGTCGTCGGCGTCCACCGCCAATTTTAATCTTGCCGTAAAGGCCCACCGTATTCTCCTGCGATATATCGCGCGGAAAGACTCGAATGGAGCTGAGAAATTCTGGGCGAGGCACCTTGCGGAAGTCGAGAAGAGAATGTCGGAATTCCCTGGATTTAATGATATTGTTGATATGTTTTAGTGGATTGATTCCAACGTTTTGTGCCCGCGTCGCACGGCAGCGATGATATTGTCGGAGACGATCCGCCTTGCGTAGTCCGTTCTCGCGACGGCAGGAACAGGCACGCCGCCAGGGCGCCGCTGCGCTGGCCGAGTGGACGTCGCTTGTCAGTTGAAGCCGTTGGCTAAGGGGCGAGGTCTGACAGGTGGAGACGAGTTCGCATCCGACTGACAGCACCCTGTCGAGCAATATGCTCCACGTCCGTGGCAATGCCATGTATTAATCTGCCGTACCGATGCGTGCTATCCGAATGGAGAACAGCTTCATTTCGCAACGGGGCTTCTGGCCGTGCTCCTGGAGGACTTCCGGGCCAGCCTGCCCATTCACGCGAACCGCTTGTACAAAAATCCTCTCGGTCGTCGACGGATCAGCGCCATTTCACGCCTAGCTCGGCGGTCGTGGCAGTTGACTGTTCCGCGCGCCGACGGGCGGCTTCCTCCACTTCCAACTGCTCTTCCGAAGCGTTGAAGACGTCGTCTCGCGTCAGGTACGGCCCCATTACGTCGAAGAACGCCACCCGGCGGTTCAATTCCGCCATGCGGCCATCTGCGGGGCCTTCGCTCCACGCTGGCAGCGCGGATGCGAGATTCTCGACCCGCCAGATGGCGATATGCGAGAAAGCAGGCTCGAACGTGAACATCTGCCCTGCGGGATCGAAACGCATGAGCATGCCGCTGACATGCGATGGACGGCACAGCAACGCGGGCAGCCTGTCGGTTGCATACCAGTCCTCGAAGTCGGCCTGCCGTGCCGCCGGGACGTTGATCTGCTCCAGGACCAGTGACTGATTGTCGGGCGTGAGCGAAGTCGGCTGGTTGGTCCGCGCGGCCACGGGGTAGTAATAGCCGTTGATAACGTCCGTTTTATCGTGGGCGTGGGTTACGACCATTCTGCGGGTTCCCATCGCCTGCTTGTGCTCCAGAGAGAGCAATGCCGGATCGAAAGTGTCATATATCGTGAAATACTTGTGGCTGGGGGTTTGGACCTGGATCTCGGCTGCAATGAGCCTCTGGACGCGAATGGAACCCGCAAAGCGCATGACGTCGCGGATGTGAACGTTCGTGTACCAGTCGTTGAAGTCGTCTTCGCGCCCCGCGACCGGATTGATGAGAACCGTAAGGAAGGATTGCATGGTGTGCTCCGGGCGGCGGTTTTGGAGTGTTCAGGCGGTCGTGTTCCAGACCAGCGGATCGAAGCGGTCGCCCTTGAAATCGGTTCGCCGGACGACATTGCCGGTGAAATCGGCGCGACGTTGGGCCAGGTAGACAATCGACGGCACGATGGACGAGGGCGGGGCGAACTGCTTCATGCGTTCCTCGTCAGACAGATCGTCGCGAACCGTCCGGCCCCGGGTTTTGGCCCGATACCTGGTCAACCAGTCGGCATTATCCTTGCTGCCCTCCGACAACAATGCCATCGGCCGTATGGCGTTGACGGCGATATTCGCCGCCGCCAATTCCCGGGACAGGCCGCGCGTAAACTGTTCGATGCCGGCCTTGGCCACGGCATAGGCCACATTGCCCATGGAGTCGTAGCGGGGATCGCCGCCGGTCGACGACATGTTGATGATGCTGCCTCCCCCGCCTGCCACCATGTGCCGTGCAGCGAAACGCGCGCAGTGGAATGTGCCGTTGATGTGGGTCTGGATCGTCTCTTCCCACTGCGACATGTCGATGTCGATGACGTCGTGACCGGGGAAAAACAAACCGGCGTTGTTCATCAGGATATCGAGGCGGCCGAATGTTGCGGCAGCCGTGTCGATCGCCCTGCGGACGGCTGCCGCATCACGCACGTCGCAGGTGAGGGCCAGCGCCCGTCCTCCGTCGGCTGCGATCTCGGCGGCCGTGGCCTGGGCGGTGCCGGGGCCGGTGCCGTCGCTGCGGCCGGTGAGCGCAACAGCGGCCCCTGCTTCGGCCAGACCAATGCAGATGGCGCGACCGATGCCCTTGCTGCCGCCAGTGACAAAGGCGACTTTTCCGTCAAGTGGGTTGTTCATGATCTCGAATTCACTCTGCACTTTCGACTGGATACAGATGCGATGACGACCTGCGAAGAGCAGTGTGCGCAGCGACCTTGGAAAAGGGAAGGTCGTGGTCATTCCGGTGGCAAGCGTGCGCTGGCTCGACGTCCCCGCCTGCAACCTTGCCCGCAACCCTTGGACACGATGCCCTTAAGCGCTTCCATTCGTTGCCCGATGGGGATCGGGAAGATATTGGTGTTTTCATATCGTGTGTCAGGCTTTGCTGAAATCCGTAAAATCCCAGCTCCGGATTTCCCAAGGGATAAATTCCTATTTACAAATTGTCTGTCCGGCTTCACCTTGCCGCAAGCGGGGAGCGGGAGGTCTTGAGCATGAGGTGCGGTGGATCGGACCGGGAATTCTCCGCGTCGTTGAAATGAAGCCGAGACCGTAAGGGCAAACTGGACACATGCCATCCGGGGGAGGAGAGACGTCATGAATAAGGCAAAGCTGCTTGCCAGCGTCGTGATCTTTGCGAGCGTCGCGCAGGCGCCGGTTGCGATGGCGCAGAGTGCGACAGATCAGGCCGGCGATGGCCGGCTCGAGGAAATCGTCGTCACCGCGCAGCGGCGCGAGGAGAGGCTGCAGGACGTTCCGGTCTCGGTGACGGCGGTGACGGCGGCCAAGTTGGAGGCGCAGGGCGTGTCGAGCGTCCAGAACCTGCAGCGGCTTGCGCCGGCGCTGAGCATCGCGAATTTCCCGGGCGATAACCTGACCGCCTCGATTTCTCTGCGCGGTCTGTTCTCGTCCGATGGCCTGCCGACGGTCGACCCGACGGTGGGAATCTATCTCGACGGGGTCTACATCGCGCGCGCATCGGGCGCGAACCTCAATATGATCGACGTCGAGCGGGTCGAGGTTCTGCGCGGACCGCAAGGAACCCTGTTCGGTCGCAACACCATAGGCGGCGCGATCAACATCGTGTCCGCGAAGCCGAAGGGCGAGTTCGGCGGGTCGGCCGAAGTCGGCTACGGCAATTACAATGCGTTCAAGGTCCAGGGCGTGGTCAATGCTCCGCTGACTGACACCGTAGCGGTCCGCCTTGTCGGCATGCACCGCCAGCATGACGGTTATGCCCGCAGTTCGATCACCGGCGCCCAGCTCAACCGCGACAACACGGAATATGTCCGCGGTTCGCTCGCCTGGCAGCTGGACGACAACTGGGATCTGCTGGTCGTCGGCGACTACACGGGGACCAAGTATCGGGGCGGCCAGTGGGTCGTCCCCGTCGCCACGTTCGGCATCGCCGACACGCTGATCCAACTGCTGAGCGGCGGCACCGACAGCGCCGCCAACTATAACGGCCTGCCAATCAGCAAGCGCCCGGCCACGACCGGCCACGGCACCTACAACGCGCGGGTCTGGGGCGTCGGCGGGACGCTCACCGGGCAGGTGGGCGATGTCACGGTCAAGACGATCATTGCCTATCGCGACCTCTACCGGCTCCATACCGGCACCGACCTCGACGGGACACCCTATCCGATCCTCGATTCGCAGGATCTGCTCGACACCCAGCACCAACTGAGCACCGAGGTGCAGGTTCTGGGCAGGAGCCTGGAGGATCGGCTCAACTGGATCGTCGGCGCCTATTACTTCGAGGAGTCGGGGCACAACTTCTCCCACGCGCACAGCATCCGCGGGATTCTGCCCAACCGCAACGTCACTGACGGCCGCTCGGAGAACACTTCGACCTCGTTCTTCGGGCAGGCGACCTACAGCCTGACCGATGCGTTGCGCTTCACCGCCGGTGTGCGCTGGGTGCGGGACACGCGCCTGCTCGATTCGCGCAATCTCTCGGAAACGCCGGCGGGTGCCTTCGTCGGCTGCAACCTGACGATCGCGACCGCGCCACTATGCGTCACCCTGCTGCCGCAAGCGAAGTTCAAATACGTGCCGTTCACCGTCGGCCTCGACTACCGCGTCAATCCCGACACGCTGGTCTATGCCAAGCTGAGCCGCGGCTACCGCGCCGGCGGCTACAACCTGCGCGGTTCGGACATCAACGCGCTCAGCTTCTTCGGGCCGGAGCGGGTCGATTCCTATGAAGTAGGGTTCAAGGCCGATCTCCTCGACCGGCGCCTGCGCTTCAACCTCGCCGCGTACCATTCCAACTACACCAACATCCAGTTGACCGCGGTGATCGGCACTTCGTCGGGCGGGATCACCTCGACGGTGCAGAACGCGGGCGAAGGCCGGATCAACGGCGTGGAAGCCGAGCTTACGGCGGTTCTCGGCCCGCTGACGCTGGGTGCGTCCTATGGCTACATCGACGCCAAGTACACGAAGCTCCTGCCGAGCGTGACTTCGGTCACGCTCAACTCGCCCTTCCAGTTGACCGCCAAGCACAGCCTCAACCTGGAAGCCGACTACACCGCCAGGCTGTGGGACGGGGCCAAGCTGGTGTTGCACGCTGATTATGCCTACAAGACCCGCATCAACTTCGCGAGCATCCCCACGGCCAACCCGGCGAATACGCAGGGTCCGGTGGGGCTGTTCGGGGCGCGGGCGATGCTCGCCATGGACAACGGCCTGTCGGTTTCGGTCTGGGGCCAGAACCTCGGAAACAAGCGCTACCTGCTGCGCACGCTCAACATCGAGGCGATCGGCAGCGTCAACGGCTCGCCGGGCGATCCGCGGACCTTCGGGGGGAGCGTCGCATACAAGTTCTGACACTTGCGGGACACGCCCCTCCGAAACTTTCGTGCGCTGCGATTTCCATGGGCCTGACGGCCTGTTCGGAGCTTTCGGAAGGAGCCTGACGTGCGACAATCGCCGATCCGGCGGAAATTGCCGACGCCGTGGTATTTCTGGCTTCGGATGCATCGCGCTACCTGACCGGCGAGACCATCAGGATGGATGGTGAAGCCATCCAGATGCCGCGCATCGGCATTCCGCAATAACCCGCGTTAGGAGCGAGCAGATGGGCAGACTCGAAGGGAAGGTCGCGCTTGTGACCGGTTCCACGGCCGGGTGCGGCGAGGCAAGTGCCCGCCGCTTCGCCGCGGAAGGCGCGCGGGTGGTCGTTACTGGCCGCAACCGTGATCGCGGCGAGCGGATCGTTGCAGAGATTCGCGCCGGCGGAGGCGAAGCGCGCTTCCTTCGCGCCGATATCGGGGTGGAGGCAGAAGTCGAGGCGCTCGTCGCCGGGACCGTCGCCGCCTATGGCGGGCTTGACGTCCTGGTCAACAATGCCAGCCCCACCGAACTGCAGCGCGGCGCCGCGCGGGTCGACGGGCCAGTGACCAGGCTGTCCACGCAGGACATGGAGAACCTGTGGCGCGGCGCGCTCTACGGGTACTTCTTTGCCTGCCGCTTCGGGATCGCCGCGATGATCGAAGGCGGCCGCGGCGGCTCGGTGGTCAACATCTCCTCGACCGTGTCCGTCGCCGGGGTCGAGGGCGCCGATGCCTATACCGCCGCCAAGGGCGCGATCAACGCGACGACGCGCTCGATGGCGGTCGAATACGCCCCATACGGCATCCGGGTAAACGCCATCCTCCTCGGGCTGATCCTGACGTCCGATACCGCGCGGAACCTGGTGGCAGATCCGCAGGCCGGGGAGTTGCTGCGCACTCGCCATCTGACCCGCTTCGGCGAGCCGGAGGATATCGCCAACGCCGTCCTGTTCCTCGCCTCCGATGAATCCGCTTTCATCACCGGCAGCGAATTGCGCGCCGATGGCGGCGTGACCATCAATTCCAAGTTCCCCGCCGCCCGGATGCACGGCCGGACAGACACCTGACAGGGGTGGGACGGCAATGACCAACCCATACGCGGCCATGCCGTGACAATACGCAGATCCTTTGCCCGTGAGACGCTCCTGCGCGAGCCGCGATACTCAAGTTTTCGACGTCGAATGCAAGTGGCTTGCGGGAACCGGCCGCTGGATGCCGGGCGAATACCGTTCGGTCGCTTCGCTGACCCACGAATGGAGATCGTGCAGATACACGCGCGTGGCGAAAGCCGCCCTGGCCGGATGCCTTGCCACTATTTCGTCCACGATCTGCCCGTGGTGGCGGCTGACCAGTTCCATGAAGCTTGCCCGGTTCTCCTCCAGTGCGGCCGCTTGCGACCGTCCCTGGATCAGCGAGATCTCGACAAGCGCCAGAGTGAAGAATTCGATCAGCGGATTGCCGCAGGCGCGGGCGATCAGCCGTTCGACCTGCGCGCCCTTGTCCTGCCAGCCGGGAGCGTCGGTCAAGGCCGCGGTCCGGTCCTCTCCCGCCGCGCTTGCCAGTCGTTCCGCCAGCTCCCGCTCCCGGCGTTCGGCGGCGAGCCACGCCGCTTTCGGTTCCAGCACCAGCCTCGATTCGATCTGGGCGTCGAAGCTCAGTTCGATGGACGACAGATAGAGGGAAATCATCTCGATGGCGGCATAGGGTTCGGCCGCCCCGACGAAGATACCGCCCTTGCGCCCGGGCATCACCCGGATCGCGCCACTGCGCTCAAGCGGGCGCAGCGCGTCGCGCAGGGTTATGCGCCCAACCCCGAGGAGTTCCTGCAGTTCGGCCTCCCGGCCAAGCTCGTCACCCGGACCCAGATCCCGCTCGGCGATCAGGGACTTGATGGCAGCGGCAACCCGGTCTCCGAGCCGTCCGCTCCGCCTTTGCCCTTCGAACTGGTCCCTGAAAGGTTGCAGGAGCCTTCGATACGTGATCGCATCGGCCAGATTTCCGCCGATGATCGCGCGCGAACAGGAACTGCGCAGGCGCAGTTGCTCGGTTACATCGAATTCCGCCAGGTCGGCGAGCTCGGCCTCGAGACTGCCGAGAACCTCGAAGATAAGCGCAAAGACGGGCTGACGGGCAGCATGGAGGATGGCTTTGTCGAATTGCCGGATGGCCTGCATCCTGTCCGCATCCGGCTGTCGCGATTCCCGAAAGATGCGTTCGACTTCGGCAAGCATCTCCGCGTCCGCATAGCGGCAAGCCCGTTCAGCCAGGGCAACGTCGATCATGTCGCGGGCTTCGCGCACCTGCCCGATGGACACGCCCACCTGACTGAAGAAGACATACATTGCCTGGACAGCGGTTTCGGCTGGCAGGGCCGCCACCACCAGCCCTCCGCCCCGGCCTTCGCGTGGGACCACGATGCCGTCCTCCTGGAGGAAGGTAATGGCCTTCCGCAGAGTCGGCACGCTGATTCCGTAACGCTTCGCGACGTCCGGCAGAAATCCGATATGAGTCCCGACCGGGATATCGCTGGCGATGACGTCCATCGCGATCGTTCGAGCGAGACGGACCGGTGCCGGCCAGTTCCGCTCGGACACCGCCGCAACTGCCTTGCGCTTGCTCATCGATACTTTCGCCCCAGTCCTGTCGGCTCCCTAGCGCAAAACGAGCGGGCTTGAAAACGTATGGATTGTTCGCGTTTCGACCGGTTCCTGGATCAACCTCTCGGACTTTCCCAACCCGCGGAATCGCCAGCTATCGCCGGGGTCTCGTCGAAGGAGGCGGTTGGCCAAGGAAGGTCACGAGCGCTATCGCTACTGCAATCCCCACGGCGAATGCTCCAAGCGCCGGTGCATAGCTGCCCGTCCGGTCGAAGGCGAGGCCCGCAAGCCACGAGGCGGCGGCGACCGATACACTGTAGACGGTGATGACCAGGCCATAGATCTTGCCGTAATCGGCTGTATCAAAATAACGGCTCGAAAGATACGCGGCCACGTCGACCTCGCAGCCGATGCCCAGCCCGATGAGAATGGCCAGCCAATGCGCGCTGCCGAACCCGATCGGAACGGCGAGTATCCAGATCGCCGCAATGGCAGGAAGACAGAATGCACCGACCGTCACTGCGAGAGGAGGCAGTCTGTCGTAAAGGAATCCGGTCAGGAGACGCCCCACAACCAGCGCCGGGCCGGTTACGAGGGCGACCGATGCCGCTTCGCCGGGCCGCAGCCCGGCGTCGATCAGCATGGCCTGGAAATGGACAAGCAAGGTGCCGATGCACGCCGCGACGAGACCAAGCGCCGCTGCCAGTTGCCAGACCTTGCGCGAGGCAAGCGTCAGCCACCATTTGCGCGGGGGTTGCCGCGGCTTGGCAGGAATCGCGGATTGCATCGTCTTTGGCACGAACAGCCATGTCGGGACGATCATCAATACGAAGGCGCCGAGCGCGAGCGTGGGGTAGACGCCGCGCACGCCGAAGTGCTCGACCAGGCCAACGACGATCGTCGGCATCAGGCTGACCACGGCGCCCGGGCCGGCAAGCGACGCTGCCAACGCAAGTCCCCGGTTACGGTCGAAACGCTGGATGACGATTACTGTCCATGCGATGCTGCTGGCGCCCGAGGAAAGGATCGTGAAAGCGAGGTATGCGGCATACCAGGTCCATAATTGTGGACCGGCAAGGCCCAGTAGCGCACATCCGATCGCGTATAAGGCGATCCCCGGAACCAGTATGCGGCGCGGACCGTAGCGGTCGGTCAGGGCGCCGACCGCAATGTTGGTCACGGCATGGACGACGCTCCCCATCGCAAGCGCAAGCGTGATGTCCCCACGTGACCAGCCGAACGCATCGTTCAGGGGGTCGACCATCGCGCCCACGACATGGACGTGGGCGCCAGCGACCGCCGAACCGATTGCGGCAGTCAGGAGAATGCCCGCGCTGACAATCCAGGTCTGAAACCGCTCTTTCCGTATGGACGACACCACGGCGACGGTCATCGTCAGCGCAGGAGAAGCTTGGCCATCTGGCTCCGGCGCCGCCGAATTGTGCGCTCACGTTCATCGGGAACGATCCGCGCTGCAAGTGGCAGGGCCTCCATGACTTCCCCAATCGGCACGATTCGGCCGGTTGGCGCGGCAAGCGATATCTGCGGACCGGCAACCCGCACGAGCGCCGCGCCCCTCTGGATTCCCTGCAGGTCGATCCAGTTGGCGATGCCAGGGTCTTCGTGCGAGAAGACCGCGCGGAAAATCCCGTCGCTGTCGATAGTCGCCTGGGCGTTGTTGAGGCTGCTGTGCCGATTCACATAATCAAGGGTGCGCCACCAGGTCGTGCCTGGCTGCACGCTCCAGTAAGGCGTGTTCGGAGCGGTCATTTCCATTATCCACGCGTAACCGGGTGGAACGTCGAAGTGGCCCCACGATATCGCGGGCACGCCTTCATCGCGAACTATGAATTCGGTGAAGCCGTTCGGCTGTTTTTCGAAACCCGCGGTCAGGCGGTCGGCCCAGAAACGCGCGGTAAGTTGCACCCAACTGCCGATCGTGTCCAACTCGCGCGCAATCCGGTCAGGGCTCATTTGGGGCCAGCCGTCTGCGGTAACATCAAGCGCCTCTATTTCGAGCACCGATCGTTCGGCGCCTTCCCAGTCAGCGAAAAACTCGCGCAGCAGTGCGGCGGTGACTCCCTCGGGCAGCGGATGCCAGGCGCTGTCGCGGGGCCGTCCACCGACAAAGACTTCAACACCATTCGCGGTGTCCGCAAAGTCCTCGCGCTTGAGCGTCAGGCAAATGTCCTGGCCATCGAAAAACTGCAATGACATGGCCGGCGAGTTGCCAAGGGTTCCGGAAATCCGATAGGTCACGCCGCCGGTGACAAGCATTGAGCGATAGGCGGAATCGGGGGCTGCGCCGCCCCAGTCGAAAAGGTGCACCGGCCATACCTGACCAAGCATCGGGGCGTGCGGACTGGCCTCCCCCAATGTCCGGTCCATCGCGAAATGAAGAGTGGCGAGGATGTTTCGGAAGCCGTCTGCCCGGCTCACCGGATCGAGCGGCATTCCCGGCCGATCGATCAGGTCCGCTGTTGCCCGCAGATTTTCGAGCAACCGGTCAAAGGCGCTTCGCACCTCGTCTACACTGCCATCGGTGCCGGCCTTGCTGATGATCGCTGGCATCGTCGAGAACATCCAGTCCAGTCCTGTCGGCATGCTCTTCCCCTTCTACTGAAGCCCGTGCCAACTGAACGCCGTGAGTTGGCAGGTCTGCTTTCAAGTGCCGATTGAATCGGGCAAGCCCTCGGCGAGTGTGGCGCCAAAATGAAATATGTTTTCCCCAGACACCAGTCTGGCCGAACCCCTGGAGGTGGCCGAAAAGCCGCATATCCTGAAACTTTTCCACGGCTTCCTGTGATTTTGAGAGCCTTGCTCCTTGTGTCGATGTCGATAAATATCAATATCTTTTTTGAGAATCTACCAGGATTCGAGTTTGAGACCCTGTCAGCCTTTGCGCGGCTGGCGGTGAGCGCAAACGATGGTGGCGGCCAACCGGCAAATTCCGGTTGCCGTGGTTGCCATCCATGCGCCCCCGCTTTCCGACTTCGCCGACCTACCCCCCGTTCGGCGCGGGCGCTTTAGGGAACATTCGAGGAGTAGTCGTCAAATGCCCATTATTTCCGTGAGCGAAGCTGTCGCCACCCGTCGCTCGGTACGCGCTTTCCTTGATCGACCGGTCGAACTCGCGGTGCTTGAACGGATCATGCAAAAGGCACAGATGGCGCCCTCTGGCTGTAACTATCAGCCATGGGAAGCAACGATCCTGACCGGCGAGCCATTACGCGACCTTCAGCAGGCTATGCTGCGCACGCCTTTTCAGGAACCCCGTGAATACGTCGTGCAACCCGAAGGTATTCCAGCGGAATATCATCGCAGGCTGGGTGAAATAACGGGTGCGCGACTTGCGGCGGAAGGCGTCGCGCGTGATGATGCGGAAGCGCGCGCCGCCATCGTCCATAACAACTTCACCAGTTACGGCGCTCCGGTTGTGTTGTTTTGCTATCTTCCCCGTATCATGGGGCCGCCGCAGTGGTCCGACGTCGGGATGTGGCTGCAGACAATCATGTTACTGTTGCTTGAAGAAGGGCTCGACAGCGTGCCGCAGGAGTTTCTGTCGCACCACGGCAGGCTCATCAAGAATCATCTTGGTATCAGTGACGAAAGCCATATCTTCTTTTGCGGACTCGGTATCGGTTATGCGGATAAATCCGCGCCAAGCTATCTCTATCAGCGCACCCGCATCCCCTACCGTGAAGCAGTCCGTTTTCGCGGCTTCCAATGATTGGGGAAAGAATTTTAAGGGGATTCTATAATATATAATATAATTATAAATCCAAAATATCTTATTACATTTAATTATAATTACTACTCGTTTGAGAATAGGAATAGACTGAAAGGGTAGGATGGGCGCCTGTTACTGGCGGTCGTCGAAACACCCGTTTCTCATTCCGTTCCCGGCGGCGTGCCCATGTTCGAGAAGTTCTCCCAGTGACGCTGGTCTCATTGCCACTCGGCCGCCGCCGATCCCAATGGCCCGGCGGGCCGGGACCACTGCATGGGCGATCCCGCGATCGAAGCCGGGGGAAGGATTCTGAAGGCCTTTCCCCAGTGCGTCTGTTCGGCAACCGCGCAGAAATCCGTTGCCATGGGTTCTGAAAACCGGCTCTCGCTGCTGCTGGTTCCCGCGCTCCACAGCCACTCCGCCGTGCGGGCGAGGGAGAGGCGGTAGCGTGGGCAGGCTTCGCCACGCTGGCGGGCCAGGATGCCGCGAACCGCGGCTGCGGCCATCAGGTAACCCGTCGCGTGATCGAGTGCCTGTACCGGAAGCGAAACGGGGGCGGCGGTCTTGCGCCATTGCCTGCCCGCATCGGCAATTCCCGTCGAGAACTGGACGAGGCTGTCGAACCCCCGGCGAAGATGCCAGGGGCCGGTCTGTCCATAGGCGTCGAGCGACACGTCCACCAGCCCCGGCCTGATTGCCCGGCGCGTGGCCGCATCGTAGCCGAGGCGATCGAGGGCATCCGGCCGATAGCCATGAACGAGGATGTCGGCACCGGCGAGCAATCGCTCAAAGACATTTCGCGACATGGGATCGCGCAAGTCCAGTCTGGCGCAGCGCTTGCCCGGCGTGACTTCGGGCACGACTCCGGGCTCATCCCATCCGGGAGGATCAATGCGGAGCACTTCAGCTCCGTATCCGGCGAGGAAGCGCGTTGCGACAGGTCCGGCCAGGACTCTGGTCAGGTCGAGCACGCGTAGTCCCGCGAGGGGGCGTATTGCGGACGGTTGCCAGCTTGTTGCCATGGGAACAGGTGATGCTGAATCATCGGTGACGATCAGCGGTTCGAGATTCACGGCTTTCCCTTGGGGATGGTCCCGCCATTCCGCGCGGCTTCGCAGGCGCGCGGCGCATCCGCCTGCCTGCACCACGTCCTGTTCCAGCCGGTCACTGTCCCAGCGGGCAACTGTTTCCACGACGGCCTCGCGCGTCGGGGCGCACCCCAGGACGGATAGCACGGCGGCGCGATGATGCGGCGCGTTGGTATGCAGTTTGATCCAGCCGTCGCGAGCCTGATAATCGCCCGCGAGAGTGTCCCACGCGGCGGACAGGGCCCAGCCCTGTGGCTGGATCGTCATGCCGAACCAGAGGGAAGCCAGCCGGTTGTTCACTGATATGTCCGGTGCCGCCGATATGCATGCGACAAGTTCCGATACGGCGAGGCAGGCTGCCGCGATCGACGCCGATGCCAGTTCGGTCACCGCGAAGCAGGAGGGCAGGCGGTCGCTGCCGTCGAACGATACGCGGGCGGCGATATCCGGCGGCAGATCGAGAGCCATCAGGGCATCGGGAAGGAGCATGCCAATGCCTTTCTGCCGGCTGGCCGGGTCAATACAGTTTCTCCAGCGCCGCGCCACCATAGTCGGCGATCTCGTCGAAGCGGCCCTCGCGGATGAGCTTCGGCCAATCCGGGTTGGCGATGAGGGCGCGGCCTACCGCGACGAGGTCGTAGTCGCCGCGCGCCACGGCTTCGGCCAGAAGCTCAAGGTTGTCCAGGTTCGCTTCGATTCGCTGGCCGCGCGTCGCGATCTCGTCCGCCTTGCTAAGACCCGCGGAACCGACGGTAATCGTCGGCAGGCCCGTGAGTTTCTTGGTCCAGCCCGCCAGGTTCAGCGTGTCGTCCGTTTCGGGAAACTCGGGATCCCAGAAGCGGCGTGTCGAGCAGTGGAAGGCAGTGACGCCAGCATCCGCCAGCGGTTGCAGGAACGTCTCCAGTTCGGCGGGTGAATGCGCCAGCCGGGCGGAATAGTCGTTCATTTTCCACTGCGACCAGCGCAGCACCACCGGATAGTCCGGCCCTACCGCCGCGCGTACCGCGCGTACCGTTTCGATGCCGAAGCGCGAGCGGCGTTCGATGTCGCCGCCCCAGCCATCGGTGCGCTCGTTCGTGCCGGACCAGAAGAACTGGTCGATCAGGTAACCGTGCGCGCCGTGCAGCTCCACGCCGTCGAACCCCAGCGCCTGTGCATCGGCTGCGCCCTGCGCGAAGGCGGCGATGATGTCCTGAATATCTTCCTCGGTCATGGGCGGGGAATAGCGCTTACCCGGTCCGGCAAGCCCCGACGGCCCCATGCTCGGCAGAGACGGGGCGGGCGAAGAGGCCGCGATCCGGGCCATGCCCAGATGCCAGAGTTGCGGCATGATCTTGCCGCCGGCGGCATGGACTTCGGCCAACACGCCTTTCCATCCTTCGAGCGCGTGGCCATGGAACGCCGGGATCTGCGCGCTCGCACTGGCGACCGGGTGAGCGATCGTCGTGCCTTCGGTGATGATAAGTCCCACTCCGGCACGAGCCCGGCGCGCATAGTAGGCCGCGACGTCCGGTCCCGGCGTCTGGTCGGGCGACTGCATCCGGGTCATGGGCGCCATGACGATACGGTTGGGCAAGTCCAGGTTGCCCAGCCTGAAGGGCGTGAACAGCGGGGAGAGATCGGTCATGTCGGTCGGATACCTGTTAACTGTGCCGATATGTTATCGGGGTTTGGGAAGAAGCCGCAATTCATAAAGGAAGTGGATCGCTGTCGCGGCTCGCAAGCTTGCGATATCTTCCGGCATGAGCTTGGGACCACTGATCGTTGGCTGCAGCCTCGGAAAAACGACTCCCGCCATTATCTCCCCGAGAAGAGCATAGACGCGGATAGCGTGCTGGAACGCTTGCCGCATCCGCCTGCCGGTGTGGCCTACAGTGCGATCTGGCTGAACGAAAGGGGCTTCGAACGCGTATGGCGGCATCGCGAGAAGCTGACTTTCAACGGTGCTTTGGCCGGTTGCGCTTCGGAGGCTTTCCTGTTGCGCAATCAGGGCCGGACTCTCGCGCAGGATCTGGCGGACCAGAGAGCCGGGATCGAACTTTTCCGGGAGCGTGGGATTACGCACGTCCGCCTTGTCGAAAATCCGCTGGAGATGCGCCCGCGCCGCGCGCACGATGATCGCATCGTTCAGCAGCGCGCGGCCCGTTTCGCTCGCGTCGTATTCGTGCCCGCTCGCCTTCCCGCGCGGCGAAGAATGACAGGCCATTTCCGTTCCTCCCTGCATCCCCGCAAGGCAAGACAGGAAAGGCGGGCAAATCCGGCCACGGATGCGAAAAAATTTCAGACTCGTTCGATGGGTATCGTCAGGGCAACGTGGCAGAGCGGATGTTTTCCATCATCTCCGGTTTGCCGGGCCGTTATCCCGAACCGCATGTTGTATCGCCGTGACCCGGCCCTTGTGGAGCAAAACGAAGGGAGAAACTTTGTCCACGGCAAGTCAAACCGCTTTTCTCCAGCGCAGCTTGTATCTACGTGCCGGGCAAATGGTTTGTCGTGGGGAATCGGGCAGATGATATTGGATGAGCAGACCCGGATGATCCAGGATCTGGTCCGCAAGTTCGTTGATCGCGAGTTGGTGCCGCTCGAAACGCATGTTCTGAACAATCAGCTTGCCTGCGACGATGGCGCACAGATCCCGCCCGATGAATATGAAAGACTGAGGAAAGTATCGAAGGATCTCGGCCTCTGGGGGCTCGATGCCCCCGTAGGACTGGGCGGGATGGGACTCTCCCAGGTCACGATGGCTTGCGTTTTCGAGGAGATGGGCCGGACCGTCGTCGATTTTATCCTGCCTCCCGATACGCCCAATCTGAAGATGCTGGACGCGGTCGGCACACCGGAACAGAAGGAACGGTATCTGCGTCCTTACATCGAGGGCCGCCTCAACTCTCGCATTGCCATTTCCGAACCCGGCGCCGGCGGCGATCCGGCGGGTATCCGCACCCGCGCGGAAAGAACCGCCGACGGGTGGCTGCTGAACGGCCGCAAGATCTGGATCACGGATGCCGCGCGCGTGGATTTCCTGATCGTGATGGCACGGGTGGGGAACGGCCAGCGTCAGGAAGGCATTACGGCCTTCATCGTTGACCAGGGCACGCCGGGTTTCAAGATCGAGCGCGCGATACCCATGGTTGGCGACACGCTGACCTATGAACTGGTATTCGACGACATGCACCTTCCCGAAAACGCGCTGCTGGGCGAAGTCGGGGCGGGCTACGCGCCGATGCAGATCCGGCTCAACAACAAGCGGCTGGAGATGGCGGCTTCGTGCATCGGCATGGCCGGTCGTGCCCTCGAAATCATGAGCGCGCATGCGCGCGAACGCGTGACGTTCGGCGAACGCCTTGCCGACCGCCAGGCGATACAGTGGTGGGCCGCCGACATCGCGACGCGGATGCACGCTTGCCGTCTGATGGTGCGCGACGCCGCCGCCAGGATCGACGCGGGCGAGGACGTCCGTCAGGAAACCTCGATGATGAAGGTATTCGCCACCGAACTGGCTTATGACGCCTGCGATCATGCCATGCAGACGCTGGGCGGCATGGGGATGGTCAAGGAATCCCCGTTGTTCCACATGTGGGGCCGCGCGCGGATCATGCGGATATATGAGGGGCCGAGCGAGGTTCACCGCCAGGCGATCGGGCGGCGGGTTCTCTTGGGGCAGGCGCTGACCGCTCGTGCGTGACGGGGCGCATCAGCCTCAAAGGAGAATAAGGATGGACGATCTGGTTCTGCTCGCCCGCGACGGAGATGTGGCGAGCCTGACACTTAACCGGGCCGACAAGCGCAACGCGCTCAGCCTCGCGGTGTGGGGCGCGCTGGAAATGCATCTCGCAACCATTGAAAGCTGGGGCGATGCCATAGGGGCAGTGGTGTTGCGGGCCGAGGGTCCGGTGTTCTGCGCGGGCAATGATCTCAAGGAACGGGGAGCGCCCACCCCCCGACCCAATTACCAGGCCAGCCTCGTTACCCGGCTGGCCGACCTGCCGCAGCCGGTGATCGTGGCGGTGCAGGGGGGCTGCTTTACCGGCGGGCTGGAACTGGCCCTCGCCGGCGACATCATTCTGGTGGCCGAATCCGCCAGCTTCGCCGATACGCATGGCAAATTCGCGCTGGTGCCGGTGTGGGGTTTGAGCCAGCGTCTGCCTCGCCGCGTCGGCACCTACAAAGCGCGGGAAATCAGCTTCACCGGCTTGCCCGTATCGGGCCGCGAGGCCGAACGGATCGGCCTCGCCAACCAATGTGTCGCCGATGATCAACTGGAGGCGAGGACGTGGGAAATCGCCGGCGCGATCGCTGGTCAGAGCCGTCACAGCGTGTTCGCC
>Ga0265293_10006887_pt1 | contig 17854 bp, 11 predicted proteins | sample Munlanlewell138R_FD_192505 | JGI IMG/M metagenome (GOLD analysis project Ga0265293, IMG submission 192505) | Leachate microbial communities from a municipal landfill in Southern Ontario, Canada - Leachate well 138R | ecosystem: Engineered > Solid waste > Landfill > Unclassified | place: Canada...
AGTGTAGCATCTGCCTGATTGTGTTCAAAAGTAAAATAGGTATGGTCATAAACCGGATTGGGATAATTTTTTACCTGGGAGATGATGAAATCTGCAGTGACCACAAAATCAATTTCCACCTCGGTAGAGTTGTTGGCCACATCCCAGGCTTTGAGTTTGAGAGTATGTTTCCCTTCCTGCAGATCTTTCAACGGGAACCTGATGATACCGCTGGTAAAATCGCCTTGATTCGCCTGGTAATAGTTGTTGAGTACCATAACATTTGAATGGTCATCATCAAGAATTGCGGTAATGTCATGTCCAATGCCTGAACCAACTGTGTTTATGCCATTTTCATCGGAAAGGTATGCCAGGAGTAACGGATTTTTGCTTACACGGTCTCCCGGCATAAAGTCTGGTGTATCCAAAAACAGGTCAATGACCGGCCCCTGGTTATCAGTGAAATGGGTGGCTGGTCCGCCAATCATGAACTGGTCAAAGGAGCCATGTGCATCTTCTTCTCCATTATCCGCATAATATACTATTTTCCCCTGCCCTGCATGGTAAGAGATATCTTTTGGTATCACAAAACTGAATGAAAATTCTCCATGGGATACCTCGGCCAGTCCCTTGTAAATAATATTTTCCTGTACCTTAAAATCCATTGGCTTTTCTCCTGCATTTCCCAATGTTTTCATCATGACTTCCTTGTCTAATACAATGGGGATGATTCTACCGGAAAAATCCTGAAGTTTGTTCCCGGATTTATCGGCTATATACCCGGTAATGGTCACTTTTTGCAGTGCACCCATGGTGTCGGACGAGCTGGTGGCATCCTGCCCGTTTATGGTGGAGGTGATGACCTGGTGGCTGGGATAGGACAACTTTAGCGCCGGGTCAGCCAGCAGGGTGAAATTTCTTTTGTTGGTGGTATTGATGGTATTGATCTTTGCCAACCGCATGACATCTCCCATGCGGTAGTGTTCTCCGTTTTTATCTTTTTCAAATACAAACCGGTAAAAATTCCGGCTCAACAAATAGTTGGAATAGGCGAATACCAGACGTGTGGTGGAGAATAATCCGATTCCTCCCCCGTGAGGATTCAGCAGAATATATTCTCCGGCTGAGGTTTCATTTGCATCGAAACGGCTGAATTCGCAGGTAGCAGTAACAAAAATGGGCAAACTGTTTGCATTAGACCAGGAGTTGATATGGCTGATATCCAGTACTTTTTCGTGTGCTAAGAAGCGATCGTTTGCATGTCCCATATAATTTAATACCAAAACGCCATCTTTTACCTGCCGGTTGATTGCTTCCGTTACCTCCGGATAACTTTCCCCTCCCGGGCCGGAAACCTGTCGATAGGCATCAAAATATATTTTGTTAATTATGAAATCGTTATAGCCTTCGTTTATCTGATTCGCCAGTCGTTCCGAGTCGATCATATGCTGATTTGAATCCTGATCATCGGCAATAAAACAAAGTACATTTCGCCAGTCGCCCAATGCAGGGGCATCGTAATAGTTTTTTACTTTATTGACTACCAGGTTTGCCTCAAACACAGTGGAGGAGGGTATTCGACCAATCCCCAGATCAACAGCACCATCATAAACGCTTTCTCCGGGATCGAGTAATACAAAAAAGTCGTCTGTAACAAAAGAACCAATGGGGTCCAGTGATGTTTCTGTCTGATAGGTGGGGATGAAGGCATTACTCCCCGGGAGAATATTCTTATTGTCATAACAGCCGTCACCAAACAGCAGTACATATTTAAGTCCTTCTTTCCGGTCGTAAAACATTTTTATACAGTTCCGGATACCTGTAGCATCCTTGTTTCCCGAACTGAACTCATTATAAACCTGGGTTGTGGTTACCACTTCGGCTGTCATTTGGTCATATGTTCTGTGAAATTCAGCCAGTTCATTTGCCTCATTCAAAAATTGTGGATGGGTAATGATTAAATACTCTGGTGTGCTTAATCCATGGATGTTTTGATTTGTAATTTCTCCAACCATTTCCGGCTCGGGGAAATTCCAGTTGGGATGAAAGGCTGCATATTCCCTTAATGAATTTGCAGGTCTTACTCCCTGAGCTATATTTCCCTGAAAAATAAGGGGAACTTCTTTTACATCGAAAATATCTGTTACATCCCATACTTTTAATCCGGAAGGAGCTGCTTCTAACCGGAATTCCAACCTGTTGTTTGTGCCTTCTGAATTTTTATCGCGGAAAAACAGTGTTTTGTTGTTGTTTATTTTTAATTTTTGCCGGTAATTCGCCTCCATATAACCCAGCCATGCTTCAGGGCTTGATTCTGCCGCTGAATATCTCAGGCTTAGATTTATGTTTTCCGATAATGAGTTTAACGAGACTGTCGTTGTTTTATCATTGGCATACCAACTGGAATTGTCTGATTTGTTCACTGCCGAAAAGTTCATTTTGCCCAGTGTTGCCTGTCCATCTGTGATCAGCATGGAGGACGCGGCTGATGAGCGCGCTGCAGCCTGGATGGTCAGGGAGATTTGAGAGGAAGGAACAACATCAGTAAATTGAAATGGATAACTTCTGGTTGTTCCGTGAATAAATTTATCGCCAAACCATTGTCTGCCAGAGCTGATCAAATTGTATTGCTCATTTTTATGGAGGATGTATGCATCGAATGATGTGATACTTTGAGTTGGTGGTTCGTTAATCGGGGGAAGTAGTTCAACACTTTTCTGTGTTCCGGCTGTTTCACTTAAGAAGAAATGCCCCTTATAGGTGTATGGATGCAGCCGGTGACTAAATCCCTTGTCGGTTGACTGCCACATGATTGTTCCCGGAGCATAAAAAAAGAGACAGTCGGTTCCGTTGTTTTTTCCGTGCCAGACAGCTACCTGGGGGATATCGTCGTAAGGAATGCTGCCGGGATCTTCAGGAAGGATCATACCCCCTGCTCCGAAAACTTTTACCTGTGAGGGATCAGAAAAGCCCCAACCTGTAAGTTTTGTCCAGGGAATGGCGTAGATGCCCTTACCCGTAGTGCTGATCTTTATCCATTTGCCTTCTTTCAGTAGGGAACCCGGTTTCCAGTCCTGCTCCATGGTTGAAGCCATTTTTAACCGCACGGGAATTTGCCGGAGTTCAAATTTTTTTAGCAACAGAATTTTACCTTCGCGTTGGATCACTGCAGGGATCTGAATTTCTATCAGGTGATTGTTGTTGGAGATGAGCCTTGACTTTTTTATTTCAGCTTGATCAGGTAATTCGGTGAGCAGGATTTGGGGATCATCGATTTGCACCTCTTCAAAATGAGGATTCTCCAGAACAAACTGCATATCATGTCCGGGACCCGACAGGGGGATGGTTTTGAAAAAGTAAGGAATACCGGATGAGGAAGATCCATAACCTGCTTCTGGAAAAGAGAATCCCAGTTTGTTCGAGGAATCATGGATCACATACCAGTTGAGTGTATACCCCTCTTTGGGGACATCCGTTCCGGTAAATCCGGCAAGCAGAATGAAGAGCAGAATGATATATTTGTTCATGAATGTACCTTTAATAATCCTAAAACGCCTGCCGAAAATAATTATTGCAGACGAAACCTATTACAATAAAACAATTATTTTTGCCAAAATATCAGGCTATTGAATGTTTTTCACTCCAGGCAGTTTAAAATTTATAATTTAGCAAACAATAAGAATTCAACAAATCAGTTATATTTGTGACAATTAAAAAGAAATGATAAACTCTAATTTAATGAAGCAGAGAGCGTTTTTTTTGCTGTTTTTAGCTGCGGTCGTTTCAGGATGCGGCACGATTGGCCGTGGGGGAGGAGAATCTTCCCGTACTACCGGCTGGGAGTACAATAATGAGGAGACAGGTAATATTCCCTATCTTTCCGGCTATGAACAGGAAACAGGCCCTGGTTTGGTATTCATTCAGGGGGGAACATTTACCATGGGCAGGGTTGAAGAAGATGTAATGTACCGGTGGGACAACCATCCGCGAAGGGTTACCGTGGCTTCATTCTATATGGATGAAACCGAAGTGTCGAACCAGGATTACCGGGAATATATTTATTGGCTGAACCGTGTATACTCCGGCGATCGGCAGAAAGTGAATGAAGCCCTGCCTGACACAGGGCTCTGGAGAAGTGAACTGGCATACAATGAGCCATATGTTGATAACTATTTCAGGCATCCCGCGTACAGCGACTACCCTGTGGTCGGGGTTACCTGGGAACAGGCCAATGCCTACTGCTCCTGGCGTACCGACCGGGTAAATGAGAAACTTCTGGTGAAACGTGGAGTATTGCAACACGATAACTCGCAGTCAGGAGAAAATGTATTTACCACAGATACTTACCTTGCCGGGTTATACCAGGGAACTGAAGGAGATCGCCCGCAGGAAAATTCTGATGGGACAACACGCCGGGTGAGATGGGAGGATGGTCTTATGCTCCCCAATTACCGGTTGCCCACCGAGGCGGAATGGGAGTACGCTGCATACGGTTTGATTGGAAATACAGATGGCGAATTGCTTACAGATCGCCGGATATATCCCTGGAATGGTGCTTATTTGCGGCAGGATACCCGGCGCGATAAAGGGCGGCTGAGGGCTAACTTCGTGAGAGGACGCGGCGATTTGATGGGGATGGCAGGTGCATTAAATGATAATGCCGATATCACTGCGCCCGTATTCTCCTATGAACCCAACGATTATGGGCTCTATTGCATGGCAGGTAATGTGAATGAATGGGTTGCTGATGTATACCGACCCCTCTCTTTCCTCGATGTCGAGGAATTTCAACCCTTCAGGGGAAATGTCGTTACCGAATACCGAAGGGGACCCGACGGAAGCCTGATGCGTGACCAGTACGGACGATTGATCCAGGATACCATTGCTGACTACCGTAACTTCAGAGATGGTAGTCCTGAATCCCAAATTATGGAAACAGGAAACTGGAATGAGGCAACCGATAGCAATACGGCAGATATGTATATCCAGGACGATGGTACCGGTAGTTTCTCTTCCCTGATCAATGACGAGGTGAGAGTTTACAAGGGAGGATCATGGAAAGACAGACCCTACTGGCTGGTCCCCGGTACGAGAAGATACCTCATGCAGAATACAGCACAAAACGATCTGGGATTCCGTTGCGCCATGAATCGTGTGGGCAGCCCGGAAGGTTTTTGATGAAATTTTATGCATAAATAGAACCTCATTCATTCAAAATGAGGTTTTTTTTTGATCATGACTACAGAACAAATTTATAAGTTGTTTCTAACCTGTACAAAGGTAGAAACCGATAGCCGGAAAATAACGGAAGGATGCCTGTTCATTGCACTTAAAGGTGAGAAATTTAATGGGAATAAATTTGCTGATGAGGCGCTGAAAAAAGGAGCAGCCTTGGCCATAATCGATGAACCGGAGTTCTCCCTTCCTTCAAAAACTATCCTGGTCGAAAATGCACTGGCAACCCTGCAGAAACTGGCTTACATCCATCGAAAAGAACTCGGCATCCCAATCCTTGCTATTACCGGTACCAACGGAAAAACAACTACCAAGGAGCTGGTGGCCACTGTTTTGTCTTCTTCTTTTCAAATTGTTTTTACACCGGGAAATCTGAATAACCATATCGGTGTACCCTTAACCCTGCTGCAAATGAATCGCAATACGCAAATCGGAGTGGTGGAAATGGGGGCTAATCATCCGGGAGAAATTCAGGAACTCTGTTCCATTGCTGATCCCGATCTGGGTATCATCACAAATATTGGCCGTGCACACCTCCAGGGATTTGGATCATTCGAAAATATTGTGAAAACCAAAAGTGCACTCTATGATCACCTGAAACGAAAAAATGGAACCATCTTTTATCATCACGAAAATGCTATGCTTGCCCAACTCGTGGATGGTTTTCAAAAGGTAGTGAACTACGGTGAAAATGATGCCAATTTGACAGGCACCCTCATCACTTCCTCTCCATATATTGAAGCTGAAATTCAGTTTCCGGGAGAGAAGCTGGCAATCCATACCAGACTCACCGGCAGCTATAATTTTGAGAATATTTTAGCTGCCGCCTGTGTCGGGAACTACTTCGGTGTGGAACCCGGAAAAATCCAACAAGCCCTTTCTAACTATCAACCACAAAATAATCGCTCCCAACTGATTGAAAAAGGTGAACTGAAAATTATCCTGGATGCATACAATGCCAATCCTACTAGTATGCAGGCTTCCATAGAGAGTTTCGTGACCGGTTTTTTTGCTCCCCGTTATCTTATTCTGGGAGATATGCTTGAACTGGGAACACAGGCAATAACTGAACACCAGACCATCCTTGAACAAATAAAAAAACACCCCGTTGAAAAGGTGTTTCTTGTGGGACCACTCTTTCATGAAGTTGCCCGGAATTATCCATTTTCTTCCTTTACAGAAACCGGGGAATTAATCCGGTACCTGACACAAAACCCTTTGAGAATTGGAACCGTACTGATCAAGGGTTCCAGGGGTATGCAGCTCGAAAACGTCCTGGAATGTCTTTAATTCACTGACGGTTTTTCCACTTTTAATACATCAGAAATAGCCTTCTCAAAGGTGGGTTTCGGTAAAGCACCCATCGCCATCTGAGGCTGACCATCAACCGGAATAAAAAGCAATGAGGGAATACTCTGAATACCAAACATCCCGGCTAACTCCTGTTCCTGCTCCGTGTTTACCTTGTAAATAATCAGGCTGTCACCATACTCCTTCTGTAACTCTTCCAATACCGGCGCAACCATCTTGCACGGTCCACACCAGTCAGCATAAAAATCAATCATACAGGGTACAGTTCCTGCATATTTCCACTCTTTACCCGTTTCAAAATTGAATACTTTTTCTTTAAAAGTCTCTTTCGTTAAATGTTCTAACATATCTATAAATTTAAGAATTTACATATTTATATCTGTTGATTCAATTTTACAAAGATAATGCCATTTTTTTTATTGCAGAAATTGATGTTTTCACATGGAATGATTTACAGCAGGAAAGTGGGATGGTTATTGTATAACTGGTTGTATAATCGTTTTTTTGATTGTTGTGAGCATGAGCGGTACAATTCTTTCAAATAATTGTAATTTTGTCACAATTTTCTCCGGATTGTCAGGGGATGTAGAATGAGAACTGAATCTTTCAGAGGATGGATAAAAAATTAAGCAACAAAATTTTTCGGTTTATAACAGAGGCTGCTGATCAGATGCAGCAGGAGACATATGTTATTGGTGGATATGTTCGTGATCTATTTTTGAAGCGACCTTCTCAGGACATTGATATTGTCACGCTAGGCAGTGGTATTGCCTTAGCTGAGCAGGTAGCCGGGCTGATGAAATTAAAATCGAAGGTTATCGTTTTTAAAAATTTCGGTACGGCTCAGTTGAAGTACAGGAATTTTGATGTGGAATTTGTAGGAGCACGTAAGGAGTCGTATCGCAGTGATTCGCGTAAACCTGTTGTTGAGAATGGTTCGTTGGAGGATGATCAGAAACGGCGTGATTTTACCATCAATGCCATGGCATTCCGGTTAAATGAGTCAGGTTTTGGACAGCTGATTGATCCGTTCGATGGAATGAATGATCTGAAAATGAAGATTATCCGTACTCCATTGGATCCGGACGTAACGTTTTCGGATGATCCGTTGCGTATGATGCGTGCCGTACGGTTTTCAGCACAGCTGGGTTTTGAAATTGATGTAAAAACCCTGCAGGCCATTGCCCGGAACAGTGATCGTATCCGGATTGTATCAGAGGAGAGAATTGCTGACGAATTGAATAAAATGATGATGTCGCCAACACCTTCTGTCGGGTTTAAGTTACTGGATGAAACAGGACTATTACAAATTATCTTTCCTGAGCTCGTGAAAATGAAAGGCGTTGAGGTTGAGAAGGGCATTGGTCATAAAGACAATTTTTACCACACCCTGGAGGTACTCGATCGGATTTCCCCTAACACGGACAATTTATGGTTACGGTGGTCTGCCTTATTACACGACATTGCCAAACCGGTATCTAAGAGGTTTGTTGACGGACAGGGGTGGACATTCCATGCTCATAACTACTTGGGAGTAAGGATGATACCTAAAATTTTCCGGCGTTTAAAGCTTCCGTTGAATGAGAAAATGAAGTATGTTCAAAAAATGGTGATGTTACACATGCGGCCGATTGTCCTTTCCGAGGATCTGGTGACTGATTCTGCCGTGCGGCGTTTATTATTTGAAGCCGGAGAGGATATTGATGATTTGATGACACTATGTGAGGCTGACATAACTTCCAAGAATCCGGATAAAGTGAGGCGGTACATGAAAAATTTTAAAATTGTCAGAGAAAAATTAAAGGAGATTGAAGAGAAGGATGCCATCCGGAATTTTCAACCTCCTGTTTCTGGTGGATTGATCATGGAAGTTTTCAGTATCCCTCCCTGTCGGGAAGTCGGCATGATAAAAGATGCCATAAAAGATGCTATTCTGGATGGTGTCATCAGAAATAATTACGATGAAGCATATGCCTTCATGCTAAAGAAAGCAACTGAGCTGGGGCTGACACCTAAAAATGGCCATTCTTCCGTGTAAAATTCCGTGTGATATTTTGTTTATGGAGTGACCCTTAATTTCAGCATGACAGGCAGATGATCGCTGATTCCTCCGTAGTACCGGTATCCGCTATAGGTTCGTTTGGGTCTTTGGCCTCCATATCTTTCATCCATTTCCAGCAGGAAGGGCAGCTGGACAATTTGTGCCCATTCCTGTCTGGTACAGAGGTTGTTCTTTTTTTGTAATAATGAGCCGGAAACGATTATCTGGTCAAATACCGACCATTGGGATCGGTATTTCAGGGTTCCCGGTTCTTTTCCTTCCCAGGGAATGGATAGGTTATACAGGGTGCTAGGATTTACTTCTCCATCAATGGGTATATCCTTTGTGTTTAAAATGGTTGACATGCTTTTATCAGAAGGCTGGTCATTGAAGTCGCCTGTAATAATAATTTTTGGGTCAGGCATTCTGTTTTGTAATTCATGAACCTGGTTGCGCAATGTCTGAGCCGCCAGTTTACGGAGCGGTTGACTTTCCAATAATCCCCCATACCTTGAAGGCCAGTGATTGGCAAAAAAATGGACTGTATCTGCACCCTTTATTATTCCCGAAACATAAAGAATTTCACGGGTTGATAATAGGGAATCTTCCTGTGTTTTAACCGGGAAATATTTATAATTGATGGGGTAAAAGTGTTCTCTATGATAGAGAAATGCCACATCTGTTCCGCGGGTATCAGGTGATTCTTTGTGGATCAATGCGTAGGGGTATGCATTCAAAGGTGTCTCCTGGATCAACCGTTCCAGCAGATTTCTGTTCTCTATTTCGCAAAGGAAGATCATTTGTGCAGGTTCCCAGCCAGCAGCGTTAATCAATACTTTTGAGATGTCAAGCAGTTTTTTGTTGAGTCGCCTGGCTGTCCAGCGCCTGTCGCCGTGGGGCGTAAATTCCTGATCGGCAATACCCGGATCATCCGTAAGATCAAACAGGTTTTCGGTGTTATAAAAGATCATGTGAACTTCTCCGGTGTCGGTTTGGGGGAAAGTCTCAGATACAATGAAAAGAAAGATATAACAAAGAAATGTTTTAATCCTGTTCATTCTTTTTTTCTATACGCTCAAATGCTCCCAGGTCAGGACCTATGTCGGACAACCGGTTCTTATTCAGAATGTCCGTTGGAAATAATTTGCCATATTCAGGATTTCCGGCATCTTTGGCAGGAGATATAGTGTCGAGAGCATAGTTGAATTTTTTATATGGGTCAATAAATTTGGGATCATACTTAATTCCTTTCCAGACATTCTGATAATGATTTTTGTTGGATGTATTAAAGGTATCAGGCATCTGGATGATGCAGTGGTCAAAAAAGTAGTTAAAGGTTTTTTCCTCATCTCTTCCCAGTTCAATCTCTTTTACATTATTGCCATAGATGATACTGTTGCCGAAAAAAGCTCTCTTCATGTCCCCGGAGTATTGGATTTCTGAACCATCTGACTTTTTAACAATCAGCGTATTGGAAAGAACGAGTGAAGAGGTATTGCGTGGCCGGCTGGAATAGCCACCCCAATAGTTGGCAATAGTAGTATGGTAGAACTCATAATCACCTCCTACCAATAAAGCAACAGCATAAAAACCGCAATTGGCGATGACATTATTATACCCTGAAATTTGGGATTTCATGGCAAATAATCCGGCATAAGCCATATTTTCGATCCTTGAGTTTTTAAGTTCCAGGGTAGCATATCCTTCATCTTCAATTGTACCGGCCTGCAGCCCGATGTTTGCATTTTTAATGTTTACGAAGTTAAACACATTCTCGTGACTTCCGGAAAAGAGTATAATCCCGTTCCACTGATCCGGAATATCCTTGTATGTATCCTCAAGCCTGTCGGCCATAAATGTGATGGGTTTTTGAAAAGTTCCTTCAGCTTTTAGGGTACCTTTGATGTACATTCCGGCGCCTTTATGAAAATGAATGCGTGTGCCGGGTTCTATCGTGAGTGTTGAGGTGCTGTCGAGGTAAACAAAATCGTAAACCAAATAAGGCTTCTCCGAGGTCCAGGTAGTCGTTTCCAGGTACTTACTTTTTATTAGTTTGAAATCTTGCCCGTAGGCGATCAGTTTTATTTTTTGCCGGTTGGTATTGGTCGTGATCTCAATGGAATCCTGAACCACCATCGGCATATTCTCACCCGTGGGATCGATGGTTACCTCAACGAAAATGAAAATACTGTCGCGGGCAGGAACTTCCACTTCATATGCCTCATTTGAAGATTTCCCATCAATGTTTAACCTGAAATTGGAAAACTCTCCGCCTAAAACTTTTACGCTTGAAATGAGAATAGCTTCATTGTATGGATTATATACCTTCAGATGCTGTGTTGTGGAACCAATAGTGGTGAAAATAGTATCAAACATTACCGTATCAGCAGAAAATCGTAGTTGTGCGTCAGGAGAACTCAAATATCCTTCATCTTCACACGAAAAAAGTGCGACAAATAGCAGAACGCCACAGATTATTTGAAACAAATACCTGACCAATTTTTTTACGTTTACTTAAATAACGTTAATTTGATGTTCTTATTACCACAAATATAAGAAATCAATTCACACAATTTAACATTTGTTTGCAATAATTTTTTCGGAATGTTTTCCTATAATTAAAATGATTGTTTTCTATATTCATATGGATTTCAATTATACTCCTGGTTGATCATTCTGATCCTGTTTGTTCCTGTTGGATAGAAGCCACAGCCCGAGCAGGGTGATGAGTCCGTTTAAGATCAATATTTCGAATCCAAATTTATATCCGTGAAACAATACTTCTGAGTTTTTTGAAATGACGTAGCAGATCACAGGCGACAGGAATGCAACCATAGGTACCCATTTGTCACAGACCTGTCTTTTTGAGAATATTCCAAAAATAAACAGTCCAAGGATAGGTCCATAAGTATATCCGGCAGCAGTAAAAACAGCAACAACCACACTTTCATTATTTATAGCTCTGAAAAGCAGAATGACCAGTATCAGCAATCCCGAAAAGGTCAGATGAACCTGTTTTTTTATGCGTACACGTTTTTTTTCCCGATACTTTTCAATCCGGATAAAATCGACACTAAAGGCTGTCGTGAGGGCTGTAAGCGCTGAATCTGCACTGGAGTAAGCTGAAGCCGTAATGCCTAAAAGGAAGGCAATCCCGGCGGGCAGGCTCAGGTAGTCCATGGCAATGAACGGGTATAAATCGTCGCTGTTTTCAGGTGCCGGAATCCCCTGCTCACGCGAAAAAATATAGAGCAATACTCCCAGGCAGAGAAAGAGAAATACGGTTACTAAGAAGGAAAGACTGAACACAATCATGTTTTGTTGGGCTTCTTTTTTGTTCTTACAGGTGAGGTTCTTTTGCATCATATCCTGATCCATTCCAAACATCACAATGGTGATAAACATCCCGGCAAAAAATTGCTTGAAAAAGTTGTTCCCGCTACGCCATTCCCAGAAGAAGATTTTTGATTCGGGTTGCGACGCTATACGTTCAACGATCGATGAAAAACTTAATTCCAAAGATTGTGATATGGAAAAAATAGTAAAAATGACCGCACTGATCAGGAAAATGGTTTGCAGGGTATCGGTCCAAACAATGGTTTTTATTCCTCCTTTAAATGTATAAACCCAAATCAGGGCGATTGTTACGATCACGGTGATGGTGAAAGGAATGTTAAAAGCATCGAATAGAACTAGTTGAAGGACTCCTGCCACCAGGTATAACCTGAAAGCTGCCCCGATAAGTTTAGAAATCAAAAAGAAAAAAGAGCCTGTTTTATAAGAAAAACTGCCAAAACGTTTGTCGAGATAGGAGTATATAGAAACTAAATTTAATTTGTAGTAGAGGGGCAACAGGATAGCAGCAACCAGCCAGTAACCGATTACATTTCCAAATACAAACTGCAGGTAGGAAAAGGCAGAGTTCCCCACTTCTCCGGGAACAGAGATGAATGTTACTCCGGAAAGACTGGCGCCTACCATGCCAAAGGCTACCAGGAGCCAGGGCGACTTTCGGTTGGCCGTAAAAAAGGTTTGCGTATCAGCATGGCGGGAGGTGATTCCCGAAATGATCATCAGCAGGATAAAGTATCCAAGGATCAGGCTTAAGACCAGGTAAGGATTCATCATTCGTCAAAATCGGGATATAATAAATATTTTTTTCTTAGTTTTTTGTATTGATCCAGCTCCGGATTCCAGGTTTCATATATCTCTTTTTCTGTAAGTCCCCGCCGGATTTGATCGATCAGTTTGGGGGTGCCTGCCAAAAGATTAAGCCAGTTTTCTCTGGTGAGAAAATCTTGTTCATTTTCAAAATGCTGATAAAACCGGAGAAAATATTCCAGGGTAAAAGGTGGAATTTCATTAAGTTCTCTCAAATCGATGCCATAACAAACTTTCCCTTCATGGAGTGGGTTGGTTGCAGCCCGGGCATCGCTAACAGGCGTGAAACTGAATTCCCCCAATTGGGGATCGGGAGCTCCCAGCACCTGGAAAGGAAATGGAGTGCCGCGACCGATGCTTATGCTGGTAGCTTCAAAAAAGCAGAGCGAAGGGTAGAGCCTGACCGCTTTGTCGTTGGGAAGATTGGGAGAAGGAGGAACAGGCAGGCTATAACGCATCCTGTGGGAGTAATGAACTGAAGGAATTACGGTAAGTTCACATTTCCCGGAAGATTTTAACCAGTTTTCCCCGTTAATCATGAGAGCCAGTTCGCCAATGGTGCATCCATGAACTACCGGTATGGGATGCATGCCAACGAACGACTGGTATTTCGGTTCCAGAACAGGGCCGGCAACATAATCGCCGTTGGGATTCGGTCGGTCCAGGACAACCAGTGGTTTGTTGTTTTCGGCACAGGCTTCCATTACCAGGTGAAGTGTGGATATGTAAGTGTAAAACCGGCATCCTACATCCTGGATGTCGAAAATGATGATATCCAAACCTTCCAGCATTTCCGGAGTGGGTTTGCGTGTTTCCCCGTAAAGGGAGATGATAGGGATGCCTGTTTGTTCGTCAATCCCATCACGGATCAGTTCTCCTGCAGGAGCATCACCCCGGAATCCATGCTCCGGAGTAAAGATTTTTTTTAGATCAATCCGGCGCTGAAGAAGTATATCGACCAGGTGTTCCCGGCCAACCAACGACGTGTGATTCACCACCAGACCAACTTTTTTGTTCTGAAGAATAGGCAGGTATTCCCCGGGTTGTTCTGCTCCGGTTTTTATTGCAGGCGGATGGTTTCCAATACAGGATAATGCGAGGAAAACCCATCCCAGAAATCCAAAAGTTTTGCGCATGCACATACGATTTTTTTAATTTCCGCTAATTTATCAATTGAAATGGCGAAAACCTAAAAAAAAACAGATTTCGGGAATCTTTGTTTTGAGCAGGGATAATCCGGAAGATTACTGTTCTTCTTTTTAATGACCAGACCGGGAGGTTTGTTTTTTTTCTGATCCGTGGTTTTTCCCTTTGTTCCTGAAGTTTTTTCTGGTGTTTGAGTGGCGGGGTTTGGATTCTTTCCAAAGAGGTCCTTGACCGATTTTTTCAGGCAGGGGAAGCTTGATCACGGTTCTTTCAATCATCTTCTCAATCTGTTGGAACTTCCACATGTCCATGTCATTAATCAGCGTAAGAGCCACCCCGGTGGAGTCTGCCCGGGCAGTGCGGCCAACACGATGCACATAATCTTCTGCATCGTGGGGAACATCGAAGTTGATGATCAGGTTAATTTCCCGGATATCGATTCCCCGACTGAGAACATCGGTAGCAACCAGGATTCTTGTGCGTCGTGATTTGAATCCCTGTAGTACTTTTTCCCGTTCGGTTTGTTCCAGGTCGGAGGAGATGTATTCAACCGACAAATTATTCTTTTTCAGTACGCGGGTAAGTTCAGTTACCTTCTTCTTGGTGGAACAGAATATCAGGATGCTGTTGTATTCAGGTTTGTCGGCAATGAGGTAGTTGATAAGTTCTGCCTTTTGTGAGTCAAAACAGAGGTATGCAGCTTGTAACACTCCTTCAGCAGGTTTCGACATCGAAATATTAATTTCTTTTGGATTTGTCAGGATTTTTGATGCCAGGGTTTTGATTTTAGAAGCCATGGTGGCGCTAAACATCAATGTTTGTCTTTTTTGGGGAAGAAAAGAGATGATTTTTATGATGTCTTCGTAAAATCCGATATCCAACATCCGGTCAGCTTCGTCCAGGATAAGATATTGAATGGTATCGAATTTTACATATCCCAGATTCAGGTGAGAAATCAGTTTCCCGGGTGTCGCCACAACGATGTCAGCTCCTTCGGTCAATGCGCGCTTTTGTTGCCCCCAGTCATCACCATCGCTACCTCCGTAAATAGCAATGGAATGAATACCCAGTCCGTAGGCAATCCCCTGTACCTGTTGGTCAATTTGTACGGCCAGCTCGCGGGTGGGAACAAGGATTAATGTAGTGGTTTCACCTGCAGGCTGTCCTAAAATCATGTCCAAAATCGGAATGACAAAGGCTGCCGTTTTACCTGTTCCCGTTTGGGCACAGGCTATCAGGTCATGCCCCGCAAGAATTTCAGGAATTGCCTGTTCCTGTATTGGTGTGGTGTTTTTAAAACCCATATATGAAATGGCATGGAGAATATCATCGTGTACTCCTAATTCAGAAAAATTCATTCAGTATGATCTATGTGATGTAAAAAAAGTTGGAAAATCAATTTTCCCACGGCAAAGTAAATGAAAATTATTGATTTGCGGGGGATTTATTCCAAAGAAACATGCTGAATAAGCAACACCCGGCAGGCATAGTAATGAGCTCGTGACCGGATGAATGGCCTGTGCCGGGCTGCTCCCGGGAAGAAAAAAAATGCTTCACTCATGAGGATAATCGACTGGTTTCTTTTCGCAGTTTTTTATAACCTTCCCAATTAAAATTTTGAATAAAGTCAAGTCCTTTTCGTGCTCCGAGCAAAAACAGTTCTTTTTTCTTTTGGTTGTTCATGTTAAAATGAAGCCAGTGATAATCCTTGTCGGCATCAATGAAGCATATCAGTTTTCGATAATCGGGATTTTGCAGCAGGTACAGGTAGTCTGCATCGTGGCGCATGGTACTCACCAGGGATGCGATAAATTCAGTCCAGGTGCCAACCCGGGCACAGGAATTTCGATAGGAGCTCAGCTTGACTCCAAAAGTTGGTTTTTCGGGAATTATGCCTGCAGGGGTATGGAATTCCTTAATTGGAAAATTAGAAATCAGACCGCCGTCAACAAATTTCACTTTTCGTGGAATCGGACCAAAATAGTGTGCATGTTTAATCCATTCGTTGCCTGCCGGGGTATTTGCTCCGGGGATATGATCTATCTCAAACGGAACAAAAAAGAATGGGATGGAGATGGATGCCCGGACCATTTTGGCCGGAGAAATGGTTTCTGCTCTTTCCCCCCAGTACAGTCGGGCCATCTGGGGAAAAAGTACGCGGGTTTGTGTGGTAATGTCGGCAGTAACCAGATGAATCTTTGCCTCCTCATCCCTGACGGGTTCACCGGTAATCCTGTTTCGCAATCCGTTTGGGAAGTACATTTTTTTTCTTTTTTGAAGCAGTTCTCCCAGGGTGGTAATCCGGTTTGGTGACTCACGCAATATGGTTTCAATCCACTCCTCCATTTTGTTCCCGGGGTTCATCCCCATCTTTTCAACGAGTGCTTTTTTAACCTTTCTGTAATACCAAATCAGTTTTACTACCAGTATTAATCCTGATGTTCCGCAAATGATGCAGCGACATATTTTTTGCATTGCAGGTTCTCCATCGATGAACTCAAGCAGGTCCTGCCGGGCAAGCTCATCAAGAATGCGTTTCGACTTGGCTTTTTCCATGGTATCGATACCAGCCAGAAGAAGGGTATTGATTGCTCCAGCCGAGGTGCCCGCCAAATGAAAAAACCGAATTCCTGCCGCTTCCAAAATATAGGTATACCCCACTAATGCAATTCCTAAAACACCACCCCCTTCCTGAACCAGATCAACATATTGGTGGCCTGCTGAATCGATGATGTCGGAGAAGGTTTTTTTTCTTAGTTTTTCTGCTTCGGTTACTAATTTTTGAAAGGTTGTCTGTTTGGTAAAGTCTTTGTATGTCATTTTTAAAGGGTTATTCCATCAGGATATGGATTGGTGCCCCACACCTCTTACACTGCCCGTCAAACCCGGATTGAAGTATTCTTGTATGATAATGGTTGCGTTCAATCAACAGTTCTCCACACCCGGGACACCAGGTGGATGAATAGGTTTCATCAGCAATATTGCCAAGATATACAAACTTTAAATATTTTTTTGCAAGCGTATACAAACGGGTTAACGTTTCAGAGGGAGTAGGAGGAAGGGATAATTTATATTGCGGGAAATACCTGGAGAGATGCAGGGGAACATGAGTTCCCAGTTCTCCGGCAATCCATAGAACCATATCTTTAAAAACGATTTCATCATCATTCAGCCCGGGAATGATCAGCTGGGTAATTTCCAGATGTTTGCCTTCTTTTGCGATGATCTGTAATGCTTTTAACACAGGTTTTAGTTTTCCCTTGGTTTGTTTTTTATAAAATTTTTTTTCAAATGCTTTCAGGTCAATATTGAAGGCGTCGATAAGTGGAAGAATTTCCCGAAGTGGCCCGGTATTTACAAATCCATTGGAAACAACCACATTGTTTAATCCATTGTTGTGCGCCAGTTGGGCTGTGTTGTACATGAATTCATAAAAAGTGAAGGGTTCATTGTACGTATAAGCAATTCCCACATTGCCTGTACTTTCAAGCGCTTTGTCCACCAGCTGAATCGAGGTACCCGGTTGAAAACCATTGAACTTGGTTGCAGAGCATTGGGAGATATGATGGTTTTGGCAAAATGTACAATGCAGGTTGCACCCGACTTCACCTATTGAAAGAATTTTTTTACCTGGTTTAAAATGGAAAAGTGGTTTTTTTTCGATTGGGTCGAAGCTGATCGTAGAAACCTTATCATAAACTTGTGTGATCAGAACGCCATTTTTGTTCTCCCGAACTCTGCAATTTCCTGTTTTTCCTGGTTTTAGTTTGCATTCGTGGGGGCAAAGAAGGCACTGAACACGTTCATTTTCGTATTTTTTGTAGAAACGGGCTTCCTGCATTTTTCTTCATTTTCTCCAAAGTTACAAAACTTTTTTTTAGCTATTGTTTCCGCCCGAAGAATTGGGATTTATGCCAGTTATAAATGTAAAAATGCCCCTGGTTTCGATTGCCAGGGGCATTTTTTACAGAAGGGTTAGCT
>Ga0265293_10006890_pt1 | contig 17843 bp, 1 predicted proteins | sample Munlanlewell138R_FD_192505 | JGI IMG/M metagenome (GOLD analysis project Ga0265293, IMG submission 192505) | Leachate microbial communities from a municipal landfill in Southern Ontario, Canada - Leachate well 138R | ecosystem: Engineered > Solid waste > Landfill > Unclassified | place: Canada...
TATTGGTTGCCAGCAGGGGTAGGAGTGATGGGGCCCTGGATGATCATATTGCTGGGTTCAGCATAGATATTGGCCACTACTCCGCCTGAGGCGAGTGCGTTTTGAGATTCGACCGTGAAGCCGAGAACGTTTTCTTGGGTGCTATTCAGCCACCAGTTGCCATTGACGTAATCAAAAGCGATGGTAGGTGCACCACCTGTGATGGTGAAGCTGTAGGACACACTGCCCACGTTGCCAGCATTGTCACCGACGGTAGCGATCACGGTGTATTCACCAGGATCGAGCATACCGGCATTGTGCATGAAGGCTCCGGCAGAAACGGTTCCGGTTATCACTTCGCCATTCAGGGTTACTTCTACAGATTGAGGATTCAGTCCACTGGCGCCTGTGTAATAGACCAGATAGTCATCTACCCAGGTTCCAGCTACGGCATCCCACCACCATTGACCAGTTTCCAGAGTCACGAAGCCTTGAATATCCTGGAAGCCGACGCCGATAGCGACATTGGTTCCGTAAGGAATTACAGCGGATTCGTAAGTTACAGGGAAGTCATCCGGATTCACTGCATCACCCACAGGTGAGAGTGCCCAGACTACTGGTGCCAGGTAGTCTATACCATAGGTTTGCTGAGACTCGGTTTGTACATTATAGCTGTCTTCAGCCGTGACGCTCAGTCTAATCGCGTGGGCATTCGGTGCCACAGAGTAACCGAAGTTCAAGCTGTAGCTATAGACGTTGCCATTCACGCTTACAGGAGTGAGCTGCATGTCTTGAATGAGGTTTTCGTAGTTTCCGTTCACGGGGTCGTTGATCATCTCTTCAAGGGTGATCATCAGGTTGTCCTGAATCTCACGTCCCTCAGGAGCAATCACTTCGAAGGTGAGCGGAGTATTTTGGGTTGGATTGATCCACCAGCCGTTATCAAAGCCGGTGAAGACAATGCCGGGACCTACGATGTTCACAGTGTAGTTGACATTCACAGGGTTTACTACTGCCATTTCCAGGTTGTTCTCAGCGGTCCAGGACGCGCTCAGAGCCATGGTCTCGGAGAAGTCGTGACCCAGAGTGAAGAGGTCTTCATCTGTGATAGCATAGGTATAGGCATTACCGTTTACGGTCATGCTGCTCATCGGAATATCCAGCCAGGCTCCCAATCTACCATTCAGAACAAGTGCCACATCCATGATGCCGGTTTCGGTATCAACTATAGTGGCAGTGATAGCTCTATCTGTAGTGGTAATCTGGCTGCCGGTAGCTGTAATCACAGGCTCGGTGATATCCACATGGAAGGTCTGTTCTGCGGTAGCAGTGAAACCGTTCTGGGTTACGACCAGGCGAATGGTGTGATCTTCAGCAGCCAAGTCTGCAGCAGTGTAACCAACAATGCCGGTAGCAGGATCGAAGGCAGCTGTAGGAGCTACAGGTACGTTGTCCAGATACAGTTCAACGTTGGATACTGCGGCAGGGATAATGTAACCATTGGCGTCCATTCCTTCATAGATGAAGAATTCGATCTCAGGAGCATCGGTGGTCCACATATTGGCTCCCACGCTGTGCAGAGGATCGATGGAGCTAAGCATCGCATTGATGCCTACGCCGGTGTACTGCAGGACGGTAACGATAGTTCCGGAAGGAACGCCCGCTACGCTTACAGTGCCATCTTCGTTATCGGTTACGATCATCGGATTACTCCAGGTGCCGGTGATGGCATCCGGATAGTAAACAGCTACTAATTCACCTTCAGCAGCCGGAGCTGTGATGGCGATATTGAGTTCGCGCACTACATGGTTATTATTGTTATCTTTAGCAAAGAACGCATGCTGCGGGCTGAGGGCGGTGAAGCCATCTGCCACAGGCATTGCGGGATCTACATCCTGGAAGTAAGCAAAGCCACCAGCCGGTACGGTAAGGCTGATGCCATTATCGGTAGCGGTGCCGGCGTTTACAGTTTCCAGTTCGGTTTTGCTAAGCTGAACGTTTCCGGTATCATCCAGAACAGCAGCCCAGAAGGTATGGATTCCAGGAGCGTCGATAGCAATATCAACAACCTGGTTGCCATTCATCATGTAAGGTGCGTTCATCACCGGAGCAGCACCCTGGAGGGCGGTTACTATCGGTGCGGCCTGGAAGGTTTCTACTACACGCAGTTCGTTGCGGTAGAAGACATCGGCGGCGATGGCAGGGTTAACCGTTTCGAGAGTGTGATCTAAGGCATTGTAGCTTACAGCCAGCTGGGGCATGTTTGCATCATAATTGCCATCGATTACTACTCTGAGAGCGGCAGCATCTGTCATCAGTTCAGCGTTGAAGATAGCTTCATAATAGGCTCCGCGATCTATACCGGTGGCGAAGTGGAACCAATCTGTGCCATTTGAGTATTCAAAGGTCACAGCAGGATTCACTACACCAGGCCAGTTATGGACTACAGCGTAGAGCTTATCCATATTAGCTTGATCAGCGTCAAATTCCATTGCGGTGATCATGCCATAGGCTTGCAGAGCTTGAGGAGCTACGATATTCACAGGCAGTACTGCTGTGGCAGCGGTATTTCCTGCGCGATCATAGGCTAGCACGTGGATATTATGAAGGGTGTTTATTTGGAAGCCAGTGGTGTTCCATACGAAGGTAAACAGCTCACGGCTTCTGATTTCGGTAGAGATTTCACCGATCACTTCACCATTACTGTAGAATTCCAGCATTTCAATACCAGAGGCTACGAGGTGAATCTGTCCACCCAATACGTCATAGGCAGAGGCTACTATTTCAGCCTGAGTACCCATTTCGATATCGATAGGCAGGGTGAGATCGGTTTCGCCATTGATAGATACCATAGCCACGATCGGATCGCCGGTATCGAACAGAACGTTCTGAGCGACATCAAGATCGATGGTGTTTGCTTGCGGTATAGAGGCGTCAGCCACGTTTATACGGAAGTTGTAGTATCCATCCACAGGTACTTGGACGTTTGTGAAGTTCGCCACATAGTCGATTCCATCTGCAGAGCTCAAAGTTGCCGGAGCAGCTATTGGCATCCAGGTGGGTTCGCTGGCGGTGTTGTATTCGAGGGTGACAGCGTTTTCATTGATTTCATCATCTGAGGAGACAGTGAATTCCACGGTGAAGGTTTCACCATTGTAATAACTGTCGGTTTCAGGTGTGAAGTCGTTGATGGTAACGGCGAGGTCGTTGTCCAAAGTGAACATCACGGAATCTGCCATTACGGGGTACAGCTGACGGCGAGCTACCGCAGCGCGAACGCCAAGGTAGTACGAGCCAGAATCCAGATCATCAAATTCGCCATCTACGAATACTGTGCTGGCATCATTTACAACCACATCTACATACTTCAGAGAAGTCCAGGTATCTGCATCCGCTGCACGCAGCATAAATTCTACGCGCGGGATGGCAGGATCGTTTACTGTAATTGCTACAGGGATATTACCATGCAGACGGGGATCAACGATGCCGGTTGAGCTCGGAGCGATACCAGCGATGGCATCAATCACGATATCAGTGCTATGATCGGTTACTGTGAAATCACGATCCACTGTGAGGGTATTACCAGCGGTGGCTGTGACCATATCAGTAACTACGGCTCTCAAGGAGTAAGTAGCGCCAAATTCCCAAGCCTGAGGAACTACAAATTCCAGAGTCCAGGGAGCAGCGTCCACTACGTCTATTGAGGTCCAGTTTGCACTGGCATCCGCCCAGAAGTACTCAACGTTCAGCACGCCGGCAGGAGCATCGGCAGGATTGGCATTCAGTACTACTGTGATGCCGCGTTCCAGCTCGTTTGTAAGTTCCACGCCTTCGTGAGTTACGATGAAGTCCATAGTGGGCAGAGTATTTTCTACTGTGACTGTGCTCAGGGCTTCATTGGTATTTCCGTAGATATCGGTAGTTACTACTTTCAGTTCTACGGATGTTACTTCCTCAGCGGTAGGGATCGGCATAGCTGCCGAGGTCACTACGAGGTCGTTTATCATTTGGTTAGCAGCCCAACCTTCCTGAAGGTCGAAGGAGACAAAGTCTGCTTCACCGGTGAACTGGTGGAAGAATTCCACGCTCACCAGGTCTTCAGGAGTGGAGCTGGTATTGATGCTTGCTGTTACTGTAGCTGTATTTGCTACATTTCCACTGATCATAGCGGGATCTACAATACCGTTCCAGGTAGTGCTGATAGCATTTACCGCAGGAGCTAAGGTATTGATGATTTCCACTATCTGAGCATTGGGCAATGCATCTGCTATCTGAGTCTGAGTTCCCCATTGATCGATAGCGAAAGCCACGATCTGAATGTGGTTGTTAAACAGATAGAAGGGATACACTGTCCATTCGTAGCTGAAGTCGCCCTGTATCCAGGAGTCTTCAAATACGCCTTCAGAGTTGCCAAAATACTGCCATTGTGAGATCGGGCTGAAGCTATTATCAGCATCGACAAAGCGGTATTTGTACACTACGCCGGCGGCGATATCATCTTCACCGGTGAAGGGATCAGTTTCGTCAAGAACGAGGTTATAGGTTTCGCCACGTTCTACCTGATCAGCAATTGCGCCATCCACTGTAAATACAGGAGCTATCACAGAATCAGCACCGTAGATTTCTACTTCTACGATCGATTCGCTGCTTCCATGGGCAGGGTCTTCTGTATTATAGTAATGACTGGTTGTTTTGATCTGATAGGTGCCAGTAGGCAGGTTTTGGATATTCCAGCTGGCATGGTATTCGCTCTGGTACAGATTCAGGAAGTTCGGATTCACGAAGTTCCATTGCTGTGCAGCAGCGTTACCATCTATCAAGGTCCAGGTATTTGTAGCATCCGCGGTATTCCAATAATGGAAGGATACTTGAGCTGGCAGTTCGGCTTGATGTGCTACATAAGCATACAGATCCAAGCCCTGAGGATTAGCTTCAGTCTGGCTGGTGCCAAGAACGCCAGCAATCTGAGCAGGACTCTGGTTCCAGTTTACATAATGATCTCTTCCAACGTACACGTTTCTAGGACCCTGAGAAAGGTCTATGGTGTAGTCTTGGATAACCATTAGCTTGGTAGCATCAGCTACGCCGTAGGTAAGGGTGAAGAAGTTAGCCGTGTTCGGCACGAAGTCTTCGTTGCCAAGCAGGTCAGTTACTTTCACCTCTGCGTTTACTACGATATCCATTTCACCGTTGATGATGAAATCTTCGAAGGTCTGGGAAGGATTCCATTCGAAATCAATCCAGTTATTTACTGTATCCAGAGTGTAGTCCGTGATCGTGTCAGCGGCATTTTGGTAGGTGAAGGTAGCGCTAAGGGCACCGGTATCACTCAAGCCGATGAGATCGGTGTAATCCACTCTGAAGTTAATCGTTGCATCGAAGGGAGCCACATTGCCAGCATGGGATGTAGAGGTGATCGCCAGGTTGGCAGGCGCTGTGGTATCGATGTACAGCATCTGATAATCAGCAGGAAGGATGATGCCGGAAGCATTTCCAGCAAAGTCCACAAGCTCGATTTCCAGGCCGTATATGCCATCGTCGAAGTTCGCAGTAGCCATATTGGCTGCTGTGATCTGGAAGGTGGAATGCGCAGGTGAGTTTATAACAGTGAAGCTGACGTTCTCAAGAGCTTGTCTGCTACCGTCTTCTTTCACTATTCTCACTGTCACGTCTTTCACGTCGATCAGATCATTTTCGGGCAGGTTAGTATAGTTAAGGGTTATGGAGATGTCTTCATCCTGATCAAGGACTTTGGCAAGACTTACGGGTTCTACGCTATGGGTAAAGGATACCACGTCAGCACCAGGAGCCATAGTATCAACATAGAGTTTTACTATGTCTGAGGCTTCGGTATTAGCATAGATATCATAAGCCTGCACCTGCAAGTAAATGTAAGGTGCACGAGTGAGCACGGGAACAGTCCAGGGAATCATCACGTTGGCTTGACCATTGGTAGCTACGGTGTTGATATTTACCCAGGGGCCATTCTCGGTTTCTGCCCATCTGGCGGTCACAGTATTAATTTCTTGCGGGTTATCGATTAACAGGTTGATGTTTCCATTATATTGGGTATAAGCCTGAGCGAATGCATATTCATAGGAGATAATATCAATCGGATTGTTATTATCCAGAGGATTTGCACCCAAGCTTACGATACGAGCGTTTGAGCCGTCGGCATCGTCAAATACCACATAGGTATAAGGAGCGGCGGCAATATTAATATTCCTCAGAACGTCACGAGCCACGGCACGGAAGCCAAAATAACCTTCCTGAACCAAAGCTGCGGGCAGAATCTGAGAAGCAGTTCCAAGATTCACAGGCTGCCAGATGTCGTTGACATCAAAGGGCTGCGGAGCAGACCAGCCAGCGGTTACTGTGGGCCTGTAAATGTATTCGAAGTATGCTTCTACTGGGCCATCGAAGCTATCAGGAGTGATATCCACAGCAGTGATCGTCACGTCTCCCTCGGTGGGGATAATGAAGATATTCTCGGTATCAGCCATCAATTCACCATTGATATCCTGCACCTGCATCAGAGGAGCATTGCCATCAACGGTTACTTCGATCACGTTTGAAGTGAAGTAGTTACCAGCGTAATCACGAGCTACTGCACGCAGATAGTAAACTGCTTCAGCTTCGTCAGCTTCATCGACCAGACCGTCAGCATCGTTGTCGATACCATCGGTAAGAGGGGAAAGTATGCCACCGGCCAGACCTACGGCGAAATCTACCATGTAGTTCCCGGCCATAGCTGTGCTGCTGGCAAAATCGTTCCATTGTCTGATTGTAGCTTCAGGAACCTGAGCAGAATATTGGTAAGTTACTTCAATGATATCATCAAGAGCTACCAGAAGTTCATTAACATCGGCAGCAAGCTTGAGCTGTTCATAAGAGACATCTACATTGTTCTGATCCAGAGCTACACGGATACGATCCACGCCACCGATGCTTTCAATAGCAGTAGCAGGAGCGGTGTTATCAATGTGCAGCCAGGTAGATGGACTTACGTAGTTAAACAGAGGATTGCCGGCTGCATCAATCGGAACAGCGCGGAACTCATACAGGCCATCAGCGATGTCTTCTGTGTTCAGGCTATAGACCCAAGGTGTTACCGCAAAACTGGTAAAGCCATTGGGATCCATGATGCTGCGCATACTCAGGCCTCCCAGAGAGAGGGCAACGTTATCATCAAGATTACTGATGATACCATCGTTGTTCAGATCCAGGAAGTATTCGAAGTTGTAAGCGCCTTGAGCAAGGTCAAAGGTATTTGACCAGCTCTGACTGGCAGCATCCCAGATCAATTCGCCATGGTTTACGCCATCTACAAAGAGGTGTACTCCTGGTACGTACGGCAGGCCGTCGTAAGCAGGAATGTCCTTTCTGTAAAGGTGGAAATAGACGTCTGAACTGGCAGTGTTTGCCACAGTGGCCATATCGACCCAACTGGCACCAACCTTGCGTTGGAATACCACTTCGTTTACCGCTACGTTACCAGCGTTGTTAGTAACATTAGCAGCCATGTTTACCCATTCACCCACGATGGCGTTATCGGCGGGAGCCACGATCTCAACCTGTACGTCGGTAATATTCTGCACGTTTACAGTGAGATCAATAGCAGCGACTTTTTCATCATAGCTGAAGGTGCCATCAAAGGCCTGGACATCATCTGCGAAGTTTCCTTCCCAGTTTCCACGAGTATCGCTGGAGGCCAGGATGAAGTAATGAGCACCTTCATTTTGGATGAGTGCGGCAGGGATATCAAATCCATACAGTCCATCCCAAGGCTCATGGTCATACAGGGCACCAGGGGTCCAGGTGATATTGGTGAGGTCATCGGTAGCAGAGAAACCGTGATACAGACGCATAGGAGGTCTGAAGTCGTTGGTTCCATTGTACCAAGTAGCCATATTGTTCCAATCATGGTTTGTTCCCAGAGCCACGTCGGAGGTATTAGTGATTTGAGTGGGATCCACGTAGATGCGGAGGGTAGAGGTACCATAATTACCCTGAGTACTGGTCACTACGTTAATGGTGTTATTGACTTCATTATCGAGCGTTCCCAGTGCATGCAAGGTGCTGTAGGTGCCTTCGGCTACGCCAGCTTCCACATCCGGATGGGTGCGGTAAGCTACGTGGGTTACGGGTGTCTGCGGAGCGACGTTATCGATGAAGAGCTCTACAGGAGCGGACTCACGGGTATTACCCCGAGCATCGGTAGCGGTCACTTTCACCCATACTGCGCCTTCATAATCCAGCAAGGATTCAAGGCTTCCACCTGCCGTATTCCAGTTTTGGAAGATGATTTCTTCATCTACTGCCTGGTATTGATAAGGCAGGTCTAAGTAGTTTGCATCTTGTGCAGCTTGCCAGGTAGTATTGTCACTGCTCCAGGACATGGTGATGTTATTCACATCAGCCACATCGCCGGTAACCACGAACTCGTTGTTCTGGCTCCAGGTGATATTAGGAGTAGCTTCAGTAATGGCAACCACAGGTGCGTAGTAATCCAGTCTGATGCCGGTATATACATGATCTTGCAATACGGCAGGGTGAATCGGAGTAAGCTCAACGAAGAATTCGTAGCTGATATCCTGTTCATCATAGCCGGCAGCCATGTAGAAGTTATCCGGTACAAAGAGGGTTACGGTGTTATTGATGATCTGAGGAGTCACGGCGATCGGACCTGAGGCGGGATAATCCGGTTGCAGGTCGGTGTCGTTGATCAGATCAATCACAGTAATATCTCCAGTTACGTTATTTGTAATTCTGGTCTTGAAGGTAATAGTTGCGATACCTTCAAGAGAGAGATCACCATGGTTCGGGTGCAGAGGATCGTTGATGAAGAACTCTGTATCCAGACGCAGGTTATTCACCGCATCGGCAGGATTGTTTGCGCCATAGATTGTTCCATCAGTAATGACAGATTCATCATTAAAGCCCTGTACGTCGGTCATGATCATATTGTAGGAGATCAGAGAAGCGGGGTTTTGAATCGAGATGTCAATTGCATTGCCCGCAGCACTGGTATTGCCTACAAAGTCTGTAGCCGTAACGCTAACAGTAAATACACCGGGTAATTGTCCGTTGTAATCCCAGTCAGCATTTGCCACGAAGCCAACAAAGTCAGCATCGATTGAAGTAACGGCGTTACCGTCGCTATCATTGATGATGAAGGTGGCCTTTTCAGCATCGATCCAGATAGGATCTACTGTGACAGAAAGGCTCAAGACATTATTAGCAGTAGTGATGTAATCGAAGGTTTGGTTGCCTGTGATCACGGGTACGTTAGGTACAGGTGGCTGGTTATCAACCACGTTGATCACTACGATGCTATCGGTAACTGCTCTGCCGCCTTCACTGATAGAAGATGCACGAAGCAGGAACTGACGGCTGGCATCACGATCGTAAACCGGATCTACCAGATACTTGTAATGAGGAGCATCGAAGTTCCACATTGCGGTATAAGGAGCCTGGGTATCGATCGGCTGTCCGCCTTCATTTGTAAGATCAGCAGTTACGTCGTTGTCAATAGCAGCTTCGTAAATACCGTTGTTGTTTACATCTTCATAGAGGAAGAATTCTACAGCCTGAACCTGTCCATCTGGGTCATAAGGGAAGGCTGTGATTTGCAGATCGGCGATATTGCCATCAGCATCCAGCAGGTTTACAGTGCTAAGGTGCTCAGGAACGATTTCCATCTGCGAAGGTTGGTGCCAATACAGCAGACGCTGGACATACTGTACATCATTATCGAGACCGTCTATGGTGTCGAGAGTGAAGTTGTAATATCCTTCAGCCAGATCAAAAGCAGAGAAACCGGCATTGAAAGCCAGCTCGATATAATCGCCGGCCACATTGTAGTTAGCGGTCATATTCTGCAGAGGATCAGGATTCGGAGTGTAGGTTTCAGCTTCACGGTCAAGGTTGACAGTGATGTCTTCAATGCCGCTTCCGGCTACACCAGCTCTCAGCTCAGGATCGTTCAGAGAGAAACGAACTTTCGTCCAGTTCAGGTTATTGGCAATATAGTTAGCAGCATCGTAGTTATCAGTCTGAACGATGTCATCACCTTCATAGAAGGTGATACCATCAGCAGAGATCACGGGAGGATGCTGATCGAAATCGAAGTTTATGGCAGCAGAGCTGGTCTGCAAGCCCCAGATGTTTTGATACTGCAGAGTAAAGGCAAGCTGATTTACGCCAGCGGCGAGAGCTTGATTGATATCATTAGCATCAAATGTCCAGGTTGCTACTACGTCTTTGCCATTGATCGCAAGAGTAGGATCGGGAATATTAACGAAGGCTTCGGGTGTTTCGTTTTGCAGTACAAACCAGTCTTCGATCGCTGTGGGAAGAGCGTCCACGCCATTAGCCACGATCAGTTCACCAATATCATCGAAATTGGCCACGATAGTAGCTCCCGCGTTCGGGCTGAGCATATCAACGATAGAGTTGCTGCTGGAAATACCAGTCACAACGGTGCTATCAAGGGCATAATCCTTACCATCAACTATTACTGGAACAGTATAGTTAGCGGTGAATACCTGGGCGCCGAAGGGATTACGTTTGGTGTGAACCACGAAGTCGATGTCGTCATAGCTATTTACACTATTAGGAGTGACTGGAATGGTTACAAGCCACAGATCGTGAGGAATGCCAGCTACAAGGTGAGTAGCGGCATCTACCAGCACAGGGGCTGTTTTGCTGCCATAAGCCACACCAGTAACAGCGTCAATCCATGCATCTTCAATATAGACGTCATGTTCGGCATCTATAAATATCTGCATGGTTGCGGGCACACTTTGTGCCAGATAATTGTAAACTGTATTTCCGGTTCCGGGTACTACAGTTTGCAATCTGGCTTCGCGAATGATAGGAACGATGGGGCCATCCGCGGCAATTTCAACCATTCTATCGCCAACGATGGGGCCGTTTCCGACCACGTCTGTAATAGCATAAGCAATGGTAGCAGAGAAGATGGGAGTAGCCTGGGCATAAATTGCCATGTTATCCAGGGCTGCTACCCATACATCAGAGTAAGTATAGGTGTTGCCATTCACTTCCAGAGAGTATGATGCTTGATAGCTGAGCTCTGGAGCTGAGACTGTGTAGTTCACAGGCATACCAGTTACAAACTGATCCAATCCGCTAATCACTATTTCAGGAACGGTGTCAGGATTTTCATAACCGTGGTTATCTTTGAAGATCAATCTCAATTGACCGTTTGTATCTCCAGGAACCACATAACCTTCCTGAGCGCTTCCGATGGATTCACTCCAGTAGAAGATGCTGCGTTGGTTAGCTGGGTCTGTGGGAGATCCATCATAGATAAATTGCGGAACTTCTTTGTCCACCATAGCTACATTGGGAAGCACTGCAGATACGAAGGGTGCAGGTACCGATGTGCTAAAGTCTGTGTAAGTAATGAGATAATTAATGCGATATTGCATGCTGATACCCGCATTGTGAGCATAGCTTGTATTTACAATACGATTGGTATCCAGGTAATATATATCGGTGACAGGGTCTTTAGCCAGGGTAACCCAGGCATCTACGCCACCGGAGACGTTAGTGATGTATCTGGTATTGAGTTCAACGGAGCTTACTGTAATATCCTGAACATCAGCACCACGAGTTAGCTGTTTTGCTATAGGATTCAGTTTCAGCATCACGCCGATAGGGGCGCCAGCCTGTACGTAAGGGGAGCTTTGCCAATCCTGACGTCCGGCAGGGGTATCTGTACCCTGATACTTATAAGCTCTGAGCATCTCATGAGAGGTTACGAAGTCTGCACGGAACTTAAAGTTCAATACAGGAGGTGTATCCACCCAATTAGGGTCTGTAGAGTTTAGAGGGCCGCCGTAATTCAAGTGGCCTACTGCGTCTTGCACAGTGCCCAGAGTGAGGCTCAGGGTGGAATTTCCATTCACATTAGTGGGTGTAACGGGAGTAAGGCTGATCACCTTTTCTACAGTACCGTCGGCATTCACAGTGTGAGCTACCTGAGCTACTGCCCATCCACTTTGAGGTGAAACAGGTGTGGCAACGTCAAGTACGCCGGCACCTATTCCGTCCATAGCCACGTATTTCAGATATATCTTTTGTCCGGCAGGCCAGGTTCCGTTTGGATTCAGCGCGATATCTATATCTGCGCTGGGACCAGGGAAACCATTCTGCAGAGCTTGATAACTGGTAGGTGTAGTAGTGCCAGTGGCAACCCATACAAAATCATCGTAAACAGGAACTTTTTTATCAACTTTGATGTTCCAGGTGTCGGATTCCTGTCCGGTCATCTGAGTATAATCAAAGAAGATATCAATAGCTTCACCGTCATCATAGGCATTCCAAACGCTTTGTACGTCGGGGTTGATTACCCATTTTGCCATGTATTTATAGGTGCTTACGTTGATAGTGTTACTTATATTTCTACCGCGAACCAGAGACTGGGTGAGTGTAGTCTTGGTAGAGCCAGAACCGATATTCTGAGGATCTCTCCAGTTATCGGTAATGTTATCCTCGATCAGGTCATAATCTGCCTTGATCGGAGGAACTGTAGGTGCATTCACTGTGGTTACAAAGGTATATTCGGTATGCAAAACGTGCTCAGGTGCAAACCATCCATCAGGATCGGTTCCATCATAAGCAGCTCTGCCTGTCTTACCTTGAATAAGAGCCACGGGCTTTTTCATGATGGCCATGTCATGCATGTATTGATCAGCATCATAGCCATATACGGTTTGAGTATTCACGTTGAACCGGGCAACCTTAAGATCACTTACAGGAGTCCAATTCAGATTTGTGAAGCTTACCCCGCTCCAAGTGATAGTCTTGGTATTACCAGCGGCAGTAATCACAGGATTACCAACCCAATCAAATATACCGGTAAGGGTACCGGTGGGGCTGATCATGGTAATGGTGGGGTTAGGATCCAGGTTGTTAATACTGGTAACTGTGGCTTCGATGGTAAGGCCGCTCATATCGGGTATCTGGGTAAGTGTATTAATTTCCTGAGAGCCTGATTTAAATTTCACAGCGGTAATAACAGGTTTGCTATCCACAATAATGGTATCCACATTATCAGTTGTGCTTGTGCTTCCGTAGGTGAATGCACGATTGCTGGTAGTGGATGAAGTGGCACTGGCATAGCCAGTAGTATAGCCGGTTACAGTAGCTGTAACGTTCTTGTTATCAAGAGCAGTATTATTATTATAGAAGTTATTGAAGGTATAGGTTCCAGCGGTAAGCTGGGCAGGGGTAAGATTAACTGTTCCACCTGTAATAGCTACGCTTGAGGTGAGAACAAGCTGTCCGCCGGTTGCTCTTTGAGCATAGTCAAGGTCCCAGGTAACCGTAAGATCTGTACCAGGTACGAAGTAAGCTGTATCATTGTTGATTTTCACATTCGTAAGATGCGGCACAGGATCCACGTTGATGTAACGTGTAAGGGTATAGGAGTTACCCACGAGGTCCTTAACGGTATAAGTTGCGGTGAAATGTTTCACAGAACTTGCAAGTGGGATGCTGACAGTCCATTGACCATTGCCAACATCGTTGATGTTCATGCCGGTATTGGGATTCAGAGTTAAGGTTTCAGAAGCCCAGTCAACACCCGCATTCACATCAGTTACGGTGAAGTTCATCGCTTTATTATTCCCGTCGGCAACTATAGCAGTTGTGCTGTTGTTGGCTGTGGGAACTTGTTTATCAATTTTCACTACAATATTCTTAGCTTCCTGATGTGCGATCGGATTGGAGTTGCTTAGATCTTCAGTAGTGATCTTAATCGGGATGCTTAAGTTATTATTGTGAACCCAGGCATTGGATACTGCATTGGGAATAGTGCCGTTCCAAACCAGAGTATAACCTATAGCTTCATTGGGGGTAGGCCCGCCGATAGGTGTAACCGTGGAAGGCTGAACAGCAGCATTGGCAGCAGCAGAGCCCAGAAGAGGTCTCAGATCAGCTGACCAGGTAGAATACATGGCGCGATAGGCACCGCCAGATACCGTGGCAGTAAGGGTGAAGCCTTGCTGTCCGGCAATGGTAGGACCTACGTAGCCTTGATCTACTGCAGGATTCCAGGTGCCACTGCTATTGTTGGCAAGACCTGTAACACCTCTGTATTCAAAGGTAATATCGTCTATCCTGGGTTTTCCATCAAGAATATTGAGGTTCAGATAATACTCTGCACTATCGCGATGCCACACGTCGGCATTATATGGATAGGAGGGAGTATTGTAACGGCCAGGGTTACTGGCATCATCCCAGGGAAGCATAACGATGAGCTTTGCATTCTCATGGGTCACAGTACCTGCAAGACCATTAAACAAAACCTGCAAATTAAAGGTCTGATAATCTCCGCTGGCCAAAACGCTGGTTACGGTAGCAGCAACGGGTGAGCCACCATTCATGATGGGGTTATTGTATTCGTCCACCAGTTTTACCTGCCAGGTTCCAGGAGCACCGAAGTTATCCGTGAGGGACTCATTTGTGTAGAGTGTGATATTCAAGCTGTTTTCAAGCTCGGTAACCACAGGTGTAGGACCGTCAAGATCGATAGTCCTGGTATTCTCTACTATAGAGGTACCCGCACCATTTATAAGTTTCGGATTTGTATTATCTACCACAATCTCCATATTGGGGTAGATTCCAGCAGGAGGGTCCACATAACCGGGATCGGCCATGGGTTCCGGTTCTATAAACAAGGTCACTGTAAGTGGCGATGTTTCCAGAGCGCCTACTGCAGGCTCCAGGATGGAGCTTAAACCATCATAGGTGAATGGAAGAGGCGCAAACGGAGTTTCTCCCACCCCAAGATTTCCAGTCCACTCACGGACAGGAATCAAGTCTTTACTTACTTCCAGCTTCCAGGCGATGTTATCACCGGTAGGAATTGTGAAAGATAAGTCTGTGATGTCCTTCATATTGTCGTTGGCCGGATTGAAAACCGCATCATAGGTATTCAGCGGATTGCCGGGTGAGAATACTTCTTCAGAAGCGGCCAGGTTATATACAGTCCAATCAGGGTCCGGGTATATCGGAGCCGGAGGTATTACCAGATATATGGCATCGGCGCCAATAGCTGGGAAGCTCTGATTGAAGGGGACACCCCCTACTGTATATTCGATGGCATGAGAAGTCACCTGAATATAATTCGAAGGATTATTCGCACCACCTACACCCCAGAGAATTCCAGGAGCCATGTTGCCGGCAGCGATCGGAATGATATCTGCCGGAAGCGTGATGGTAGCCTTATTATCGGCACCAAATTCGCTTCGTTGGATATATCTGGTCTGAGGAGCGCTAATGCCCAACTGCTGAAAACTAAACTCTACAGAATCTGTTGCTCTGAGGAAGTTCCTGTCGTTCACCATTACTTCAAAAGTGATCTCATCCTGAGTATTATAGTAGGTACCCGCGTGAGGCCCACTATAAGAAGGATCGTCATCGTATGTTGAAGTGAGGTAGAAGTTTTTCGTTCCAGCATTATCTACAGGCAAACCACCTACGCCAGTTATGTGTTCAGAAATCACATTCACAATTTCCACTGTAGGAATGTTCATATATACTTCAGAAATATTGATTTCCAAATCATCACCGGCTTTAGTGATGTTACCTGCATTATCCTGAATGTAAACTGTAGCCTTATATAGCACCCCAGTATCGGATCCAGGGAAAAGTGTACTTGAAAGCATTCCCAAATCCCAGGGAATCGAAACTATGTTTGAATTCGATCCGCTTGGCGGGAAAGGAATATCAATGGAATGCATGTCCTGATCAAAGCCAGCATAATTAAGCCAGCCCGTGCCATCCCAGAACCACTTTTCAGCGGGGGTACCGCCATCACGCTCTACTACATACCAGTATTTGTGATTTTCATGACGCAAATCGTTGGTATCCACTGTAAAGCTACGATATGTCTGGAACCTGGTCAGGAATTCTGAACCTGCAGGGTCTCCGTCACCGTAGTTGTAAAAAACTGCTTCGGCCGGATCCCAAACACCGTTGTTGTTGACATCGTTAATCAGACGTACAACGTCCAGTGAGGTTACAGGAGAGCCCAGAGCGGCTGTCTCATCGGTAAATTCCGGTTGAACCAAAAAGTCCGGAGCTACTCCGTCAAGAACTACGTGAATACGGTTAACTATCGTAGTTCCAATATGTGGCATACCACCATCGTTAATCAAATGATGGTTTGCAGGCAGAGTCATATCTCCACCGGGAGGAAACTCATCTCCGGTGATATGATTAATATCGGCTGCATTGCCCACAAAGTCCTTCACGTCAACCAGGGTGATACCCATGGTGGTGAGCGCATTGGGGCCGATAATATTACCACCGGCATTTTTCCCATCCCAGCTCACTTTCAGCACCCCACCGCCAAGGTGAATTACCGAAATAGGGGAATCCAGCAAACTATAAGTCTTTTCAAAAAGCTCACGGTTTTCTGAAGCAAACCTAAGTGTAAACTGAGTGGGGCCACCCAAGTCACCCCATCCGGGGAGCTTAAGGTAGATATCGAAATTATTGGGCTGGGTGTTATACCCATCCAGCAACGCTGTGCTGGGTGAGAAACGAAGAGGAAGGCTTGAATCGTAATACAAGTCCCAAGCTTGGAACATGCTCGGAGGATTCAGGTCTGCCGCAATCTGGAAACCAGCTTGATTTTCTTTAATCACACGGCTCCAGGATGGAGCTGAGAAATAAGGGCCTGCGCCTGCATTGGTGATCGATTGCATTCTGCTGATCTTAATGCTAAGATCTGTTTCGTAAGGCGTAGGAAGACTTCCTGAAGGAGGTGTATAAGAAATGGAGGCACTACCACCAGTTACGGCGTAATCCAATATAGGAGCACCCACAAAGGTCGCACCCCAATCTACCCACACACGTTCAATGTAAGGTTTAAAATTAGCGATGACGTGGACTGTATCGCCCACTTTCATCATTTCATTCGAATTGTTATTGTTGATGCGCAAATAAGTATTTCCCGTAATATCTGCGTTATTCATCGAAGGAACGTTGTCCACAGTATAGCTTTGTAAGCCAACAACCGTGGTAGATCCGTCATCGTTTGATGCAGTTACTGAAAATTCTTTGTTTGCAATACCATCAATCGTACCGAGCTGCAGTGTGTAGCTCGCTCTCCATTGACCTTGTCCGGGGGCATTGGACACCTTGGTCATTGCCAAATCTGCCGGACCTTCAAATTGAGTAAGATCAAGAGAAGCTGCGGTAAACTGCAGGTCTGGATCTGAGATATTATTCACATCCACAACAGTTATCGTTATCGTGCTCCCTATTATTAGGTTTCCGCTGTTCGGAACCGCTGTGATATCAGCAGCCGTGAACACCGGAGGAGCAGCGTACAACGAAGTTGCTGCAAGAACAAACAACACTACCAGAAGTAGCGTAGTGCGAACATTGCTTTTCATTTGTACCTCGCTTTCTTTAATATTGTTACATAACTAAGTGGTTTAAGACCGTAATGTAAGCCACGAGTAAACCTGGCCTTACGCAATAATTTCATCATTATTTCTCCTTGAGATCCGCCTGCTTTTCAGCTTTGCGAATCTTACTATCTATATCGAATTTTTCATTGTTTTGAAAGGCTTGAAACTCTGTATAAGTATTTGTATAATGAATAGTTCTCTGCCTGTCCGTAATGTGATTACGGTTCCTGATAGGAGGTTCAGACCCATCCATGCCCAAAGAACTTTGCTCCACACAGCCGCCTCGAAAACAGCCTATCTTACCGGACGCAACTATGCTGCCCGATAAATTTGATTTTGACATTAGCTTACTTTGTATGTATTGCATAATAAACGCGGCCTCAAACGAGGTCGGCCTTTATGGCATTACAA
>Ga0265293_10006894_pt1 | contig 17837 bp, 11 predicted proteins | sample Munlanlewell138R_FD_192505 | JGI IMG/M metagenome (GOLD analysis project Ga0265293, IMG submission 192505) | Leachate microbial communities from a municipal landfill in Southern Ontario, Canada - Leachate well 138R | ecosystem: Engineered > Solid waste > Landfill > Unclassified | place: Canada...
GGAAGATAAAATGACATTTTATTCGAAAAGTGCTTAAAAGAGTGCTTTCTTTTTAGTGCCACAGCCGTCCAGGCTGTGGCCGCTTCGCGCGCGGCCTCGGCCGCGACCAATCGCTGACATCCGTGTCGCGATTGAAGGAGGGGGGTGCGGGGGGAACCTTTTTTCTTTTGCAAAAAGAAAAAAGGTTCCCCCCGCGCAAAGCTCAAAAGAAATACGTAATGAAGAGGTGGAGCGGCGCCCCAAAATGCATTCGAAAGCGCCAAGCGCGTCTGTGTTCTCTGAAATTGCTAGATTTAGCCTATAGCATCATGTACAAGCTAATTGCCACCAACATCGTTGGTGTGTACCGACTTTAGTCTGTTTTATGCAAAGATGGAAGGGCGCAGTGCGGCTTAGAAAAGCAAAGCAAAATGACGCTAAAACACAGATTTTCCCCCGTGTCCGCGCGTGGCTGCGGCCTGGGAGCTGGGTTAACACCCTACTTGTAACTTTGTTGTGGCCCTTTTTATTGATTTGTGTTGTCTATTTGGCTGTTTTTTTTCTGCTCAATAGCTCTCAAGCGCCTAAGATATTGCATGCTCAACTCAGCGCTTTACTTAAGGGCGACTATCACGTCGAAAGCATACGAACGGATCCTTTTTTACGTAGACTTTACCTTGAGAATGTGACGCTTTCGGAAGCTGGCGCTAGCGATTACGCCATATTTGCTGGAGAAGTCGAAGCAAAAATCCCGCTTTTTGAGCTCTTCGATCTCATCTCAATGAGCACCTTAACCATCGGTAAGATCGAGGCGAGGAACGCTGACGTTATACTCGATTTTAGGAGAGGTGAGCTCAATCTGCTCAAAATCGTTCTACCCTACAAAACTTCTCCCCCCTCGGATGAACCCAGCGATTTTGTGATAAATTTATCGGACTTAAACGTTACGAACGCTAAAGTAACCTTGCTCTTTGACGGCTTCTCGCTGCAACTCGACAAGATTCGCGTACGATCGTTTAGCCTGCGCGCGGGCGCACTATTAGAAATGCAGCTTGCGCCAAAGGGCAAGAACGGGGCGAGTAACTTTTTTGTTGGCGAGGGGGGTGTTGAGTTTAACCCCGCTATGTTTGGCTTCCCACTCGCCTTTTTCGGGAATCCAAATGAAGGGCTGGTCTTTAGCGCCGCATCGGGTTCTGCTGCAAAAATAGGTCAAGCCTACGCATTAAGCGCTGTCGCGCTGGAAGAAATCATGCGAAACGACGATGCCTACTGGCAGCTTCCACACGCTGTGCCCGCAGAGCTTCGCGGTAGCTTTAAAACGAGTATCGGGCAGATTAACGTTGGTGGCTTTCGCTGGAATGACAACGCTTTTGAAGTTACGGATGTTGTGGGGCAGGTCTCGGGCGGACGCTTTAAGCTCGCCTCTGGCTGGATGAACGTTGGTCCAAAAGACGAAGCGGAGCGCTTGGCAGCGGCAAAACAATTTAATTTTGAACCATCAAGCGTGCCTGCCCAAAAAGCAGTGCTCTGGGCGGCAAAACTCGATTTCACTTTGCCCGTCGAGGATCCCGTGATGCACTACTTTTTTGGCACCCTCATCCAAGGAGCCACGAACTTAGAACTTAGCGCCCAACTCGCTGGAGATCTTAACCGTGTCGATGGTGATTTATCGCTCGATCTCGGTGAACTAGAAGTGCAGGGACTAGCGCTTGACAAAACCTCGCTTAAAGCAAAGATGGCAGGACAAAACCTGCGCATTGAACGACTCGAAACCATCACAGAACTTGGCCCCATCTTCGCGTCTGGTTTGTACAAAATCATGGACGGTGACTTCGATATCGATCTTTTTACTGGTGTGATACCAGAGCAAGAGCTGCCCGAAGAATTTTTATCCTTGTTAAGTGATGGTTTGGTGCCTCTGGAGCTTTTGCCCGATGGCACGATTAAAAAATTCGCCGGACGCCTTATTACGCAATTAAATGTTTCACAGGAAGACGGAACTCTCGCAGTGACTGCGCCTAAGGGCTTGGATTGGCAATTCGATTCCACTATCGCAGGGAAGCAGTACATCAAAGTTGGCGCTTACCAAAGTGGGAAAGAACAGCGTCTTATTACGCTTAAAAACAACATCTTGCGCTCCCCTGCTGGTATTCGCATAGACCTTGGTGGCGACAACGTCATACTCAAACCAGGATTTATGCTCAACCTTGATGATATGCGTAACTTTAAAGCTGAGGGAAGCGCGCATATTGATGATGTCCATGCTTATACCTCGACTTTCCTCGATATCGATGAGCTTTTTGCAGGCCCCATTGATTTACAGTTTAATGCCGAGGCGAAGCCAAACCGCATAGATGGCGACTTTAAGCTAAACGCTGCCAACATTCAGTATCAAAACTATATTGTCGATACGCTCGACGTTGATTTAGAACTGCGCAATTCAAAATTGCGCACAAAGCAATTTGATATTGTTAGCGATTTTGCCCAAATAGATGCTGAAGTACAAAGCGATCTACGTGACCCCAAAACGGGTAAAATTATCACGGATCTTATGGCGATCCCGCTGGATGCGAAGCTAAGGTTAAAGTCCTTGGACTTCGAGAAGGTTCCGCACGAACTTGTCCCTAGCTTAGGCTTAAAGGGTAGGGCTGGAGCTGAACTGCGCATACAAGGCACTATCCCAAAACTTAAACTCGACTTCGACTATAATATGGAGGAAGTCGAGATATTGGGCGAAAAAATTCCGCTAGCGAAGCTGAACGCAAATTTTCGCGACAAGCTCGTTCAAGTGCCAGAGCTCAATCTTTGGCTTAGCGATCCTGAGCAAAACGCCGAAGCTGATCTTAATATCAGAGACCTGAGCTACGATCTCAAAACGAACGTCGTTAGCTTTGCTACGACACTAAAGCCCGTTTCTGTTACGCAATTCGCTATCGTACAGAAGCTTGAACTTCCCGTCAAAGCCATGACTTCCTTTGACTTGGAGGCCAGAGTGGATCTTGACGCCATCACTACGCCAGAGTCCGCTTTGTCGGCGAGTTACTTGCGCGGAGAATTTGTTTTATCGGATGTCGAGTACGACGGCTTAAGGCTGGGCAATTCCAATATTATGTTCTCGCACGCCAATATGTTTACACTCATCAAAGGAAAAATTGCGGATCAGTTTCCGCTAAGAGGTTACGTGCGCTCATCGCCTAAGTTAACGGCTTCAGTTTCGCTCAACTTTCCCGATTTTGAAGTCTTAGCCTATCTTAAAAAAATCGGCTTAGATCTTAGCGATCTAACAGAGCGCTTCCAACTAACTTCAGCCAAGGTTTCCGCTTCCCTTGGCTTTTGTTATACGGGCGAGCAAGAAAGTCGCGTCTCCCTTATTATGGATCAACTCGATGCCGATGTCTTTGGACAAACATTGCACCTTGGACAAACAGCGCATGTTCACTTCGACCTCGCCAAACGCGAGTTATTGTTGCGATCTCTTGAGTTTGTATACGGTGAATCCGTACTCAAAGCGAGTGGCTCAGCCGATGCGGCAGGAAACATGAGCTTAGACCTCAACGGTGAAGTGGACGCAGCGATAGTACGAAGTTTTACTGATGTTGTGCGTGATTCCTCTGGCTTATTCGCTATTTCACTATCGGCCAAGGGAAAGTATCTCCAACAATCCAAGTTCTCGATTAGGGGAATCGACATTTCGGGTTTCGTGGGAGTGAGAAACCCCATTAGAGTGCTGACTAGCTATGCTGATGCGCCCGTCGTGCTTGACCGCGGTTTTGTCATGCTCGGCAAGCAAAGCCCATGTCCCAAGGGCGTTAACTGTATCTACACCCCCGAGGGCCAAAGCTTCAAGTTAGGAGTGCAAGAGCAGTGGCTAGAACTCGCCTTTAAAGCCGACGAAAATGGCGAAATAGAAGCAGAATTGTCTGGCATATTACACGCCGCACTTAGCCAGCTCGTTAGTAAAGAAATTCACACCGCGCGAGGGTCACTTTCCACGAAAATTCATGCCAAAGGAGGCATTCTCAACAAAAAAGGCGAGCTCGACATCGACCCCGCGGCTTTTAAAATCGGCGGAGAAATAAAGGTCAATGAGCCAATTTCGATTGGCTTGCGTAGCTTAAACGATCCCATCGAACTGTCGCAGGGTAGCATACTTATTACGGAGGCGCGCCACTGCGATTATGGGCTGGACTGTATCAGCATACCAAGAACGCAAGCACTCCAAGGCAAGGCGCTGGGCGGAAACTACACCATATTTGGGGAAATATGGCGTGAAGCCTTTATACCCAAGGGCGGAACTATGTCTATTTCAGGCAATAACCTAAGTTACCGCATGCAAGACGAATTATCTTTGTCTCTTTCCCCAGATATCGAAATTTTCATCGATAATGTAAGGAATTTCGAAACATACAGCATTAGCGGCAATCTCGATGTTTTGGATGCAAGGTATAAAAAGAACTTCGACGCTGGCGGTTCTAACGTTATACGCGATCAGATCGTTTCGATGTTTATCGATAGTAAACGCAGGGTTGAAACGTATTCGCCTTCCTTTCTGCGTAAAATGCCCCAATTGGGTAAAATCAATCTCAACTTGAACGTCAATAGCGAAAATTCCATGCGCGTGGACGTACAGATTGCAGGCGCAAGCATTAAGCTCGAAGTCGGCACGCAAATCAATATCGGCGGCAGCATTCGCGACCCACAACCCACAGGGCTACTCAGCTTTAACTCCGGTCGCTTCAGATTGAGAGAAAACGATTTCGAGTTCCAAACAGGCGCCCAAATTGCCTTTAACAACTCGCTTAACGGACGCATCGACATCGTCGCCCAAGCCGAAATCAACACCTCCGCCAACGCATTCACCTCCGTCCTTGGTAGCTCCGACCTCGATAGGCGTAAGCGCATCCAAAGCTCCGAGCGCGGAAATAACGAACTTTACATCGTCACCCTCAACGTTGGTGGCTCGGTCTTTGCGCCGCAGTGGAGCTTCGATTCCAGCCCTTATCTTACCAACGCCAACATCTACGCCCTCGTCCTTACGGGCAAAACCATCGACGAGTTCTCCGGCAACGACGTCGCCATGGAAACCCTGCTCTCCCCACTTTTCTCATCACAGCTCGACAGCCTCCTTAACGCCGACCAATTCAAATTCGTTTTCGCCGAAGGCGCCGCCCAATTCATATACGTCAAACAAATCAACAAAGGCTTGCGCATCGCCGCCGGCGTCTCCATCCGAGGCGCTCAAGGTAACGAACAAGCCGTCAGCGCCATGTACTATTTTAACGACAACTGGTCTGTCGATGTTACCGGTCAAAATACCGTCGATGAAGCTGGAAAAGCTCCCACATTCAAGCTCGGCGCGAGGCTTCGCTGGCACTTGCCCCTAGATTTTTAAAATGCAAATTTCTTTTGTGGGGGAAGTTTCCCCCTCGCACGGGCTTCCTCAAAATTCGATGAATTCGCATATATAAAATGCATCGTTTTGGCTATTCGCCAAACCAATGCATTTTATTTGCTCATTCACCGAATTTTTCGGCGATCCCGTGCTGCCCCCTCCGCGGGGACACCCCGCGACGCCCCGTTTAGATATGCCTAAAACTGAGTCTTGGCAGCTAACTGATAAATGCAAAAAATAGTCAAATAACAGTTAGCGTAAACTATGCAAACTTAGGCAAAGTTTTAAAATATAGCGCATAAAATCAATACCCAATCTTCCCAAATATTCAGATTGTCCCCAAGTGCGCTGAACATTGTTAAGATGTATTTGCATTCTTCTGTTCAATATTCTATATTACACTGGGTGTGGCTGTTTTGAGCGGTGAGCCAGTACTTCTTTTATCTGCGGTGTTTTTGTAGACTAACATCGCACAAACAGACATAGGAATGATAATGAAAAGAAGATTATCGATGTTGCTTTTTTACTATCGGCATTGCTGCTCTCTGCAGCTTGTGATAATGAGTCGAAAAATCCGCCTCAATGCACATCTTCTGCTGATTGCGCAAGCCGTGAAGATGGAAAAACCGTTTGCAATACTGTAGAGGGTATTTGCGAAGAACCCGAAGCAGAATGCCAAAGCGATGATGATTGCAAAGATCGCGTCGATGCAAAGACAGTTTGTGATGTGCAAAACGGGCTTTGCATAGAGCCCAGCGTTGAGCCTCGATGTGGGGACGGCATAAAAAATGGTACAGAGCTCTGTGACGGTAGCGATCTAGGCGAGGCAACTTGCCAGTCTGCGTATCCAGAGCGCTTTGTGGGGGGAGATTTGCGCTGTAATGAGAAATGCGAGTTTAGTTTAGATAGCTGCTTAGAGTGTACATTAGCCGATACGCGCTATTGTGACGAAGGCCAAGAATGCTCCGAAAATGGCATTTGCGTAGAAGCAAAGCCTTTTTGCGGCGATAAAAAACTGAATCAAGATGATGAGGAATGTGAGCCTGCATTAGCGATCTCCAAAACTTGCGCTGAAATTGATAGCTCCGCATACGTCGATGGAAACCCCAGTTGTAACAAGAGCTGCAAGTGGGATCTTTCAGCCTGTAAACAATGTACAAGCCAAGATTCGAGCAAGTGCAAAACTAATGAAGAGTGCAATAACAGTGGAATTTGTGTTCCGAAAGGCTACACCCAAAGTTGTGGCGACAGCATCGTTAACAAACCCGATGAAGAATGCGACAGCAATAACTTAGATGGAAAAAGCTGCGCCGATATGGCGGGTTTCGCCGCTGGTGTTTTAAGCTGTTCGAACGAATGCAAGTTTAATACTAGCGCATGTTTGGAATGTAATAGCGATGTTCATTGCAAAGACAGAACTGACGGTAAGCACAAATGTGACACAAGTCAAAATCTTTGCGTTATCCCTCCTAAACCCGAGTGTGAACTCGATAACCCCTGTAAAAGCGAACAAGATTATTGCAAAGTGAATGCGGTTGATCCCTTAAAAAATACTTGTGTTAAGCGTAGCCAATGCTTGGCCAACGGCTGTACAAGCGTCGGCAATCAAGACGGGCTGTGCGCAGGCGTTGCGTGGAACACCGATGGTAGTTTTACACCCTGTGAACATGGCTGTGAAGCTAATCAGTGTAAATCCGCCCCGCTCATTTGGGCAGACATTGTCATTAGTCAATTATACTCTGGTGGCGCACTGGCAAGTTCAACATTTAAGTCCAAATACGTCGAACTCTTTAATCGCAGCGAAAAGGATCTTGTTCTTCATAACTGGAGCTTGCAATACGCCTCGGCGAGTGGAGACAAGATCGCGTATGTTTGCAGTATCCCAAAGATAGAAATCAAGGCAAAGCAGTATTTCCTTGTAGATATCAGAAGTACAAGCTCGGGGAATGCCACTTTAAGTCCTAAAGCAGATTATACCTGTGAGAAAACTATCAGTGCTGCCACTGAATCTGGCAAAATGATTTTGGTCAACCACAGTACGGCTTTGGACAGCGCTATGCCTTCCAAAGACAGTTTTATTGATGCTTTGGGTTATGGCGCAGCCAACTGGGGCGAAGGTGGAGCTGCTACAGGCCAAAAATTGACTAAAACAACGGCTGCTTGGTGAAAAAATGATGGCTGTACAGATAGCCATATTAACAAGGCGGACTTTGAACTTGGCGCTGCGCAACCGCGGAACTCCCTAAGCCCAAGTAAGGATTGTTCAGTGCCAAGCTGCACGCCAGAATGCCAAAACGGTGGAACTTGCACGGCACTCAATACATGTACATGCCTTAGCGGCTGGACGGGAAACAGCTGCCAAACTCCTCTATGCTCGCCAGAATGCCAAAATGAGGGGATTTGCTCTGCACCCGATACATGCACATGCCTTAGTGGCTGGACGGGTAATCGCTGCCAAACTCCTGTGTGCTCTCCAGAATGCCAAAATGGGGGAACTTGCTCTGCACCCAATACATGCACATGCCCTAGCGGCTGGACGGGAAACAGATGCCAAACTGCTGTATGCTCGCCAGAATGCCAAAACGGTGGAACTTGCACTGCGCCCAATACATGCATATGCTCTAGCGGCTGGATGGGAAGCAGCTGCCAAACACCTGTATGCGCACAAGCATGCCAAAATGGGGGAACTTGCTCTGCACCCAATACATGCACATGCCCTAGCGGTTGGGAAGGTGACTATTGTGAAATTACAGCGAAACGCGTTCGCATACCACGCTCTGGCGACACATCAATCTTTACCATGGGACGACCATTTGATGATGCTGTTGGTAGTGAGAGCAATGAAACGCCCACTCACCAAGTAACACTATCGGCCTATTTCATTGATCTGTATTTGGTCACGGCGAGCGACTACAAACTTTGTGTCGATGCAGGCAAGTGTACGGAGCCTGCTAATAAAGAAGATTGTACGTACAATGTTATTGGAAAAGAAGACCATCCCATTAACTGTGTTGACTGGCAGCAAGCTGAAGCATATTGCACTTGGGCTGGGGGGCGTTTGCCCACCGAAGCAGAGTGGGAAAGAGCTGCTGGAGGGGGGGATACGTATACTCGCTACTCTTGGGGCAATGTCTGTCCTAGCGAATGGAATATGCAATGTCACGGCGCGAACTGGACCAGTACAACAGCTAAAGCAAATTGTTCGACAACATATTGCCATGACAAGTACCCCAAAACCTCGCCTGTCGGAGCCTTCCACTCAGATCAATCATATGAAGGGCTCTATGACGTATGCGGCAATGTTTTCCAGTGGACAAGTGATTGGTCAATGCGAAGATACACCCATAGCCCTGTGACCAATCCTACAGGACCAAGCAGTGGTTCCAAGCGTATTGCGCGTGGTGGGTCCTACTCTTCAGCAGTCGCAGTGGGTATTCCATATCGATCCGAGTTCGATCCCAATTGGAAAAATCCATCTTTCGGCATTCGCTGCGCACAAACTGCACCTTAATCGTATTAAGGTCGCAAGCGCAGGGCGAAGCCCTGCAATATTTGGGGGAAGATTTGATTTTTGAGGTCTTCCCCTTTTTTTAATGTTTTTGCATTGCTCAGAGCATCCCAGATGGTATCATCCGCTCGGTGATTTCTCTGTAATAGTTATTAAGCTCATGGTTTGGAGATTTTAGCCAATATACTCTGCCATCTGGACTTTGTTTTTCGAGTGTAAGGTAGCCGCTATAAAACATTAAACTCCATAAATCACTGAGACTTCCCGCATCTTTTAGACTTTTAAATACAGAGTGTGGATTTAGCCTCGTTTGAAGCGCGGCCCCTCTAGTAAGCAGTTCTAGATAGGGCAGGACGGTTCGCTTATTCTTATTAATGATATCTTCAATGATTGTGTCTTGACTAGTATTCATCCAATATGTAGCAGGGATTAGACTATCCAAGCACATAAGAATGCTCCATGGATTGTATATGTCTATTTGCTATATGCGATCTCCAAATTTATAGCCGTCGTACCACGATCTCAAAGTAGAGATATTCATATCGGCTGCACTGTCGAGCCTTTCTTTTTGCTCATCAAGGAGAGCAATAACTTCGTATTCTGTAAAGCCAAATTTGTCTATATAATTTCTCTCCAAAATACTGCAAACTCTCAAGTTGTTTAAACCCGAAAATATACTTTCTTTGGATACCCGAAGTATTCCCGTGAGTACTGCAAAGTCTAAGTGCGGATTGCCTTTAAGAGCATCAGATAAAAACACTCTAAAAAAACCAATAGCTTCTTCGTAATAATCTTTCGTATATGCATGATGTAGAGGGGCATCGTATTCGTCTATGAGTAGCACAACTTTTCTTTGCTAATGTCTATTCAAGAAATTTGTTAAGAATAGTAGAGAAGAAGCTAGTTTTTCGGGCTCTAATTCTTCCTTAATGGTTTTGTTGAAAGTATCAATTTCGTGCTCAAAAAGCACAGCAAGATCGTTGTAGAATGATGTATAGAGTTTTGAAATTGTGCCCGCAAGTCTGTTCAGCATCCCTTCCCAACTTGGAGCTTCAATGCCTTTTAAACTAAGAAAAATGACAGGGTATTCGCCGCGCTTTTCATAGTATGGGGACTTTTGGATCGCTAAGCCCTCAAAGAGCTTATGGCTTCGGTCTTTCTCTCTAATATCAAAGAAATAGCGCAGCATACTCATATTTAAAGACTTACCAAAGCGTCGCGGGCGCGCGATAAGAGTCGCTTCGTACTTATCTTTTAAGAGTTCTTCAATAAGCATACTCTTATCAATATAGCTATAGTTTTCTTCACGTAATTTGGCAAAATCATCAATACCAATAGCCATATTCTTTAGCATGGGGATTTGCTCCAATAATATTTCATTACAAGTGCCAATCAATCTGCGCTATTCAATGGTTATTGCTGCGTTAAACTCTCCTCAAGCATGTCGATCAGATCATCGGAGTTAAAGGCGCTGCGCACAAGTTTACCATTAATATAAAATGTTGGTGTTTTTGTGACACCGATTTGTAATCCTTCCTTTTTGGAATCGGCAACGTTCTTGCGCGTTACGCTATCCTTGAGCATGGCGTTAAATTCCTTGGCATCCAAGCCGAGTTCAACCGCCCAAAGCTCTAAGTTTTCGCGTTTATAGTCGTCGAAATGCGCATACTGCAGAAGAAGATATTCAATTCCCTTGCCAAGTCGCGCTGCTGCCTCGACGGCCAAAGCCGTGATCGTGGAGTCTTTATGTGATTTAATGGGGAAAAGTCGAATGTTCACCGCTACTTTATCGAGTAAACCCGTTGCGCGCATATTTGTTAGCAACGTGCTGATATGCTTTGAGCAAAACTGGCAACGCACACATAGGTATATAGAAAGCACAACTTTGGAATCCTTATTACCCCAAAGCATGCTGGGGTCGGTAGCGATTTTAACAGGCTTTGTATCCGTCATGCTAAGGGCGCGCTGTGATAATATACGTTTTATTTCGGCTTCAGACTTATTTGCAGCGGCGTGCCTACAAATTTGCCGCTTTAAAGACTTCACCAAAGGACATACTTCCTCGGCTTTTAGGCAAGATTCAAGCGTCTCGTCGCAGCAATCGTAGGCATAGCTCGATGAAAGCACAGTTTGTACCACATTTTGAGCGCTATCATCAAGTCCATTACATGGATCCATGTTTTGTGCAAATACTGTGATAGGAAAAAATAAAACAAGAATAAAGCTTAATTTACCTAAAATATGATGCATAATAAACTCCATTTACGCTGTTTTTGTTCGTCTATTCATTAAAAAGGCATCTACGCCAATAGCGCGGTTATCAAATACAAGTACATATAGTGCGAGCAACAACCAAGCGAGATCTCGAAACATAGTAGTTATAGAGATCGGGTCACTGGCCTCGAGCGTTCCCGACGCAAAGCAGCCGCAAGAAATATTGAGTCCACCATAAAGCGCGATACCAAGTGCTATCATAAACATACACATCATGCCGCTAACCAATAAGGCATTGCTCTGGGAACGAAAACCCAAAATGAGAAATATCCCCACCACAAGTTCCACCCAGGGTAAAACAATGGCCATCATGTTGATGAGTACAAGCGGCATGATTTGATAGCTGGCTATATCAAGCGCAAAGTCAGAGGGCACGAGTATTTTGTGTATGCTTGCAGATATAAAGACATAAGCCAAATACCAGCGTACAATAAGTGCTATGAATCGGTGTGCTTGCAGACCGTAAAATTTCATCCATTTTTCGTTTAACATAGTATTTGTCATGGTTTTAGTTCCTTTAAAGCAGCAACGCCCCCTTTTACAATATAGATATTATTTATCCCTCGTCCCGATAGCTCCCTCCCCAGTTCATAACCAGAAGAACCCTTCTCGCCCTCACCATCCCCGTACACAATGACGCGAGCCATACCAGATTTTAGAATATTCTGAGACATATATTTCATCGTTTCTTCGGGTATGGGGTCTAGGTAATCGTACTCTAAGTTTAGAGCGTCCGCGTAGTGCCACTCGTGATATTCTTCTTCGCTTCTTGCGTCAATAAATAAACTCCTCCCATCGCTAAATCGTGGATCCGAACTCTCGATCATCTCGACAGTGCCTAAGGTCTCTGGGCACGGGACAAATATTTCATAGGGAACTTTCGCCACCCATTCTAGTCCATCACTGCGTATGAGATTGTATACCATGGCTATTACGCTTGCGAATAACACAATGATAATAGCGTCACGTATAATAACGTAAAGTGTACGTTTTATATTCTTTTCTTTAGTCTTGTTTTTATCCATGAATCCTCCACGTTTTATCGGTTAATACACGATGAAGAGCCGCGTAAGTCTTCGTCTTGTTGTATAATATCGCGTATTTTCTCCCTATCCTCTCTTGCTTGCATAGTCCAAGGTAAGGCGAAGAGATCATCTTTGAGCTCTTTTGCTTTATAAAACTGAAGGCTACCCGACCAACGCAGCACAAGCATAGCGCGGTAGTCTTCGTAGGCATATAGCGACGCCGTGGTCCAGCGCCTAGCAGCTTTTGCATCTAGCCCAATGCGAAAATGATACCAAGCTGGCGACCAAATCTGTAAGCTCCCCCGTAAACTGTGATCGCGTCTGGCCTTCACGTCAAAATATTTAGCTGAATGCGGATAATCATCGAGCGTATATGTGCTTCCTAATCGAAAGCGCATATCGAAGCTAAATCTGTAATCTAAATACACACTTGCGTTAAAGCCATGCAAATTATAATAATTTCCTTTATAAGAATTCCAATACTTATAACTCGCCCCCCAGGCTAACCCTATGTTATAGGGTAGCGGATGATATGCACCAATGCCAATATCGAGTTCTTGTCGAGTGCGTGATATGTGGCGAAATTTGCGCAAACCGTAACCAGAAAAAATATAGTAGCGATTCAATATTTCTAAATCTAATTCGAGGCGATGACCCAAATAATATAATAGTGGGCCTGTACCATATTGATCGTTACCCGAAATATAGAGTGCTTGCGGATGGTAGCTTGCCCCAAACTTTAGACCCTTGCCTTCTAGTATTATGCCTAAGTTAGCCTCCAGTTCTATAAAAGAAAAATCCATATGCTTTAATATGAACTGTCCTTGGCTACGAAGCGTAAGCGCGGGGCGCACAAAAATATGCGAAAGCGGATCTAGCCCAAGACGCGCATCATAAGAGAAAAGGCCACTACTTGCCTTGGTATCGAACAGCACTGGATCGTTTGGAGCAGCACTGATGGCGTTTGAAGCATAACCGCCGCTCAAATCTATTTGCCACGTCAGGTTGGGATCGTGTTTAAGCCCGAGCTCTCGCGATAAAACGTCCAAAACTAATGCATCGCTCTTATAGAGTGTTTTACTTTCTTTGGCCTCTTCAACGCGCTCTTTAGCAAGGCTTCTGTTTTCTTGGAGCAGAGCCTGGTAGCTTTGCAGCAAAGAAAGACGCGCAGAAAAAGCGCTACTGCGGCATTGCGCGCGCGCTAGGAGGCTGTTGGCCTCATCAAGGTCTGCCATTTGTATAAAACTCCAGGCGAGCCATGCGCGACTTTGGCAGTCGTAGGGATCATCTTTGAGAAGAGCGCGAAATTGACGCATAGCCCACGGGAAATTTTGTACTCGTGCGTATGAAATTCCCAAAGCGCGCGTAATATCCGTGTTTGTGGCGTCTCGTTTTTGCGCGTCCTTGAGTTTTGATATCGCTTCTTGAAAGTTGCCGCTTTGCCAATCAAGGTGTATTTCATTGAAGAACTGTTCGCTAAAATGCGCGCTTTGATCATTAGCTACTGTGTTTAAGCCGTTTTCTGCCAAGATTGCGACGGGCTTAAAAAACGGATCTTGCTCCTTCGTTTTAGTCTTTGGCTTCATACTTAAGTCGTGTAATAATGCCGTTTTAAGCCCAAATTCATCTTGATGCTTCATTTGGGCTTGGGAGTCTTGCGAATGTAGTGGGGGTAGCGCGGGATCGCCGAGACAAATTCGAAATGAACGCATTTTGTGCAATGGTTCGCCGATTAGGCGAAACATTGCACAAAATTTTGCGTTCATTATCGAATTCGGCGAGGAAGCCCGCGCGGAGGGGGAGGCTTCCCCCTCGCCCAAAAAAGCTTGAGTAGGGGTGAGTTTTGCGTCGGAACAGCAGCGAAAGCCAAGGGCAGATGGAGTCCAGACGCGTGGAACGTAATCGCAGCGGTGATTTTTGCGTGAGTCGGCGCAGTTGAAGGCGCCGCCGCGGACGGTTTTGCCGCTTCCTTGGGCGGTGTGCTCCCAGACGTTGCCGCTGAGGTCGTAGACGCCTTGGGCGCTTTTGCAGTCGGTGTGTGAGGCGGTGGGGGCGAGGTGGAAGCCTGAGAGGCCGTAGGTGTCGATACCGTTGCAGGTGGTGGCTTCGTATTCGTTGCCGTAGGGGTAGACTAAATCTTGCGTGCCTTTGCAGGCTGTTTCCCATTCAGCGGGGGTGCAAAGTCGCTTTCCGGCTGCCTGACATGCGGCTTCGGCTTTGGCGTTATCGGGGCCGAGTAGCCAGGGTAAGACGTTGGGGGCGGACTGTGCCATGGATTCGTCGCTGCCGGCGGATGTTTCGCTGGCGTCGATGCGCGAGGCTTCGTACTTGTCGATGCAGTAGGATTGGCCAATGAGCGCCATGTCGTCGGGGCAGCTAGGTTTGATTGTAGGGATTGGGACGCAGTTGTGAGCCTTGCACTCAAAGTCGTCGTCGCAGTCATCGTCGTGTTCGCAGGCGTAACGGCAAAGACCGTCGAGGCTGCAAATTTTTGGGGCTTCGCAGTCGTCTTTGCTTTGGCATTCGCGCTCCTTTGGGACGCAACGATTTTGTGTGCAAACGTAAGCTTGGGCACAGTGTTCGTCGCGCTCGCACTCAGGGGGGCTTGGTTTGAGTACGCAGAGGTGTGAGCGGCATGCGAAGTTTTGCCCGCAGTCGGCGTCGCTGTTGCAGATGTATTTGCAGGAGCCAGCCGCAGAGCAAATTTGGGGATCTGGGCAGTCCTTGTCGTCGTAGCAGCGTTCGTGGACTTGGCAGGCTAAAATGAGGTTCATGAGCAGCAGTAAGAGGGGGAGTGCTTTTGCGATAGTCATGGTTTTTGTGTAATTATGTTATGTTTTGAGGGCTAGCGCTTTGCTAGCGGATAGCTGTTAAAAGAGAGATTAAGGTTTAGAATGCTAATTGGTAGAATAAAATTAAATATCTTTGTTGTGCTTTGGCATAAAGCACGATTAATAGTTCTCTTTTGTGTTTTAATGCCGATTTTGGGGCTTGCTTGTGGACAAAGCTTTAGCTCGCCAAAGAGCAACGGTAGTGTGCAGGTTAGTGCCGTGCGGCTGCCCGTAGAAGAGGCGGAGGCTCCTTTTGACTATAGCTTATGGTTTCAAGAAAATCGAGAAGCTTTTTTGCAAAGCGCTGTACAGGGGCAGATGGGAATGGCGGCACCGAGCGTTGAGCTTGCTTTGTACTTCTTGCGAGCCGATGAAAATTCGGCGGCTCACACGATCTTAGCAAGTTTGTACGAGTCTGGCGATGATAATTCACGTTTTTTATATGAAAAATCACGAATTTTAGAATGCGAGAAAAAAGGCTGTGAAACTCTAGAGCATGCACCGAGCGAGTCACTGAGTGCCATGTTGGAGGCGTCGCGGTTGTCGGAGTGGCGCGAACATTATCGATTTTGGTTGGTGAGGGCATTATTGCTTGAGGGGGATATTGAGCGAGCAAGCGCCGAGATAGAGTTGTTTGCAAAGTATGGGGGAGAGGCTGTGAAGTTTAACGCTTTGGTTTTGCGAGCAGCGCCAAAATGGCGAAGTGCGCGTCAATTATATAAGCAGGCGAATCGACTTTTGATGAAACTGCAAGATCAGGGTAACGCTTTTGAAGCGGCTATTGCCTTAAAGACGCGCTATGATTTGGCTTTAGATGCGGGAGAAGAGAAGGGGGCTAGAGCGTTAAAGCGACAGCTTCTTGAGCGCTACCCAGCGACGCAGATGTCTTTGTGGCCGGAATTGGGTGAGGACTTAAGTGCGCAGCTTAGTGCGGCGCAACGCTTTGCGCGTGCACAGCGATTAATCCGTCATTTTGACTATGATAACGCGCGCATAGAGCTTCGCAAACTTGCCGAAATAGCAAAATATCGCGATGAAGCGCGCTGGATGATTGCGCGTATTAGCATGTCAAATCCTGAGAACCCAACGGAATCTGAGGAAATTTACCGTGATTTTGCTAAGCGTCCTGGCGCGCGTCGCGAGGATGCGACTTACGGTATTGCGCAGTCGCTCTCAAGACGTTTGGACTACAGGGGCGCACTCAAGGCACTGGATGTGTATGCAAGAGCATACCCACGTGGAAAGCACAGTAAACGCGTGCTTTACTTGCGCGGCTGGTATCTTTTTGATTTGCGCGATAACGAGCTGGCGCGCCCCTATCTTTTAGAATATGCCAAGACCTACCGCGATACCGCGGTTTGGGGCTTTTATGCGTGGACTTTTGTTCGTGAGGAGCGATGGAGAGAAGCGATCGAAGCGTTTAATGAGCTTTTGGGAAATTCCAATCCGATAGTTCGTGGAAAAGCGCTTTATTGGCAAGCGTATTGTTGGCAAAAACTTGGTAAAACGGATGAAGCGCGACGTAAGTACAGCGCTTTGCACGAGGAGTTCCCGCTAACATACTACGATATTTTAGCCTATTACCGGGAAGCGGAGTTTTATGGAGATAACGATGTTGTGGCATTGCAAGAGCGATTCCGTAATGCCGAGGATCGCCTTGATACGAGCGATTTTGCGATGACGCCGTTTGGCTACGCCAAAGATATGAAAGACGCGAGCAAGGAAAAGATTTGGCGTGAAATATTAAATTGGGTTTGGCAGGATGAGATTAGTGTTGCTCGCGCCTTGTACCAAAAGCATGAAAAACGACTGTTGAGCAGCGTTGAGGCAAAAAAGCGCGATGATTTTAGAGCCTACGCAAACGCCTTGGTCGAGGATTATTACAACGCGTGGAAGGACGCCTCTGGATCCGTACGGGCGATGAGTAAAATTTACCCACAGCGCAACAGCGCGCGGCATAAAATGGCGTATCCTCGCGCATTTAGGCCTTTAGTCGAAAGCCTAGAACGACGATTTGAGGTTCCTGCCGTGTTTATTTACGCCATTATGTTGCAAGAATCGCGCTTTAGGGCGTGGCAGGTATCCTCGGCCGACGCGATTGGCGCCTTACAGATGATTCCTAAAACCGCGCGTGTTTTGGCCAAAGAACTGGGGCTAGAGTATCATCCCGATCAGTTCTTTGATCCAAAGGTGGGTTTTGTGTATTCAGCGTATTATATGCAAAAGCACCTTCGCATGTGGCAGAATAATTTAACGATGACGGCGGGTTCATATAATGGCGGTCCGCACCGCATTGGGCCGTGGATGCTTAGAGATGAAGGCGCTAGCATGGACTTTTTAATAGAGGAGTTCTCCTTCGATGAATCGCGCCATTATGCCAGAAAAGTCGCCGAACACTGCTTGCGCTACATCTACTTGTATGAGCAGGATCCCCAAAAACAGGCAAAGATTTTAGAGATGCTTTTCCCTCGTGTAGTAAACTATAACATACCGCGTGATGACTTTGGTATTTAAAAAAATCTGATTCATTTGGGGCTACCGCCCCAAACCCCGTCCAAGGGCTTTCGCCCTTGGAACCCGATTGTGTGTAGGGCATTGATTTTATTGACTTTTATTTTGAAGACTCAGCTGGATCTCTTAACTTTCATTGAATCGTTTTATGACTAACTTTGCATGAATCAGAGCATCCCTCTTAAACAAAATGAGAACTTTTGTAGAGAAGCACAAGTTAACAATGCTAATTAAATAAGGCAGGTGGAAGATAAAATGACATTTTATTCGAAAAGTGCTTAAAAGAGTGCTTTCTTTTTTGGAGGGGGGTGCGGGGG
>Ga0265293_10006895_pt1 | contig 17835 bp, 7 predicted proteins | sample Munlanlewell138R_FD_192505 | JGI IMG/M metagenome (GOLD analysis project Ga0265293, IMG submission 192505) | Leachate microbial communities from a municipal landfill in Southern Ontario, Canada - Leachate well 138R | ecosystem: Engineered > Solid waste > Landfill > Unclassified | place: Canada...
TAAAATCTTGTTTCAGGTAAAATCATGAAAGTAAAATTTTAGCGATAACCAAGTTAAAATAATAAAATATAGTCTGGATCAGGGACTGATCAACGGACTTAAAACAAAAACACGGTGAGGCGTTCTCGTTAGAGAAGTCTATGAAACGTGAAACAAACAAATCTTCAGTTTGTTTGTAGTTCATATACTTATTTCTCCATTTAAAAATTCCATATTTTCAAATAATCCACCTTCTATGTAACCATTTATAAATGTTCCATTTTTCCAAGTACATGTTTTAATATAACCATTTCTAAATTCTATATTATTTATAATAGAATTATGAATAACCCCATTATACCATATACCATTATCAAAAGTACCACCGTACCAATCACCATTTATAAATTCACCATTTTCCCATTTTGATAAATTGTGATCATATGATTCGATTGATTTATTATTATTTAAATTTAATTCCGAATGAAATTCTCCGCTAATAAATTTACCATTTTTCCAAATACAACCTTGATATTTATCATAAGTTCTCTGATAATCACCGAGTTTTATAACATTATCAAACATATTTGTATAAACATCACCATTTAAATTAATTTCACCATTTATATGATTATAATTTGTACCGAATCTACATATGATATCTTTATTATATGTTGATACAATACCATTATACCATATACCATTAGAAAAATCACCTCCATAAAAATTACCATTATACCATTTATTACCTAAAAATGTACCATTATAAAATGTACCATTATACCATATTGAACTACTTATATATCCATTATAGAATTTACAATCATATATTTTTGTTCCATTCATCCACCCATCATAAAAATGTCCATTTTTAAATTCTGGTGATTTAAATTTCCTATATAGTGTATGAGTTTGATCTCTTATTGAGTCTAATTCATCTATATATGTTTCTAATGTTTCTCCTGTTAGTGTAAAATCAGCACTATAATTTATAATAAATTCTTTATCTATTTTAGATGGTGTTTTTATTGTTGTTCTTGTTCTACCAAAAGTACCATAATGAAAATTTCCACCTTCCCATGAACCTGATATAAAATTAGATTTTGTTATATCTTTTCCTTTAATATTAACTTTACCATATTTAACTTGTGTTATATCAACATCATAGCTATAAAAATTGCCATTTTTCCATCTACCATCATACCATGTTCCTGAATACCATGTACCATTTTCCCATGTACCATCTACCCATATACCAGAATACCATATTAATCCATTTTTATCTTCACCTATAATAGCATCTTTTACTTCTGCATTTAAAAACCAATTATATTTAATTTTAATATCATCAATACTAATACCACCAACCATTATAAATGTTGGTTCATTGAAATTTACACCTATTAATTTACTTGAAAAAATATTTGACATTTTACCTTTTATTTTTTATTATATATTAATTCCTCCTGTATCAGTATTCAATGTTGTGAAATTTCTATATGGTGAACTAGTAGGACTTTCTTCGTGTCTAAATCCAACCCCATAATATATTGATTTATCATCTAATTCTAATACAGAACAACGATAGTGCATATTAGATGAATTTATAACATTATTATCTGTTATTATATTAAAAATGGTATCGATGTTACTAATATTATCACCAAATGTGTTTATTTTTAATGTTGTGTTAGAATTATAATTATCTAATTTAAGTGTTAATGATTGATCATTAATACCTTTACTATAAAATTTATCAAATTTAGAATTTATTAATATATTGTTGTCATTTAATAAACTTACACTAATATAGTCATTTCCTGATATTGATACTCTAAAATTATTATCAATACTAACACTATTAATATTTGAAACATTAATTTTTATAATACTATGTCTACTTTCTCTCGTAACTACGTATAGACAATTGTTTTTAATTTCCGAAATATTATAGATACTATTTGACGCATCAAATAGTATATTATCCCATAATGTTTCATGGAAATTTGTTGATAATTTTCTATATTCATTTCCATTTTGTTCTAATATAAATAATTTATCGCATTGATTCCAATTAAGAAATGAGTTTCTATACCAAATTCTTTTAATTATTGATGAATAATTAATACCATTTAATTTAAAGCATTTTACCTTATATGTTATTGTAATTGGATCTTTAAATAATGGGTGACTATCCCATATTTGTCTAACTAATATTTGTGTATCATTGTTATTCATATCCAGTATAACATAACCGTTATAATCTTGGCCCCAGTTTTTGAATACTCCCGTTACATGTAGGTAATTATCTTGTGAATCTAAATCTAATACCGCACCGTCTAATTTATTATAGTTATATGTTTTCCAAGTATTATTATTAACATTATATCTAGCTAATCTAACTAAACTATCATATTTTACTTTACCGTAATTATCAAATTCGCCACCAAAATATATATAATTATTATATATGACAGCAGAATTTATTACTGGTCTATAAGGAGAATAATTATTATTTCTAAAATAAAATTCTTTATACACGTTATAATTTGAATCTAAAATTACTGCTCCCATTGTGTTCCTTAATCTATTACTTGGTGTTATATATGACGTAAAACTACCTACAAATAGCAATAAATCATCTCTATTAAACATAGTCTGTGGAACTTTTATTACTTTATTTATTTGTCCATTGAACCCCCAAACTCCACTTGGTAAGGGATTATCTGTTATTGGTGGTGGTATTAAAACATCATCATCTGGTCTAAATTCCCATATATAATTTTGATCAAATTCTATATTATCTATTGGTGTTTTTGATACATCATATGTTTTTATTTTTAATCTACCTCCACCAACAGTATAACCAAAATTACCAATTGTAAAATACGCACAATATGATTTTTTATCAGAAGGGTATTCATATTTATTAACTAATTCCCAGACATTATTATATTTATCATATCTATATGTGTCTTTAGATTCTTGTAAATTTTTTAAATTTGTTAATGTTGAATAAACATAACCATTTGATGTACTAAACATTGATGATTGTCCACCTTGTGTTTCTATAGCAGTAATAAAATTCTTTTCTATATTTCCAATATTATTAATAGATGACTTAGTATCATATGTATCAGAAAATCCAATATATCTAAGATAACTATCATTTAAATTAATATCAACAATAGATGATGATATTTTTATATTAGATATATTATTAAAAATTGAAAAGTACCCATCAAATTTACCATTTGCTAATTGTTTTTTATAAATAAAATTATTATTTGATATAATATCACCTTCTTTATATTCACCATTCCATATTGTCAATTCTAATATATTATTAGTTTTAAAAACAGCCATATTAGCATATGATATTTTTCTACTAGTAGTTATATTTAATTTTGTCCATACATTAGTATTAACATTATACTGGTAAAAATCAGATAAATAATCAATTTTGGATGTTACAGGGGTAGTATCGCCAATTGTACTACTTCCACTATCGCCATCATCACCTATTATATCACCGATTGATTCACTTCCACTGTCATTATACGGTTCTATTGTATATTCAATTTTAATTTTTCTAATACTACGTTGTCTAACTTTACCTGTACCTAAACCAATAATAATATAATCATTACCATCATAATTATATTTAGCTATACATGATGACGATCTACCATTACCTGGAAATGATGATAAATCTGTAATAGTATTAGTTGATGGATCATATTTATACCAATCATTATGAAAAACATCATTTTCATCTCTACCCAATCCAAAATACCCATAATTACCAATTCCTATACCAACCATGCCCACTCTATTAGATATTGTTAATTCTTTTTTAGGTATCCAATAACTATTATCAGATTTAGTTTTAATTGTTTTTATATTTCCATAATATTTAGTGTCTTTTACTTTAACAAATGCCCTATAATTATAGGATGTATTTGGTATTAAATTCTTACTTGGGAATCCGGAAACATTAAACGAATCATTTGTTAAACTACTATTTACTTGATAACCAAGAATCCAGTTTATCGATGTGATTCTTTTATACTCTATCCCATATGATGTTACGTGTTCATAATCTGTTATATTTTGTCCTCCTGAATTTAATATTTTAGTTTCATTTGAATCAGATGCAGTTATTGTTTCTAATGTTATTATAGGTGGGTTAAATTCCCATATCCATATAGGATAAAATTTTAAATTATCAATTGGTGTATTACCTCCTAAAGCAGTTGAATTAGATAATGTCTTACCTCCCCCAATTACATAACCTTTATCATTTAATGTAAAATATGATGTAAATGTTTTTGTTGATTCTGGGTAATTATAATCTGGATCATATGTCCATTTATCTTCATTAATATCATAGATATTCATTTTTTTATCTAATGGGTAATTCGATAAAGATGAAAATATTTTGTTATTTATTAAATGACTTGCTGATTGTCTTGAATTAGGAGAAGATGTTATATTTATTTTTGACATATTATTTTCAAATATATATGATGTTTGTACAGGTGAACCAGGTGTACCAAATCCACTTAATGTATAAAAATTATCATTATCATCATTTTTAATAATTAAATTTGAACCGGCAAATGGTATATTTAAACTACTTGAACTCCAACCTGCCCATGATGTATAATCACCAGTGTATAATGTTATATTAGTACCATTTTCATTATATCCACCAAAAATATAATATTTATCATCCTTTGTTATCCAAGAATAATGATATGCTAGAGGTATTTCTAATGGATATGATGATGACCAAGTATTAGTAGATATATTATAATAATATGCATCACTATAATAATTAATTGATGACGGATTAGAAGTATTCACTGGTTGTCCATCTAATGGATGATTAACCTGTCTGGTTGATTTTAAAAATTGTGCAACATTATTACTTGTAACTTCAACATCATTACACCAATTAGTATCAATTAAATAATCTGTTAATTTAGTCCAGTCTGTATCACTAGGCACTCTATATCCATTATTATCAACTAATTTATATATACCATAGTGATTGTATAATGCACCGAAACGTACCCCTGCTTGATAGTAGTTGTTATCATACCAACAGTATGCACCTACAGTTAAATTAATCCATTCAGTATTATCAGTCTTATGGTGTATAGGTGTACCATCTTGATATTTAGTTGTGTATAAGTTTTCAACAGTCCACATCTGTTCACCTATAACTACAGCATCATAGGTATTTCCATCTCCATCAGTATAATCATTAGAAATTATCGTACCATTAGGTTGAGAACCTGTATAATCTTTTACACAACGGACAGATAGTCCCAGTGCACGATCATAATTGGGTCTAGCTATATAACCATTGTTATATATTATACCCCTTGACCATGCTCTTCCCCAATCGGATGTAGATTGGGTAGTACTCCACCAAAGACCTGAAATACCAGAATTAATGAAACTACCATCATCCGAACGATTACCACCCGGAATAGCATTAAATCCAAAATTATCTGTACCATAATATGTAGCATTTTCATTCCATCTAGGATGTTCAGTGGTAGATATTGCTACTTTATTAGATGGTAATGTTGTACAATCACTAATTATATGAGAATATCCACCTGATATTATTATTTTACCACTATTGTTTAAACATGCAGAAGCAAATGATCTTCCATCACCTGGAAGTGGCGGTAATTCCGTTATAGTATTAGTTGAAGGATCATATCTATACCAATCATTATGAAAAACATCATTTTCATCTCTACCCAATCCAAAATAACCATATGTTCCATCGGTTATTGATATCATACCAATTCTACCTGTTTCTGAAAAAAGTTTTTTAGCTACCCAATAATCACTCCCAATTTGATCATTACTAGAATCCATTATATTTTGTGATACAAAACCATTATTAATCATATAAATATTTTAATTTTTAAATAATATCATATTTAGCAATATTAAAGTCAATAAATCTATTTGATGAATCTTTAATATAACATGACCAACATAAGTGATAAACACCTGGTATTAACCCAGTTAAATTACCATTTAATCTTTTTATCCATCCTGTTGTTCCACCACCAAATGCTGTCAATGAACCAATTGTGATTGATATAGTAGATGATATAATAATGCGGAAATCTCCACTATGTCCATTTTTAATATTAGTCATGTTTATCGTAAAATTACTATATGGTTCTAAATTATAATTTAAACCATTTAAACAATCAATTGTAATTGAATTAGAAATAATACTTGCAACTTTATATGGATCAATTATTTCATGTGAGTGTCCAGACGATGTAACTTCATTAGTAGTTGAACCATTTGATGTCAATGGTGATTTTAATGAAACTATTACATCACCTGTTGATGTATTAACTTCTAAACCGTTACCAGCTATCAATGATGATACACCAGTTGATGTTGGATTTGACCAATTTGGTACACCGCCTACCACTGTTAATACTTGTCCATTATTACCGATATTTCTTTTTGATAATGTACCAGTACCACTAGCATATAATATATCACCTATCGTATATGATGTTATATTTGTACCACCCTTATCAACTGGTACTGTACTATTATATGTTGTTGATATATTAGTTGTACCGTTTCCTGTTATTGCACCTGTTAATGTTATTTCTTGATTTCCAGTTAAATAATTTGGAGTCCACCATTCAACTTGATTATTATATCTTAATATTTGTCCATTTGATGATCCACCTGGTACTTGTGATATATCTACCCATGTATTATCACCTCTTAAAAATCTTGATGTATTTCCACCACTACCTGTTACTAAACCAGCGTTTGTGTTTGATGTAGAAAAAGTAGGTAATGTTATGGTATTCCCGTTAGATATTGATAATGTTCTTGTTGAAGCGGTATAAGATAAATTCTGATAACTAGGAATGGTTGGTTTATTTAATAAATCATTATAATTACCAGTCTTTGAAATTTTGTGTAAATGTATTGTACCTGTTCCAGAAATAGTTTCTGATGCAATTGGTATTAAAGATGTTTCACTAGTTGTATTTAAAATTTTAATAGATGTTAAATAAGTAGGGGTTGACCACTGTGCTGTTCCTTCTGTACTATAAACTAATATTTGACCAGATGAACCACCACTAGGTATGTGTTTATTACCACTCGATGTATTATGGGTGATTTCACCAGTTTGTGAATTATATTCAACTACACCATCACCTGAAATTGAGAAGAATTCATAATTATCATTAGTATTATTTCTTTTTAATAATTGGTTTGATGTACCCGATACAGCAGTAAATGACGATATACCATTTCCAATTACAATTCCAGTTAATGTACTAACACCAGTACCTCCTTTAGTAACTGGAATTATTGGTAAATCATTAACAACTAATGTTCTAAATGATGGGATAGTTGCACTACCGTCAACAGGACCAGCTAATACTGTATTAGCTAATTGATTAGATAATGTATAATTTAAAACACCAGATGTTGTTATGGGGTTATTGTCAGATATATCAGTGAATATATTGGGTAATGTTAAACCTACACTTGTTACTGTTCCACCCGCAGTCATATCATAAAATTCTAATGCATCTTCCGTTGAATTAACTCTTAAAACTTTACCAGATTGTGTACTAAATGTACTCGGTGTATCACTTAATCCTATAAATGTACTACTACCTCCACTACCAGGTGCGGCTTGCCATGTACCATTACCTTCTGAATCAACAGTTAATACATAACCTGTTGTAGTAGATGTTCCTAGTTTAAATCCATTAGTTAATTCTATTGATTTTGCTGTAATTTTTTCATCAACTGATAAATTACCATCACCTGACATTCTAAATCTTATAGTAGGTGTACCAGTAATTGTACTAGAAACACCAAATATTATATCTTGTGATGATGATGTTCTTTCACCACCAACAAATGAACTATGTGTTAATGAATAAGTTGAACTATCATGTTGTTTGAAATAAATTCTACTACTTGTGCCGTCTGTTGTTCCATTTGTTCTAATATAAATATTAGAATCTGAACTAGTTGTATTCACTATTTCTAATCTACTATTTGTATTATCCCATTTTAAATTAGCGGACTGGTTAAATTCACCAAAATGAATTTCGTCATTATTAAATGATGTTTTATTTGTACCACCTTTAGTAATTGGTACTGTTGGTAAATCATCTGAAACTAAAGTTCTAAATGTAGGTTTAGTATTAGCTCCGCTTGATGGTCCTGCAAATATTGTATTCTGTGATTGATTAACTAAATCAAAAGTTAAATTACCAGAATCTATAATTGGTGAATTTGTTACATCAAATATATTAGGTGTTGATAAACCTACGCTTGATACTGTTGCGTCTGATTCAGGTAATTGCCCATAATATACTTGTTTAGTATCATTATCATAATATAATATATTATTTAATGTATTATTATCTGTTATACCACTAAGATAAATAATTTTACTTATTAAAATATCGCCTCCTATTTTATTTTCTTGTATTGACATATATCTGTATTATTTTTTTAATTTTATTACCAATTAGTACCCCAAGTTATCTGGAGAATATCAATCATAGATGACCACCTAATAGTTGTACTATTTAATCCTTTAACTTGTATATCCAACCTATTATTAGTATTATTTGCAATAATTTCACATTCTATACCAGTTAAATCAGTTTCTATATAAGTTATTTTGTTAGGTTCTCCGACAAATTCAACTGTATTATCACTTAATCTTCTTATTAACCCATCAAAGAAAAACGATCCACTTCTACCATCATTTTTAGATACTGATACTTGTATTCTAAATGATATTGTATATATTGTATCTGGTAATGTTAATAATTCAGATATACCATCTAAATATAATAAAGTAGGTGAGTTATCAGATGTAATATTTCTTAATATAAATTGTCTAAATTGTGAAGAATTAGCAGAACCACTAAAACTACCAGATGATATAGAAACTTCACCATGTAATCTTGGACTAGCCTCACTACCTATTGCAAACCTATTAGAATTTATTAAAACTTTACTATTTCCTTTTGTTTTTATATTTAAATCTATATTTGTATCAGTTCCAGTAGTTTCTAATAAAACAGGGTATGATGTTACAGAATTCGTAACATGTAAATTATTTACAGCATTTGTAACACTTGTCGTTGATAATGTAACTAAATCATTAGATCCATATAATTCAAAATGAATATGTTCTGGTAAATCTGTTAATACTTCATTTCCACCTGAATATAATTTTGTTGCATAAAAATTAGCACTAACATTTAATCTAGATGTTCCTGTTGGGTTTGTTGCATGTGTGTAAAATTTAGGTGTTACACTAGTCGATTCGTTAGTTGTATATGGTGAATATTTAACATTACCATTATTGGTTTCTCCTTTTAGTATATCATCATCTGTAGTAACAGATGTACTAAATGTATATGATCCACCATCACCTGTAATACTTATATTAGTACCTGATATTAAAGATATTGTACCTGAGTTTGGTGTTCCACCAACACCGTTTTGTATAGTAGTAACAGTATCGGTTGAATTAATTGTAAATGTACCATCAGTGTCTGTAATTGTTATATCTGTTCCTTCTTGTAGTGTAATTTGACCAGTTCTATAAGTACTGGTATTCACTCTTAATTCTGTTACTGTATCAGATGTTTCTACTGTTAACCAACTTGGATTTCCTTCATCATCTGTTGCCCATACTTTATTTTTATTTGCAACTGTCGGGGCAGTAACATAACCTGATGTGTTAAGAGAGTTTGTTTGCCATTCTGGAAAATCATTTAATGAATCTACTGTATTAAAAGTAAATATACCATTATTTTCTGTTATTGTTATGTTTGTTCCTCCACTAAGAATAGTTGATCCTGTTAATGCATCACCACCTGGTATTTGTATGGTTGTTATAGTATCGTTATCTATAATATCTGTTGATATTGTGAATGTTGCTTCATCTTCATCACCAGATTCGATAATATTTATACCATCACCACCTTCAAATATAATAGTTTTATTTCTATTTTCACCTAATGAAGTAGCTTTCAAAAAAGTATTAATGTTTATTTCATCCCATCTATAATTATCTGGATCAACTATAGTTGTTGTATCAATAATATTATCTTCTTGAAATATATATAATTTCTTTTCATTAGCTTGATATACTTGTAATCCCGGATAAGCTAATAGATCTTCTATTAATTTTAATCTCGTTTCTTTATCAAAACAATAATATCTTTTGTGATCTAGTGGATAAGGATGTATTATTTTAAGAGATATCATATCATTATACCCTTGAAAGTATGTTGGTTCATTATAAATATTTATTGATGTCATATTTTAATTATTATTTTTTTTATATATCTTATATTATGAAAATTCTATATTGATAATTATTGACTGATCTGAAAACTGTTCTCGAATATAATATATAATCTATTGTATTAATACCACCAGCATCATCTACTGAAATTTCAGTAGATGAAAAATTATTAGTTTCGTTTTGTGGTATACCTAATGTATAATTCCATATTTCCACATAATTATCCATTGATTTAGGTATAGCAAAATATATAGATCTACTACCAGATGTCTCTACAATAAATCTAAATACAATTTCACCTGTATTATCTTCATTTAAAAATTGTTTATTTGGTAAATTTCTAATTTCTGATGAATTACTAGGAATTGTACCACCCTCATCCCACCAACTATATAATCTTGTGTTAACCACAATATCACTAGAATTAATAATAGTACCAGAAACTCTATCAGAATCTAAATTATTTCTTTGAATATTTTTACTATTATAATAATTACCTGTACCTAAACTATAATCAACTTCAACAGACCATGTTATTGTACCTAATGTCGCAGGGTAAGAATTATAAACATGTTGTTGTGATAAATTAGTAGTTGAATATGTTTGATCTGTACTACCATCAGGTAATTTAAATCTATATTGTGATGGTAATCCTGTTAAATCTATTTGATCAACATTATTACCAAATGTAATTTTACCTCTATTATAAGTGGTATTAATAGTAGGTGATATTGGAGTACCTACTTCTACAATATCATCTATAGTACTTGTTAATTCTAATATTAATGAATTATTTTCAGATATATAGGGTTCAATTGTAGGAACTAACATCATATTTAATATTTCAGAAAAAGTTTTACCAGTTAATGAACTTATAGTTGTACCTGATGTAATATCACCTATTGTAATAGGTACAACTAAATTATCATTTACATAGTCTTCTGATATATATTTCATTGTAGTTAATCCTTGACTAACAATACCATTATCATTATAATATAATATTTTTAAAGGTGAATCATCTTCGGTTATTCCACTTAAGATTAGATTACCTTCTATTTTTAATTCACCTTTAATATTTTTTCCTTGTTTTGATGACATATTACATATTGAATTTTTTATTATATATAAAATAAAAAAACCTTAAAAATATATTTTAAGGTTTTTAAATTTTGTATCTTCTTAAATAATTACGGTATGTGTATAATCTATCAATCCATTTTATGTTATCAATTCCTGCTTCTTTTATTAAATTTTTTAAATATGGTACTTCATCAAAATATGGTTCATTATTATCCCATCTGGATTTATATTTAGATGGTACAACAATTTGTGCAGTATCTATATAACCAGGTATAATATCATTTATATTTTTAATATTAAATTTTTTAGTTCTTCTATTCCACTTAGGATCAAATTGATTAAATATTAATATTTTATTATCTTCTTTAAAATTTAAAATTCTTTCATATAATTTTGGATGTACTAAATTATCATCATCTAAAAAATATAAATAATCACCTTTTGCATTTTCTATACCAATGTTTCTCAACATTGCAGCATAAGCATCTCCTTTTTCTCTTGGTCTATTAAATAAACGTATAGGTATGTTTTCTTCATATTGTAAAATTCTTTCATCTATTTTATCACCATCATATATTATTAACCATTCTACGTTATTTGTACCCATATTAAGTATAGACCAATACATAGTTGGTAAATTAAGTGGACGACTACATGGTGTAATTATTGATAATAACATTTAAATATTTTTAATTTTTACCAAGTTGTCCATGCTGCACTTGTAACATCTACATGAGCAACCCACCTAATATTTTTAGATGGTAGTCCGACTACATTTATTTTTACTCCATATGGAACTACTGTATTTAATGATAGTGTACAATCAATACCGTCTAAATTGTTTTCTATATAAAATGTTTTGTTTGGAGTTCCTACAAAATTAAGAGACATTGAACTTTTTTTGGATACTACACCCTCAAAGAAAAATGATCCAGTATTACCATAATCTTCAATTGCCAAAACTTTTATATTGAATGTTAAGTTATTAGAACTACCATAAAATGATTTTATTAACCCTAATTCAGTTATTGTATCGTTTGTTGTTAGTATATTATATAATATATTTTTGTGATAAGATGATAATTTATCATTTTCAAAATATCCATTTTGGTAAATTATTGAACCTTCATCAACATATATAGGACTATTATCATAATCTACATTACTATTAAATAAAAATCCATTATTACTAGATAAAACAATTGGACTATTTTTACCAATAAGTTGTAAAAACGTACCAGCTCCAAAACCATGTGTATCGTGTTCAAATATTATACTATTATCGTATTTATGTTTTATAGAAAATGTTTTATTAAGTGTGTTATCGTATTCATGATAAAATGATATAATATCTTTATCGGTATTATAACTATCTGACATTTTAAATGATATGATAGAATCATTTGTAGGTGATGTATTTATACCATATGTATTTAACGAATCATCATAATATAATGTACTTCCACTAAATATACCATTATTATTAAACTGTATTGACATATCTGGAACACCTGGTGATGTTGTTGTTCCTCCACCAGTAGCAGATATTGTAACTGTTCCACTATCTTCAACAATTGATATACCTGTTCCAGCCACTAATGTAGATTCTCCTGTTTCTCTATCGACATTAACCCATTTATTTGTACTACCTGAATATATTAATATTTGACCATCAGATGGTGAATTTATTGTTGTATCAGTTAAATCAGACAGTGTTGTTGTTATGGTAATATCATCCCAAGATGGTGCAATAGATGTACCATTAGATTTTAGATATTGTCCATTAGTACCTAAACTAAGTTCAGTGATATTACCAGAACCATTAGAATAAAATAATTTCCAATTACCTGCAGTATGATCATCAGTACTTGTCATTGTGTGACTTCTTGTATGTAGTTGTGATGTAGTTGCATATGTATTAGTATCAAATTCCCATATATCTGTTCCACCTGTTCCTGTGTATCTTAATAATCCACCTGTTGTATTAAGTGATGGTAATGATTTGCCTCTTAATCCTACAACTGTTAATGATGGTGAAATAGAAGTTGTTCCATTATCTGTTCCTGATACATCATTTGATGCAGTCCATGTTATATTTTCATTTGATGTTAAATAAGAAGGTGTAAAAAATTCATATTCTGTATTTCCCGCGTTTCTTCTTAAAAGTTGATTTGACGTACCAGTAATCGCAGTAATAGATGATGTACCATTACCTACTAAAATACCAGTTAATGTAGATGCACCTGTACCACCATTACCAACTGATAATGTACCGCCTACAACAATTTCGCCACTAGTAGGCGTGTTTGGCGTTAATCCAGTAGAACCAAAGCTTATAGTTGTTACAGCACTTGTTAAATAAGTATTTGTATCTAATGTAAATGTATCTTGTCCACTTTTTATTAAAAATCCATTTCCTGCACCTGTCATTGTAGTCGCTAAATTAGTTAACGATGGACCAACAACTGTATTGATAGTTGTATTTGTTGTTGTATTAGCACTATATGTTGTACTAAAGTTTAAATCAACTGTTGTGTTAGTTAACCCATTAGATACAGATGTACTAGTTAATGTACCATTTCCTATCGTTGGGGTATTATCTATATCACTATATGACAATCTCCTCCAATTAGGAACACCACTAGATGAATTCGGTGCAGCAAATACATGATATTGTGTTCTAGAGGTATCTCTCCAAGTAGTAAATATTGGATCAGTTTCTGTGTATGATGTTAATACTCTATTACCGTTATCATATAATTGAGTGGCATATAAATATCCATCCAAATTCAATCTAGTTGTATTATCAGGATTAGATGTACCTGTATAAAAATGTAATAAAGAAGATTGTTTAATTGAATACGGTGCATATGTTATTTCTGTTCCATTATTAGATCCTTCCAATATATTATCTGCGGCTGTTGCTGTATTTAAATCATCTCTCCATGATGGTACTCCACTTCCGTCAGTTTTCCATACTTTATTAAATTGTCCTGATCCAGAAGATACATAACCTTCTTGTGTATTTGTGTTAGCTTGCCATGTATTAGTATCTGTTGATGATATAGTTATTGTACCATCTGTTCTTGATATTGTAGTAGCACCACCTTGTTGTAATGTTAATTGATAATTAGATGTGATATTTTGGTAAGTTCCTGTATTTGCTCTAATTTGCCAATAACCATAATCATCACCAGTAGTTGGTGTTTTTAATAATAACCAATTTCCACTACTGTTGTAAATGTAAGTAGCAGGTTCACCACTTTGTTCTGCACTACTATTAACTATCACAACATCTCCTTCTTGTACACCTGGTGTTGTTACTAATGTATCTCTTTCAATATCATCTGCAACATTATATACTTCTGTTAATGCTATTTTTGGTATTACTGATTCTGGTAATTTACCACCAGTTATTAATAATGGTAATTGACCTTCTGATGTTCCTGTATTTACATAAGCTGCAGAACCTAATGGATCAGTTGACCATACAACATCAGTAGTATTGGCCATTAAAACTTTGCCATTTGGTGATGTTGGAAATGATAACATTGACCAAGTAGGACTAGTTCCTTGTCCTGTTATTATTGATCCTCTTGATACTGTATTGTTTGTTGTATCACTATGAGTTGAACTTAATAAATTATGTGGTGTTACTTCTGTTAAATAAGTATTTGTATCAACTGTATATGTATCAGATGATGTTTTTTTAATAAATCCTATATTACCAGTTCCTGTCATATAACTAGCTAAATTTGTTAACGCTGGACCTACAATTGTATTTATTGTATTATCAGTTGATGAATTTGCATTGAATCCTGTAAAAACTAAATCAACTGTTGTATTAGTTGAACCTGCGGTAATACTAGATTTAGATAAAGTACCATCACCTATTGTTGGTGTATTATCTATGTCAGTATATGTTAATCTCCTCCAATCTGGTGTACCGTTAGATAAATTAGGTGCAGCAAATACAAAATATTGATTTCTAGATGTATCCGTCCAAGTAGTAAATATTGGATCAGTTTCTGTGTATGATGTTAAATATGTTTCGTTTTTAAAATCCCAATCAGTACCATTCCAAGTTAAATAACCAGATGATTTGGTAATAGGTGGTTCATAACTTATAACAGAATCTATTGCTGATTTTGTTATTGAAATATATGCTTTTTCACTAGATAATTCTAATGGTATATTTGATCCATTAGCAACATAACCAATTTGTATACCACCTCTTATTGAGTTAGTAGATAATGGTAATGTGTAATCATTTGTTCCACTAATGGTTATTTTATTTATACTATCTCTTGTTATGGTTATATTAGTACCACCTGATAATTCTATATCACTACTACTTGAATCACTACCTGATAATCTTATTGTAGTGGTAGTATCAGGTATAGATAAGGAATAATTAGTATTAACATATTGTGATAAATCAATATTATTATTAAATGCAGAACCTACTCCGGTAAATGATAAATTATTACCAATTAGTCCAACATTACTTATATAATTATTGGTATCTGTTGATGATATAGTTATAGTTCCGTCTACTCTTGTTATTGAAGTAGCACCATCTTCTTGTAATGTTAATTCATAACCACTTATTACATCTAAATAACTATCACTATTAACATTTATTTTCCAATTACCGTATACATCACCAGTATCAATATCACCATAATGAATTTTTTTACTTGATTCATCATATAATAATACTTTAGTTAATGATGTTGATGAGGTAATACCACTTAAATATAAATCACCATCTATTTTGATACCGTTTTTTATTATAGAATTTTTTCTCATTTTATTTATTATTTAATTTTATAAAATACATATATCCATGTACCACTAGAAATAACATTTAATCTAACTTCATTTGATAAAATATCACAGTCAAATTCAACATCAGATGTATCGCCGATATCACTTGTTGTTATTTCATTTATATTACATTCGGTTAAGTTATTTACAATTGTTATAGAACCGGCTCTTAAATTCGTATTAGTAGAATCCTTAACTACATAATAATATACTTGTAAATTAGTTTCTTCTGCACTATATGTATCAATAACTCCATTACCAGTAATAGTTGTTTGTCCTGAAGTAAATATACCATAATAATGATAATTCCATGTATTATATGTTACGTTTCCACCAATATTAACATCTCCATAAGTAATTTTACCATCATTTGAATCATAATATAACATATAAGATGTACCAGATAATTCCATATTTTTTATATGTAAATTATTACCATCATAGTAGAAATTATTTTCATTTGTATCTAATTCATTACTAGCATTCTTAAATATTATTTCACCGTTTGTTCCAACTGGTAAATCTATACTAGGACTATAATCACTATATGTTATCTGTCCAGTTGTTGTGTTATAAAATAAAATATTAGATGTTTCTAAATTTGTCATACCAGATACAAATAAATCAGTTCCATTATAATAAAAATTATTTTCATTTGTATCTAATTCATCAGTAGAACTTTTAAATATTATTTCACCATTTATACCACTTGGTAAATCTATACTAGGGCTATAATCACTATATGTTATTTGTCCTGTTATGTTATTATAAAAAAGAATATTATTAGTACTATTAATAGTCATGCCAGACACGAATAAATCAGTTCCATTATAATAAAATTTATTAGATGAACTTAAAATATTATTATCGTTAAATTGTATTTCATTTGTATTACCCGCTGGAATCAATTTATGGGTATGTGATGTTTCAGTAACTTCATTTATACTTGTAGATGTTATATCTGATGGTGTACCTAATGTTATATAACCATCTACATCAAAATCGGTAAATGTCATACCACTTCCACTTTTAACCATTATAACTGAACCAGTTCCACCAGGATCACCCCATGATATTCTACCATCACTTTGCCTAAAATATAATATTTTATCATCTCCTGTTTGTTGCTGTGGTGTATCTTTAATGTATAAGTATGACCCATCGTATTTAAATTTCTCATTTGATCCTAAAACACCGCTACTATTTATTTGTATGTGGTTTGATGAACCAGCTGGTACAAATTTGTGTGTGTGCGATGTTTCAGTAACTTCATTTATACTAGTAGAACTAATATTTGATGGTGTACCTAATGTAATTGTACCAGTATCTGTTATAGTACTAAAATCCATACCATTACCGGCATTTATTTCAGATACAGTACCAAACCCTATACTATAATATGTAATTTTACCAGTTGATGTATTGTAATATAAAACATAATCTGATAATTCCTCTGGTAAATTATATAAATATAACGTATCACCTGAATATTTAAAATTATCAGATGATATTAAATCATCATCCATTTTATATTGTATATTACCATTACTACCATGTGGTATAAATTTATGAGTATG
>Ga0265293_10006896_pt1 | contig 17834 bp, 11 predicted proteins | sample Munlanlewell138R_FD_192505 | JGI IMG/M metagenome (GOLD analysis project Ga0265293, IMG submission 192505) | Leachate microbial communities from a municipal landfill in Southern Ontario, Canada - Leachate well 138R | ecosystem: Engineered > Solid waste > Landfill > Unclassified | place: Canada...
TATTGGAAGAGGAGCTTAAACAGATCAAGGCAGAACTGAAAACAACCCCCAAAAGAATAGAAATAGGCGAATTGCCCGAAGAAGAGAGACCAAAACGCTTAAAGCCAATGAGCAAAACTTTAACCGACACGGTCAAAATGATCGCCTATCGCGCGGAAACTGCCATGGTGGAGATGCTCAAAAGGCACCTGACAAAAAAAGAGGAGGCACGAGCCCTCATACGGGAACTGTTTGTCTCGGATGCTGACCTCGTGCCAAATCCGAGCGAAAACATACTAACAGTCAAAATCCATAGAATGACCCAGCCGGTCAATGATCAAGCCATCAAAAAGCTAATGGATGAACTTAATCAGACCGAATTTCATCACCCGGAAACAGGCATGAAAATCGTCTATCAAATGGCGTAGCGTAGCAAAAAGTGCCAAACCATTTTCCGACGGGATCAGGAAGTCTGAATTTAGAACTCACACCAATCCATATAGAGCCAATCCAGGCCCCCGGGTACGATTTTGTAAAAACGAACCCGAGGGCCTTTTAGTATAAATCGAGCGTCAATCACGCCGCCCCAGCCGCATAAAACCACCGCCAGAGGTAGGGCGCTTTCTCCGCAAAGCGCCGCCCACTCAGTAAAACCATAATCTCGTAAACCAGACACCAGATTACAGACAGCGGCAAGTGTGAAAGTGAATATAATCGAAGTGTTCATAAAAGCGGATTTTTGAACACTTCGTGCCGGACATGTAAACATTTTTGGCATTTCCGCACTTGTCATCTGTTCAGCAGTAAAACTACCTGCTAATCACTCACTAACCCGCCCGTACCGTCCGCCAACCGTTTTACGGGCGCTGCGGACACGCCTGTTCGCCTTTATAACGCCCTGACTCGGCCGACGCATATCGGCAGACTTTCGGCGCAACACCCTTCTCTCGCAGAATAGCACCCGGTTTCAGGTCAGCAGTTCATCATGCTGCAAGGCAACTTTGCGATAGGCTTCGGCATACCTCTCGATCGCCGCAGCATCGTCGTGCTTGAACCAAGGGACACCAAAGGATATCTCCGTGATGCGCTCCGCATTAGGAAGTGACCCGGACCCCTGCCGCACATCGCGTTGTCCGAAGGCAACCGAAGTCGGCTGGCCTTGGTGGAAGATATCCGCTTCGTGGAACACCGGATGGGCATGCAATGGAGAATTCGACCCAGGGGAACAGGCTTCCACACCCTCGGCGCGAACGGCATCGCAGAATACCTCGCACGGAAGCCCCCCAAGCTCCTCTGCCCGGTAGAGGCCGCGCGGGAAATACCAGCACCCCATGGTGCTACCAGAGTCTTTGGGCGGACGGTGTGCACGAATGCCAGGTACACCTTCAAGCAAATCCCAGAAACGGTTCATGGCGCGTTGAATTTCAGCAATCCGCTCTGGAAAGTACTTGAGTTGCACGCGACCCATGGCAGAACAGGTTTGGTTCATGCGATGCTTGTGTCCACCTATGGGAAGCCCCCGAAAGCGCGCCAGAGGCCCTTTCACCGCACTTTCTGACTTGGCAAAACGGCTGGGGCCACCGGTACGCTCATAGTGTCCGTAGGCAATGGCGCGCTCGTAAATTTCGTCACTGTCGGTGAGTAGCATACCTGCTTCGCCTATGGCAAACCCCTTCCCGGCCATCATGCTCAACCCGGCGACATCGCCCAAGGTACCACAAGGACGTCCGCGGTACAGGCTACCGTGCGCATGCGAGACATCCTCAATCACCTTGATGCCGTGTCTGCGGGCAATGGTGGTGATTCGATCCATGTCGCATGGATAGCCGCCGTAGTGGACTACGACAATTGCCTTCGTCCAGGGACCTATCCGGTGTTCGATGTCGCCCGGGTCAATGCAGAGCGTGTCGGGGTCAATGTCTGCAAAATTCACCGTTGCACCCAGCCCCAACACAGCGGTGCAACTGGCCCAGTAGGTGACGGACGGACAGATAACTTCGTCTCCCGCTCCGATGCCACATCCCCAGAAGGCACCGAGGAGCGAGGCGGTGCCGTTGCAATAGCCGAGCGCGTGACGCACACCTACCCAGGCTGCATACTCTGCCTCGAATTTTTTGGTGATGTCCGTGTTTGACATGGCTCCTGCACGCAGGACTTCCAGCACAGCCTGTTCGTCCTCTTCCGTCACAATGGGCCATTTAAAAAGACTGGGATTCTGGTTCGAAACGACGGGAGTCCCGCCGAAGGCCGCGAGGCGGCTGCTGTTTCTGTCATTCATGCTTGCTGTCTCCTTTTCCAAAACAACACGCTTCCTTGAAAGCAACCGGATAGTTGGTTTCGATGCCATTATTATCATACGTTTTGACAATTGTCAATGGTTGATTTCGCCCCCAAAACAGCGAGTTAATGCGGTGTAGCCTCAGACACTGATACCTGTGTTTATCATACGAAGGATGGCACAACCGAGCTGATCGCGTTTGCGTCGCGTCGAGAGATCAATTCCCAACGACTTGACCAAAGTGCGGTGGTTTGATTCCATGAAGTAGGCTACGGCCAGCAAAGTGAAGACGAACGCTACGAAAGAAATCTCCGGATCAAATTCGCCGCGTTTCTGCCCGATGCGGTAGAGTTTACGGAGGTGTGCATAGACGGGTTCCTGGAGACCGGCGAGAGTTGCGGAATGTTTCGCTCCCTCCAGATTTTCCCAAGCCAGCAGGCGCCAGATTTCCGGATAGCGTTCATGGGCATTGAAATAACTTTTAAGTATCTCTTCCGGAAGCTGCGGAAGGTTTTCTGGCCCGAGTTCCAGCAGGTGTTGTTCCACGGCAAGCAAGTCGCAAAAACTTTCCCTCAGCACGGCGGAAAAAAGTCCCGCCTTGTTTTTAAAATAGGCATATATGCGCTGTTTGTTGATGGCTGCCGCTGCGGCGATCTCGTCGATTCTTGCACCGTGGAATCCTTTGGCAGAAAACACCTCGCGCGCTGCGTTCAGAATGGTTTGCCGGGAACGAATGGCGCGTTGCTGCATGATGACCTCCTTGGGTACACTTCCCGGCCATCAAAACCGCCGGGATCGTTTTCTGAAAAACGCTCAATTGCGTTGTAATCGAACTCTATCCAATGTGCACTCAGTATGCAAGAGACTTTCTGCGCCATCTCAATAATCGCCAACTTTTGCCGGTACAGCAGACAAGTTTGGATTTTATTGCGGTTGTTGCCCTAAAGCACTACAATGACCACAAATGTCATCCGGCAGGTCACTCTATCGGCGGTACACCCGTCAGAACATCACCCTGGCCCAAGCGGACCTCTTTGGCTCTGAGGAAAACGAGGTTTTAACGATGAACACCAAACCAGGAACAAACCATGTTTATTGATGCACATCTCCATACCGTAATCCGCCGCGGCATTCCTCATCCAGGTTCGAGTGAAAATTTTGCCACACCGGAAGAATTGATCGCCATGATGGATGCAACCGGTGTTGACAAGGGCATCCTGCTCCCCCTGACCACACCTGAGTGTGGCTACCAGTGTTCGACCAATGAGGATATACTTGAGGTTGTAGGGCGCTATCCCGATCGTTTCCATGCCTTTTGCGATGTCGATCCGCGGGCCGGCAGGAATTCAGCCACGGCCGATCTCTCCTGTCAGCTCAAGTACTACCGCCAACGCGGCTGTCTCGGGATAGGCGAGGTTACCGCCAATCTGCCGATCGGGGATCCGCTGGTCTGGAATCTCTTCCACTACGCCGAACTTTGCAACATGCCGCTGATCTTCCATTTGGCACCCTATCGCTACAACTGTTACGGTTTGATCGACGATTTGGGGCTGCCCGGGCTGGAGGCGGCGCTACAAGCTTTTCCCAAACTGGCCTTCATCGGTCATTCCCCGCCCTTCTGGGCCGAGATCAGCAGCGATGTCACCCTCGAAAACCGCAACGCCTATCCCGGGGGTCCGGTGCGCCCCGGAGGTACGATCCCCCGCCTGATGGCCACTTATCCCAACCTCTGGTGCGGCTGGGATGCCGCCAGCGGCTACAATGCCCTGACACGTGATCCGGAATTCGGCTGGAACTTCATGGAGCAATTCAACGAAAGAATTCTCTTCGGCACCGATATCTGCGCTCCAAGCAACAAACATCTCCACGCCGCCTGGCTAAGGCAATCTGTTGCCGACGGCAAGATTTCACGGGAGACTTTCGAGAATATTTCCTGGCGCAATGCCAACCGCCTCTTCAAACTCGGTCTGTAGCATAGAGCACCGCTCCCCCCTGATGCCGTAATCAGACAGATAGAAAAATGCAGCCTGCGAGTTCGATCTGGGCCGTGCGATCCGGAGGCAGCAATTCTAATTATGTAACCAAATGCATTATCGAAATCGCTATCGTTATCGCTATCGTTATCGTCATCGGTATCGAATTCCCCTGCTTTCAAGCTGTTTTCGATCCCGATAGCGATTTCGATCCCGATAGCGATGCCAAAATTAGAATTGCTGATCCTGAGGTGGACAAACACTGCAAAATGTGGGATAATAATATCATCTTTTGAGGTACGGCAGACCGGCCGTGCAGAAGAGAACGAGGGGCTTTGCAAAAGCCCCACAAATGGCTGTATTGCCTGGAGGTCAGGAAAATGATTCAAGTCACTGTTCTGGATTCCTTGTGTAAATTGTGTCGTCGTGCAGCACCGCCGCATGACTACTTCATTCTGGAATCATACAGCAGCGGTGCCTTTAGCCCTTTCGACGTGGAGCGGCGTTTTGCGACCTGTCCCGCAGTGCAACTCCAAGCCGCCCGCGGCGAATCACTCTCCTTTCAGGTTCTGCTGCGCACGACGGCAGAGCGTACTGAGAGCGTGCGAATCACGGTCGGCACACTGGAGTCGGACGAAGGGGGCATAGCCGCCGCAAACCTTGACTGGCATCCCGTGGGAATGGTCAAGTGTATGCCCTTCAACCGCTATCCCGCCATCACCGAACGCGGGTTGAAAGACTACGCTGCAGACCCCCTGCTGCCAGCCTGCGAGCCGACACTGCATCCGGGAGAGTTGTTGCCGATCTGGGTGACCGTGCGGACACCGCGCGACACGGCTGGTGGACTATACACGGGATCGCTCCGGATCGAATCGGGTGCTGGGCAGCGTCTGCATGTGGAGATGCGTCTGAGTGTGCGGGAATTCGCCTTGCCAGAAAACTGCCCGCTGGTGGTCTGTCCGACCGGCAACCTTGTGGAGGCTATGAAAAGTCTGGGGCGGGATTCGGAAGACCCGGTTCAGATCGCCGACTACTGCGGTGCCCATGCACGCATGTTGCGGAGATACTATATCCACGGCACGATGTTCCGTAACCACTGGATCCGCGGCCACCGCCGAGAGGACGGAGAGTGGGAGATGGATTTCTCCCGTTTCGATGCCGCCCTGGAGGCGTTACGCGCCGGGGGTGTCACGGCTCTTGCCGTCTTTTTGGGCTACGAGGGCGACGACAAGGCCTTTGCACCCTGTGTTCAGGGCATGGATTGGCCCGAGTTCTACCGCGTCTATGCTGAGCACCTGCGACGGTGGGGAGTCCTCCCCGACCAGGGATGGAGCGAAGACTTCATCTTCATGATCGGTCCCGACGAACCCGGCATCAACCAGGACGCGGTGCGGGACGGGCTCGTCGAGCCGGGTCTGACATCGGACAACCCCGTTCTGCGAGAGGCACTCCAGCATCAGGCGTGGGCGGAACAGGTCGGACTCTCTCCCCACGGAGGCTGCCTGGCCACACTCTTTGATCCCGAGGATGTCCGTTTCAACTGGAATCTCCTCCAAGGCAGCTATCAGCTCATGAAGTTCAACGACTTCCGCGACTTGAAAACGCCCTTCGCGGAGCGCCAGCGGCATCTGGGTACCTCGTTGTGGTGGTACACCTGCTGTTGGCCCCAGAGTCCCAACTTCCTGCTCACCAACTCCCTGTCGGAGGCACGCCTGATCCCGTGGATCGCCTGGATGATCGGCGTCCGGGGAATCACCTTCTACGGCTACGATCTATGGTCGCGGCAGAAACCGGTCTGGTCTTTTCTCTACCCTTCCGCCGAATCCGGAAACTTCGGCGACGAATACAAGATTTACCCTCATCCGGACAAGGATCCTGCCGCCCCCCTGCTCGGTTCGATGCGCATGGAGGCCTACCGCGACGGTCTTGGGGACTACACCTATCTCTGGCTGCTGCGAGAGCGCTGCAATGCAGCCGAGCAAGCGGGCGATACTGCGGCGGCCGCACATGGTCGCGGCATCCTGCGGGAATGTGTGGAGACGATCATGGTCTATGGGGAAAAATACGAATGGGAGCAAGGCCATCTGCTGCAGGAGGGGCGCACCCTCCCGACGGCCGATACTTTCCGCAAGGTTCGTGAAGAACTGGCCACGGCCATTGAGAGCCTGGCCCGCTTCGGTTGAGCCCGGCACACCCCGGTTTGTTTCAACCGCATCACGGTGTCATTTCGCTGGGAAGGCAGCAATTCTAATTAGAGCCTGTCCCAAAAGAGCGCGGCTGTTTTTCTTGATGTTTGACATCAGTTAGAAACAGTTGGGCGATGGAAGCTGTTTTGTTGCTTGTTTTGGTTACTGAAGCTGGGGTTTTCGTCTCCAGCGGGCAAAAAAATGTGGTTTTGACCGTTTTTGGGCACAGTTCACCCTATGCACCGGGTGCTTTTTCTTTTTTCTTGTGGCCGCCGCCTCTTTAAGCCGCTTTTGCTGACTCGCGTTGCAGCTCTTTGCGTCGTTCCGCTGCCATTGATCCCAGTTTCCAGAGATTGTGAGCCAGGACGCAAATCTCAACCCGAAGACGACGGTTTATAAAACCCTTGCTTCTGAGCGGCTTGCCGAGGAAACAATTTTTGAAGATTGCTATTCTTCCTTCCGTGGCACCGCGCCTTTTCTGCAGAAGACGGAACTCCTCGTCTTCGAGTTTTTCCTGAAGTAAAGGCACCGAGCGGGGACAGATTGCATTGATGATCTCAAGCTCTTCAAGATCAATACGATTTTGAGGACTGTCAAAAGCACGATCAGCCGTATAGCTTGAGATATTCCCATATTCTTTTCCTATCCGACCGACGCTTTCTTGAACCAGCTTGTTGTCGCCCGGTGGTTGCTCTTCCATGAAAAGCCAGTCAACAATCAATCCGTCAATCTGTTCGGCCAGATAAAGTGAGTTGCCAAACTCAACTTCCGCCCCCGCTTTGCCCCTGACAATCACATGAACATCAGGTTCGTAGAGGCTCAGTATCTTGTCTTCGTTTTTGACCCTGCGCCCACCGATAATGCGCTCGTGAGCCTGCTTGATGGCTTGCGGCAACTGACAGAGAATGTTTCCGATCCTTTCAAGAATGACTTGAGCTTCCATCTGACTCAAACTGGTCTCGCTCCAACGTGCCTCAAGCTCCCGGTGGTAGCTCTCCGCATGATTTTGGACTGTTTTGGCGAGTTTCTTCATCCGCCGGAAAATCACTTTGCGCATCTTGGAAGCATTCTTCTTTTTGCGCACACTGCTCATCTCAATACAGAGCTTGTTCATCTTTCGCAAAAACTCTGCCGGTTCGCTGATCCGGTACTTGAGCCCATGAGAACGAATAATCTCAATCGCCTTGACTAAGGTCCTCACGGCATCACGCAGCAAAACCCAGTCAACCGGAAAATGAATGTTGGCTTTGACGCAGGTAGTATCGGCAAAAACCTTGTCAAAGTGTAGTTTCGTTTGACGCAGCAGCAACTCTTCGGCTCCTTTGTCATCACTTACAGCACGATTCAACTCATGGATCAGCCACGTGATATCTTCGCTCGGAAACATCTTTGAGTAGCGTTCGATCGTACTTTTAGAAGCGGGGCGAACTCCATCAATCTGCGCCGAAGAGGTGAACCACTGAAAAAGCGCACTATCAGCAACCCGCAGGGAAAGTTCCCGATACGATTCCTCCGTCAATGCGAGCAGAAGCGCATAGCGCAAAGCTCGCTGCACCATCCGGCATGATGCCTGATCCTTGCCCTTACTGACCTCTTCAGAATCGGGAGAGATGTGACGGCGGATAAAATCACTTTCCAGACCGCTTGTAATCAGAATCCGGTCTATCTCTTCAAACACACTACGGCAATCGTTGTACTCCTTTGCTCCAAAAACAAAAGGAAGTGCTGGACGAAATTCAGGCTGAAAGGCTATCATGGCGGCGTGTTAACTCCATTAGGTTAATCTGTTTTGGAAGTATAACACACTTTTTCGGGCAAAAACAGCAAAAACAGCTGCTTTTGCCCGATTTTTATTAAGATAAAATCCTGTCCATCAAGATATTAGAATAAATGGGACAGGCTCTAATTATGTGACCAAATGCATTATCGAAATCGCTATCGTTATCGTCATCGGTATCGAATTCCCCTGCTTTCAAGCTGTTTTCGACCTGTTTTCGATCCCGATAACGATGCCAAAATTAGAATTGCTGGAAGGCATCGCGATAGATATCCTGCAGCGTCCAGACCTTCTTGTCGGTATCGGCACTCCTGTCGTAAAGGTAGAACATCACATATTCAAGGTTTCCGGATGCCGCCGGCCTGACAACAAGACTCTTCTGCCCGATCCCGTTCTTGTCTATTGGTATCGGGGTCGTGTAGTGTCGGCCATCGATACTGCTGACCAGCCGCCACTGTCCTGCGTACATCGGCCACCACGCACCTCCCGGCGCGAATGGGCAACCATCCACTTGCCGCTGGTGCACGTATTTCCAGTTGATGGCGAAATCCTTTCCCTGCTCCACCGTCGCGCCGATTTTCTGATAATGCCAGTGACCGACGCGCATGACCCCAAGAACCAGCTTTTCCTGACGGTACTTGACAAACGGAGCCGTAAAAATAAGCGGACTGTCGCCTTCTCCGATTCTCTGCCAGCCTGCCTGATAACCACCCTCGCAGTTGTCGGAGCGTGCACGGGTGCTGAAATAGGGATGGTCGGAACCGGGAATTTTGCCAACGGTTTTCCACATCAGACCCCAGATCAGATCATCGTCCATGATGAAATCCAGCAGCATCCTGCTGGTATGAGGATGGTAGACGCTTTTGTTTGGCGGGTTTCTCCAGGCATCCGCCAGAAAGTCCGATTGGCCGTCGTCAAGGGATTCGGGAGATATGTGAATGCGCGATTCGCCATGCATGCCCTGTTCGGATGCCATCTCGTTCACAGGGTAAGATTCAAGATAGGGCTTGCCGCCCTGCACGCGATAACGGTTGATGATGGCAACGCTCACACCGTTTCGTACGCGAGTCTTCGTTTTGCTCTCTACAATGATGTCGTTTTCATCGTTTTTGACGATCCTGTTATATTCATAACTGTGGCAATAGGTGCGCAACCCGCCCGGCTGATCGTAGGAACGGTAAAACTCGTTGTGCCGCGAAGGTGTGCCTTCCTCGTCCTTTTTCGCATAAATAAAACAGGCATCATCGTCGCTGGCGTGGAGCGACACCCAGAAGTTCTGGCCTTCCAGCATGCAGTCCCCGTGAAACTGGTAGTCCCCAGTCTTCCCGTAGGGCACGAGAATCCAGTTTTTCCGGTTGTCCCACTGCCGTTGCGGCCAGTAATGCTTGTAGCTGTATTTCCTGCCAAGATCCCAGACCCTGACGCTGCCCGGCTTCAGGGGGCTGTAGCCTTCACCTGTGGCAACCTTCTCCGTAATATTCTCCACCTGCGCTGTTGCAACGCTTGCGCCGGTTCCAATGCCGACCAGAGTGCAGATGAAGAGAGCCGCAAAGGGGCTTTTCAATATCGGGATCAATTTCATTTGGCGATTCCTTGTCTTCAGGTTCCGGAACAGAGGTCAGGAGCCGGGGCATGCCGCCACGGCTTCGGGTGCCCCCCGGCGTTCCCGGCTGCGGTTGGCGGCTTCCATGATGGCTACCACCTCCAGCATCTCCGCAGGCGGCACAGGGGAGCGCTTGCGAGGCAATGTTCGCAGTAACGCGTCGACGAGTGCCTCTTCCCAGGATTTTCCCGCATAGAGATCGAGCGGCTGTGTACCGGCGCGGCGGTGGAGCACCAGGCCGAATTTTGCGGTCACATCGCGGAGGCCGTGGTAGGAAGCGACCCGGCCATCGCCCCAGACAGCCGTCAGCAGGTCGTGTCCTTCCGTACGGACACACCGCACCTCACGGCATCCGGAACCCATGGCCGCGACGAGCATTTCAACGCCATGACAGCCGTACCAGAAGAGCCCCGGTTGCGTCGGCTGTTCGCTCATCGGCCCGTAGGCATCGCAGCCGGCAATGTCCTCGCGGCCACCGGTCAGCGCCACAGGCAATTCTCCCGCGAAGCGCAGCAGCGAACAGCTCGCGACCGCAGTGCCGACGGAGTCGGCGAGGCTCACGATGGCGCATGCGTCGGCAAGCGATGTCGCGAAGGGCTTGTCGATGAAAACCGGCTTGCGGCGGGCCACAATGCGGCGGAACTGTTCCAGATGTACGCGTCCGTCGACCGAGGTGATGAAGAGCAGGTCGGAGTCGTCTGCGACCGCCTCCGGCGAGTCGAGGATGCTTACGCCGTAGTGCTCCCGCAGTTCGCTGGTGAAACCCTCCACCCGCTCCCGGCTGAGCACAAAATCGTCGGAACCGCCGGGCCAGCCGACCGTGATGCGTACTCCGGGAAAAGGCGAGGCGGCAGAGCTATTGAGGAGCCGTGCCAGGGAAACGACATGCGAAGTATCCAGTCCGATCAAGCCAATGCGCAAGGGGGAAGGATACGACTCCCCGAAGATGGCGGGTAACGGTTGCGGTTTCATGCTGTTCTCCCCCAAAATCGTCATTGCCCCTTGGAGGTCGCCTCGAAGAGTGCTTCGGTGGCTTCCAGAATTGCCCCCTCGCATCCCTCGGCGAAACAGGATGGATACCAGAAGAACCTGTGCCAGTCATAGCGTGGTTTTTCGCCATCCTCACGGCAGCTCGCGTCAGATGGCAGGTAACCGGCATAGCCGTTGGCAAAGCCGGCGATGAAAAGGTGCCGACAACCGAGGCGCTCGCGCATGGCCAGGCCGATCTCGGAAAACAGCTCGCCCGGCACGGCGGTGATGACGATTTCTCGACTCAGGCGTAGCATCTGCACTTCGCCGGAGACGAAGGTTGGCGCACTGCCATCGCGCAGTTGCGGCAGAATCCTCTCTTCCCAGGTGCTGTTCTCGCCCTTGGCCCGTTTCGTCGCCAGGTCGTGCTCCACCTCCTCGATTGAAGGGGGTGGCAGCAGGGGGAAATGCACCTCCTGCGCCGCTACCGCCAAGCGGCAGTCGGACACCGGTTCGGCCAGTTCGAAGAGTTTGATGGCTTCGCCCGCCAGCGCGGTACCGAAGCGCCGCGCCGCGCTGTCGTCCCTGCCGTACCCGAAATCGAGGTTGCCCTCCTTCGTCCGCACCAGCCAGTTAACCTTCAGATCACCGCTGGCACCGTTCATGAACTGCGCCTGGAAGCCTCCGCCGTAGAGCACCTCCATGGCCATCTGGAGATAGCCGGGGAAATCGGCCGAGATGTGCTCGCCCCAGGTGGAAACACTGGCATGTGCGGCGTAGTTGACGATTGCGTCAAGCGGCCTGCCGTCGACATCGTCGATACGCAGCACCGAAAGCGTCTGGTCCGCCGGTCCCACCGGATTGGGTGCCCATTTGGCTCCCTCCGGCGTCGAAACCCAGCGGTTGATGTTGAGGTCGACGCGCCCCTGGCCGATACTGAGACGCGCCTCGGCCAGACGTGCATCGGCCGCCGCCACCGTTCCCGCCAGTTTGGTCACCAGTTCGTCCACACGACCGGAATCGTAGACGGCAGTTCCCCAGATGTCGCGCATCGTGGAATAGCCGCCTCCCGCATGCGTGTGGCTGGCGGCGATCATGATGTGGGAGGCGGGGATACCCGTCAACTCCTGCGCCCGTGCCCGGGTTTCGGCCACGACACATTTGCCCAGCAGCAAAATGTCGGCGGTCACGATGGCGACCTTTTGTGCGCCGTCGTCCAGCACCAGTGCTTTCGCATAAAGATCGCTGCGGATTTCCCGGATACGCTTGCCTCCTGATCCCGGCGATCCGACAGGCGGTGTGATGTTGGCTCTTGCGGTTCCTGCTCTCATGATTTTGCTCCCAATGTGTTTGGATATGCTTGTCTGCCTGCCCTCCGCGCGGCATACGCGGCTCTATTCCTCCGAAATCTGCATGTTGGTCGCACGGCCGTCAAGAGCCAGGTGCGAGCCCCGCATCAGCAGTAGCACGGGGTCTGCACCGGTGGCGAGGCGGACAATGCCCAGGCGCCCCGTCAGTGCCAGTTCCCGTTTCCCGGTTACGTCGGCAAAGAGCGTCGGCTCGTTGTCGCTGGTTGTCGAAAGCACGTAGTCGATCCCGCTGGCGTGCGTAATCTTCACGCCGACAGCGGAAGCGTCACCCGCTGTGACGGCCAGTCGCTCGGTGCCGCCGAGTGCGTCGCTCCTGTCGGGACGGGCATCTATGACGGCTACAAAGGCATTAGGGGCATCGCGGTAGGCCCCGGCGTTGCGCCGGGCGCAGAGCACGTTGACCTTCTGGGCGATGTCGCGTCCATCCATGTAGCGCTGACCGGTGGCCTGCCCCAGAAAGACTTCCGTTCCCGGCTCAGCCAGCAGCCGTACGCGTGTGATCGCCTGGGCATCCAGCGTGGGAGGCATGCTGCGCCAATCCGTGATCGTGTGCCAGGCGGCCGTGAAGGCGCCGTCGGTGCGCCCGGTACTGAGGTTGGTGATGACCTTGGCCCCGGTAGCCGTGCGATAACTGAATTTGCTGACCTCGTAGAGCGACAGGGCGGGATCCGTCACCGGCCGCAAAGTGATGCCGTCGAAGTCCGTCTGATCGCCCAGCGCATGGATGTAGTAGTCGTGCGTCGTTCCCCCCTGGAGACGAAAGATATCAACCACATAGGCACCGGCCGGTGTGTCCGCAGTTGCGAGCAGCGTCACGGTTCGCTGGAAGAGGATCTTTTGGTTGGCGGGCATGCCGTCACCAAGTTTCGTCTGATCCTCCTCGGCCACCTCGACGGCCTTTGCCGACGGCGCGTCGGCGAAGAAGCGCAGCGCGCCGCGCCAGGTCACGCAGGGGCGGGAATTCCCGTCGGCCGTGCGCACCAGCGCCGTGTTGTGCGCCTCGGCGCTGTTCATCCAGTCCTGGGTGGGGGTCACCGTGTTGAGGTAGCCCTGGTCGAAGAGCGCCTCGTGACGCGCCCCGTAGAGCAGCAGGTTGAACGGTCCGTCATGGCTGTGCCCCGTGGCGCGCGACCAGTCGACCGATGCGAAGGTCTGGTCCAAACCTTCGCCAAGGCGCATCACGGCTACGCCGTTGGCGGGGATGACGTAGCTAGGCAGCGTCATGGCCTCCTTGAGTCGCAGGGAGATGCGGCCGTCGCGCCCACGCTCGACATCTAACCAGGGCAGGAATCTCTCCGGCACCCGCCCCGTGGCGTTCGCGACCTTCTCCGCCATCCCCAGTTGCGGGCGCTCGGTCACCCACGAATCGCTCCAGGGGGCGCAACGGCCGTCGGGCAGCACGCTCAGCAACGTGCTGTAGGCGATCTTCCCGAGCGTCGGCTCCAGGTACGGGTTCAGGGCTTGCGCGCCGTTGTCCCAGAAGGGGTCGCCAGGGCCGAAGCCCTCCTTCCAGCCGACGAGGGCGTCGAAGGGCGCGATCAGGTTGCCGACAGCCGTGTGCGTGTAGTGCGGGGAGGTCTCGTACCCCAGCCCGTCGGTGGTGAAGTAGCCGCCCTCCTCCTCCCGCAGATACTTGAAGAGCGCCTCCACGGTGCTGCGGACGATGCGCTTGTCGTTCAACATGCCTGCCAGGTTGAGCCGTGCCAGCGCCATGCTGCCGGCCAGATTGCCGCTCATCTTGAAGGGCCCGGCGATCTTCAGCCCCAGATCAGCGGCGCCGGCCTTGGTCTTCAGCCCCTTGGCCTCCAGACGCAGGGCGTCGCCCTCCTTCACGGTCAGCAGCCGCTCGACCACTTCGTGGAGACGCGCTGCGCGCTCCTGGGATGTGAAGCCCCGCTGGATCATGGCGTAGGCCTGCAGCCACTTGGAGGACCAGTCGCCGATGCCGTGGTCGGGATAGATCGTCAGCGCCTTCTTCCACCAGCCGACGCGGATGGTCTCGATCGGATGCAACGGATCGTCGGCGGAGTGGTCGCTGATGGCGTCGCGCTCCCGGTATCCGGGGTATTCGCGCCAGGGCAGCGGCCTGCCCTCCTCGTCGCGCGCCAGCGGTTCGACCATGCGGCGGTAGGCCGTCTCGTCCAGGCCCATGGCGTCCCGCAGGTACGCGTCGCCCAGCGTCACGCGGGTCATGGTGACCATGATGACCTTGGCCTTGTGGGCGTAAAGCGCGGCCTTCGCCCCCTCGGGGCTGTCGGGCGGATAGAATTGCGCGGCGAAGACCGAGGCCTGCGCTAGGGTATTGAGAATCTGACGCCTGGCCGTCAACTCGAAAAAGATACGCCACTGCGCATGTCCCAGGAAATAGAAGGCGTGGCCATGGTTGTGGCCGCGCGTGATGCCGTCCCAGCGCTCCCACGGGATGCTGTACTTCTTCCCCCATGCCTCGTCGTGCGTGGCGCACCATACCTCGTCTGTCGGCCGGCAGCCCGTGCCATCGTCCGCATACTGCTCGTTGGGGTACCATGGAGGGTTGCGTCCCTCCTTGCGGCAGCGCGGGCAGGTCAGCCGCCAGGGGTGGTCGGGATCCCATTCGAAGGGAACGTAGCCTGAGGTCTCGGGATGGATCGGGCAGCAGATCGTGTAGGCGCCGAAAGGCGTCTCGGGACGGAAGAGGCCGACGAAATAGCTGTCGGGCCGCGCCGCCCAGCCGTCGGCGGACTTGAGGACCCGCGCCACCCAGCCGCGGATGTCATCGTCGCCCTGCCGCTGGCGGCGCTCGATTTCACTCCAGAGCGTCAGCTTCCCGTCGGGCGTCCACATCCCCGGCAGGTTCAGTTTCTCCGGCAAGTCCATGAACACGTTTCTCCTTAGGAGCGCCCGCTCCAGATCGGCCGGATTGACCGGCGTCAGATGAACATCGTCAACATACACCGTCGCCCCGGTCTCCACGTCGCGATCCTGCGACGCATAGACGAAGCACATCAGCACGACGCGGCGGACAGCGGCCCCGGTGGTGAAGGTGCCGCTCACCTGCGTCCACTCCCCGCCGGGGACGACCGGGACTCCCGGCATGCTGCGGTCCCGCCCGTTGCCGTCCATGCCGAACCCCCAGGGCTGGATCTGGACACCCCGCTTGAACCCCGTCCCCTTCACCCAGACAGAGAAAGTGTAGGCTGTCTCCGGCAAGACTTCAATGGCGTTGGGGGCGCTGAAGCCCGTCGTCTCGCCGGCCGCGATGCCCGTGACGGCCATGCCACCCTTGTCGAAGCCCTTGATCTTCAGGAAGGCGCTGCGTGCGCCGGTGCGCCAGACGGCCTCCGTGGCGCCCCACTCGGCGGGCGTGTTGCCGTAGTAGCCCCATCCCGCGGGCTTACCCTTCACGACCTCCTCGGCGCCGGGGTTGGGAAGCAGGTTAACACCCCCGCCCTCTTTCGCGGTTGCCGCCATCACCGTCAGCACCAGCGCCATAACCAGTCCGATCAATCGTCTCATGGAGTGTCCCCGCCTCTGTGAATAAAGTGTGTAAAACAACTTTCCAGTTGCATGTTCATTTATAATCGTTGCCACCCGTCAAGCAAAGCGAATGATCCGAGGAGAACGCGACGCCGGTTGTGATTCATTTCTGCTGAACCACGGCGACCCCGCCGACGCCGAGGCCGGCCTCTCTTCCACGCACGAAGGCCTCGCTGCCGCCGGCGCCGCCGCAGACGCTCCACTCCCGGCCCCGTTCTATGCCGTCGCCATGCCCGCAGACCTGTGTCGTACTGGCGATGGCGCCGTAGAGCCTTTGCATCAACTCGCGCGCCGGCAGCACGTCCCCGAAGCTCAGGCCCAGCAGCCGCAGCGTGTCCAGCTCCTTCTTCTCGTCCCGCAGCCCCATACTCTTCGGCGCACCGCAGAGGTTTTGGGAGCGGCGATAAAACTTGCAGGGTGGACACACCATGCAGGGGCCGTGGATCAGCTCGACGGGCATTTCGGGGTTTTTCTGCATCGCGACAATGCATTCCTGGAGATTGTCCGCTGGAATCGGGGCCAAATCCGCCCGATCGCGCCCGTCATGGAAGCAGGTCATGCAGAGCAGGTGAAAGGGACGGATGCGCAGCCGCCCGGCCCGGCAACAGACGGCGGCGGACTCCCGCTTGCTTCGCTCCATCTCCTCGTGCGTCCGCTGGGGAATGATAGCGCCGAGCCCGCGGGCCACGCCACGCTCGTAGTTGCCGCTGTCTGCATGCCGGCACCGCGGCCAGACCGGCGCCTCGGCCTCCGGATAACAGCAGACCCCCTGGACGCATGGAATCGCCTCCAGAATGCGGGTCAGGATGTCGCTGGCGGGCAAAGTGGCTCCCGGAACCAGCCCGATGCGCTGGAGGACGGTCAGATCTCGCAGACGGTTGTATGACTCCCCTTCGGGCGTGTCGTCGTCGCGGCCGGGGTTCTGAAAACGAAAGATGGTGTCCGTTTCGCAGCGCAGCGTCAGCGGGACGAGAGGGTCTGCCGCGACGGCCGCTTGGATGGCATCCAGCCGGGACTCGTGGGGATATCGCTCCGTCTCGTCCAGGCGCCCTTGCCGGCAGATCAGACAAGACAGTTGATAGGGCCGGACATCCAGCGAACCGTATTCAGTCATCGTTCTCGCTCAACTTCCTTGGATGCGGATCAACGGACCAGGATCACCGTCGTCGGGTCGCTGAGCGGCACCTGGATGGGCGTGCCGTTGAGGACCGTGCCGGCCGCGAAGTCGCCGTCGAGGTAATAGAGCTTCTTGCCGTTGAGGTCGAGCACGGTTCGCTCCTCCAGCACGACGGTCTTCGCGTAGAGCACCTCCGCGCCCTGCTCCCCGGCGTTGGCGTAGTTGTCCACGAGCTGCACCGTGTTGGTGTTGCTGTAATTGGCGTCGGCGCTCGGCACGGGCGTCCGCAACGCCAGGCCGTCCAGCGCGAAGTTCTCGACGAAGCCCGCGGGTTTCGGCCCGATGTCCGCGCCGCCGACCTCGAGCTGCGAGAACCGGTTGCCGACGGAGTCCCCCGCCACCTCCGAAAGGCGGTTGTTCTTCTGGTACTCGAAGACGAGGTTGTTGAGACCCGCCAGATCCGCTGCGCCGGTTGCGCCGGAACACCGGATCACGACGTCCGCGTCGGCGTTTCCGGTAAACTGGACAACCGACCCGGGGACGGCCGTTACCTGTACCCGGGACTCTGACGTCGTCCCGAACCTGAGCCCGTTCCGGCCGGGATTGTAGGCCGTGGACACCTGGACTCCCGTCAACTTGAACGTCAGCGGCGTGTCGAGGAGGTTTATCCGGCAGGGCGCCGGGCCGTTGCCATCGATTCGGAGTTGATGTCCGGCAAAGGCACCGCCGGAAAGGTTGAGAACGGCCACGCCGGACGCCTCCCCCAAGATCCCCACCGGCCCCCACGTGAAGGAACCACCGGAAAGGTCGAGCGTTCCCGTCGCTCCATTGCGGCCAATATACATCATGTATCCGAACGCCGTTCCGCAGGACATGTCGAACGTGCCCGCGCCTCCGGCATGGTAACCGATGTTGAGGGCGCCTCCGGCCCTGACGGTGGCGCCGCCGCCGCCGGCCAGCGTCACCGCGCCGGTCGCCCCGTTGCCCACGTGGAGCGTGTTCAACGCATTAAACCCGCGGTTGTTTGTATTCGTCACGATGAGGGCGAGCGCGCCGGCGCCGCCAG
>Ga0265293_10006897_pt1 | contig 17832 bp, 15 predicted proteins | sample Munlanlewell138R_FD_192505 | JGI IMG/M metagenome (GOLD analysis project Ga0265293, IMG submission 192505) | Leachate microbial communities from a municipal landfill in Southern Ontario, Canada - Leachate well 138R | ecosystem: Engineered > Solid waste > Landfill > Unclassified | place: Canada...
GATCAAAAAGCGGGACGGAAGCCTCGTTCAGTTTGATCCGCCCAAAATCAACAGCGCCATCGAAAAAGCCGTCAAGGCGGTAGGTGGCGAGGATACAGACCGGGTGGCGACCATCGCTCGCAAGGTCGGCAGTTTCCTCGAAGTCCTGACCCGGGAAGGCACCATTCCTTCTGTGGAAATGGTGCAGGACCTGGTCGAAAAAGTCCTCATCGAGGAAGGTCATGCCAAGGTGGCCAAGGCGTATATTCTCTATCGGCAGCAGCATGAGGAGATGCGCAAAGCCCGGGCATTCATGAAGGGATCGGTCCAAGCGATCGATGCATACGTCCGTCAGACCGACTGGCGGGTGAACGAGAACGCCAACATGGCGTTCTCACTCCAGGGACTCAACAATCACCTGGCGCAGAACATTACCTCCAGCTACTGGCTCGAGAAGGTGTACCCCGAAAGCGTGGCACAGGCGCACCGCGCCGGCGATTTCCATATCCACGATCTCGGGATGCTTTCCGTGTACTGCTGTGGCTGGGATCTGAAGGACCTTCTGGTCAAAGGCTTCGGCAAGGTCCCCGGCAAGATCACCGCCGGGCCCGCCAAACGGTTCAAGGTGGCCCTGGGCCAGATCTGCAACTTCCTGTACACGCTGCAGGGGGAAGCGGCCGGCGCCCAGGCCTTCGCCAACTTCGACACCCTGCTGGCTCCGTTCGTCCGCAACGACGGCCTGAGCTACAAGGAAGTGAAGCAGGCGATGCAGGAGTTCATTTTCAACATGAACGTGCCGACCCGCGTCGGCTTTCAGACGCCTTTCACGAACATCACGCTCGATTTGGTCTGTCCGGCCAATATGCGCAGCGAAGCGGTCGTGATCGGCGGAAAACTGCAGGACGGCACCTACGGCGAGTTCCAGGCGGAAATGGACCTCATCAACCGTGCCTTCTGCGAAGTCATGATGGAGGGCGATTACGAAGGGCGCATTTTCAGCTTCCCCATCCCCACCTACAACCTCACCAAGGATGTGGACTGGTACGGGGAACGCATGAAACCCGTCTGGGAGATGACCGCCAAGTACGGCATCCCCTATTTCTCCAACTTCATCAACTCCGATATGTCCCCGGACGACGCCCGTTCGATGTGTTGCCGGCTGCGCCTGGACAACACTGAGCTGCGGCGCCGCGGCGGCGGCCTGTTCGGGTCGAACCCACTGACCGGCTCCGTCGGCGTGGTGACCCTCAACCTGCCCCGGGCCGCGTACCTGTCCGAGAACGAGGACGCCTTCTTCTCGCGCATCGCGCGGCTGATGGACCTCGCCAAAATGAGCCTCGAGATTAAGCGCAAACAACTCGAGGATCTGACCGATGACGGCCTTTATCCCTACTCCAGGGTCTACCTGCAGGGGATCAAGGATCGCAGCGGGTCCTACTGGGACAACCACTTCGACACCATCGGCCTCATCGGCATGCACGAGGCCCTGCTGAACCTGATCGGGAAAGGAATCGACACTCCCGAGGGGAAAGCCTACGCGGAAAAAACCATGCATTTCATGCGCGATCGCATCCGGGAGTACCAGGATGAAACCGGCAGTCTCTTCAACCTGGAAGCCACCCCGGGCGAAGGCACCACCTACCGTCTGGCGAGTAAAGACCGGAAAGATTTTCCGGATATCATCACCAGCGGCAAGGATGAGCCGTACTACACCAACAGCACCCAGCTGCCGGTGGATGCCACCGAGGATATTTTCGAGGCCCTGAAACACCAGGATACCCTGCAGAGCCTCTACACCGGTGGCACCGTTCTCCACGGTTTCCTTGGCGAGAGGATCGAGGACTGGCGCACCGTCGCCGGTCTGGCGAGAAAGATCGCGCACGGCTTCCATCTGCCGTATTTCAGCTTCACGCCGACTTTCTCGATCTGCCCGCAGCACGGGTATCTCACCGGCGAGCACTTCCAGTGCCCGACCTGCGGCAGCGATGCCGAAGTCTGGAGCCGGGTGGTCGGTTTCTACCGCCCGGTTCAGCAATGGAACAAGGGCAAAAAGGAGGAGTATCGCGACCGCCGCGAATTCCTGCCGAACGACAAAGCGGGCAAAGCGGCCGCCTGATTCGTCAACCCGATACCGGGGCAGAAAAGCCCCGGTACCGGGGTCTGTCTGCTCCAAAGGAGGTAGACAGCTATGACTCAGACAACCCTGTTCGGGGATCATGGAACCGAAACATCCCCGTTAGCCGAGCCCCGAGCAAAAGCGGTCCGGCTCAAATCAATCAAGGCCGTCTTCCAAAACGAAACGGTCTGCGATGCTCCCGGAATCTACCGATTGGGAGCCAAGACGACTCAACCAGCTGAGGTGGCGATTCTCTTCGGCCACCTCCAGGAGGAAACCAAGGAGCACCTGATAGCGCTTCACTTGGACTCCAAAAACCGCATTGTCTGTTTCGACAGGGTCGCGGTGGGTTCCATGTCGAGCGCCATTGCTCACCCAAGGGAAGTTTTCAAGTCGGCGCTGCTGTCATCAGCGGCGGCCATACTCCTTGTGCACAACCATCCCTCGGGAGACCCGGCCCCCAGCCAGGATGACATCCGTATCACCCAGCGGCTTCGTGATTGCGGCGACCTTCTGGGCATCCCGGTTATTGACCATATCATCATCGGCGACGACAAATACTACTCTTTCGCCGAAAGCAGGCTGATCCACTAGCCCTGACACCCTCCCCGCCCGGGGAAGATCACTCCCCGGACACGGGGCCATGATCTTCTCCGGGCTCTTTTAATTCGCCCGGGCTTCGCGCTTCCGGGCTTTTTCTTTATCCGGACCGCGCGACCGGAAGGAGGAGATTCATGGAAAGCAAACCTGTTCAGTTGAGCTTCGAGGACTATTACGCCCGCCTTCAACGCGGGGAGAAAAAGCCCTGGAGCCCAAAAGAAATGGAGTCGCTTCATATCCGCCTGCTCGAGGAGAGCCTGATGGATTTGAAGAGTGAAAAGACCTCCATTGCAAAAAAAACGGATATCCTTCAGTGGGTCAAAAACCCCATGGAGAGAGAACCCGCACCTTTCTCCTTCCAACTGTGCGCAATGGTAGCCGGATACAATCCGGAGGAGCTCCGCGCACTCATCATCTCCACTATGCGCAAGATTCTGCACTAAGCCCAAGGGAGAATGTATGGAATTCAAAATCAAGGCAGAGGACGTGAAAAGGGACGCCGAAGGCCGGTGGGGGTCAATTCTTCTCCGGCTCGCCCCCGCGCTCGGCCCCGCCTTGGAAAGGGCGGGTAAGCACGTGCAATGCCCCCATCCTGCCCACGGAGGCAAAGGAGACTTCCGGCTGTTCAAGAGGAATTTTGAACAGACCGGCGGCGCAATCTGCACATGCGGCGCCTGGGCAGACGGCATCAGTCTGCTCATGTGGATCAATGGATGGGATTTCAAAACCGCCCTCTACGAGATTGCGGAGGAGTTGGGCTACGATGTCGACTCCGACCAGCCGCGGGCGGTCGCGCCCAAAGTGGATCTGGCTCGGCTCGAAGCCGAGCGGAAGAAAAAGGAGGCGGAGGAAGCCGAGAGAAACAAGCGCGTCCGCGCCGTTCTCAATCGGATCTGGCGGGAATCATTCCCTGCCGATTCCCCGATTTCTGAACCCCTCCGTTTGTATCTGGCCCGCCGGGGGTTGGCGACAACCCAGTTGCCGCCTACCCTTCGGCTTCACCCGAATCTCGCCTACCATGACGAGGATCAGAACCTGATCGGTTACTGGCCCGCCCTGGTCGCCATGGTCCAGACCCTCGATGGCAAGCCTGTAACGCTCCATCGAATCTACCTGACCAGAGACGGGCGCAAAGCCCCGGTCGAAGAGCCTAAAAAGCTCATGCCCTACCCCTCTGATGTACCTCTTATCGGCTCCGCAATCCGCTTGGGCGCGGCCGGCGCCTCATTGGGGATCTCGGAAGGCATTGAAACCGGCCTGGCGGTCATGCAATCGACCGGCTTGCCGATCTGGGTGACCATCACAGCAAAATTGATGGAATCAGTGCATATCCCCGAGATGGTGAAGATGCTGTGCATCTACGCCGATAAGGACCGCAGCCAGACCGGCCGCAACAGCGCGGCCATCCTGGTTCAGCGGATGTGGCAGGAAGGTCGGCAGGCCTGCGGGCTTCTGCCCACCAATGCCATTCCCGAAGCGGGCAAGGGGATTGATTGGTTGGATGTCCTCAATATCAAGGGACCTCAGGGCATTCCCAATCTCACCCGCGTCCAGCAGCTGCTCAAAAAAGCCACTGTTGGAAAGTAAACAACCAAGGGCGCCAGGGGGATTAGTCATTCCCCGGGCGCCCTTTTTTTGTCTTACTCAAACCGGCAGAGAAATTTTTACAGTCTGACAAGAAAAAAGGTATTGCACCATAAAAAAAATGTGCAATCTTGGTTTCAAGAAAAATTCTCAGTAAGAAGGTGTGACCACATTTATCCCAAGAAGACAGAGAGAAACAGATGTCTGAATACGACAAAGATAATGGAATTTACATCACTCAGCATGCCGTTGAGCAGTTCATCAAACGCTCTGGATCAAAAAGAAAACCTGAGAGCATCCCAAAAAAGCTGCAGCACATGCACAGCCGTGCCAGAGAAATTATCAGAACCGATGCGACTCTGAGCATTCTCAACAACGGGTGTGTTGAAGCAAAATATTACCTGTACAAGTCATGGATCATGGTAGTCGTCGATGGAAAGATGACCACCTGCTATCTCCAGCCGAAAGGCAATTTGTTTATACCTATTCCCCAATCCGCCTGACTCTAAGGCAGAAATGAAAGGAGAAAACTATGCTAAAATTTCGCCACCTCACCCAGATCTTCATCCTCCTGCTTCTGGCCTCTTTCCTTGGCGCCTGCGCCTCGAACTACAAGCCAGTCCCGGCCGGCGACAAGCTTCTGTGGTCCAGCGACGACAATCGCCCAGGATGGACGGTAACTCCGCCCGATGTCGATGCGGGCGAATCACATGTCTTCGTCGGCCAGTCGCTCCTCCACGGCACCGAGCGGGCCGCCAGAACCAATGCCGAGGTCGACGCTTCCGCCCAAGCCGCCAGCTTCCTCTCCCGCCAGGTGAAGCGGCAGTACACACAGAATTCAAGCGGCGGCACGGTCGAGAAAGGCATCCAGAACCTGAACGTCGACGTGCAGGACCAGGTCGAACTGAGCGCCGACCAGATCATGGATAAGCTCTCTGTCGAGGAGTGGTATCTGGAACACTGGCAGCAGGGCAAGGAGAAGCTTTGGAAAGCCTTCGTCCGGGTCCGCCTGCCCAAATCGATCTGACGGAAGGCATCCGCTATGATGGCGCCAACGCACGTCATGCTCGGAGTTGGACTGTACGCGACCATTTCGGTCAATTTCTCGAACCAGGCTCCCCTCACCGCAGTCACGCTCGCAGCAGCGGCGCTGGGGAGCTTGGCTCCTGACCTCGATCACCCGTACAGCTGGCTGGGCAAGCGGCTCTTCTTCATCTCAATCCCGCTGGTTACTCTCATCGGCCATCGCGGGCTGACCCATTCCCTCATCGCCGCGATCGTCGCTACCGCGGGACTTGCCATATACTTCCACGGCGGCTACGCGGCCTGGGCGATCGCGTTTCTCGTCGGCTACCTCAGTCACCTCGCCGCTGACTGGAACACCGGCGGGGTCCCTTTTCTGTGGCCGTCGCGCCGCTCATACGCCGCGCCCTGGTCCTTCCCGACCGGGGGCATCCTCGAGCGGGTCTTCGCCCTTTGCTTCGCCGCCGGCCTGCTCTATCTCGGAGCGGCCTTCATCAAGGAAAACGGATTCGGAGTTCTGCTATGAGACGGATTCTCTGCCTTCCTCTCCTCTTCATGATTTCCTGCGCGGCACCCTCCCCTCCTCCCTGGACGCGGGGGGCGCCGGAATTCGCCCTTGAGGGCCTGCAGGTCGTGGGGCTAGGTTACCCCTCGACCGACGAGAGATCGGCCAGGGAAAGCGCCCTGGAAGCCGCCTTGGGAGAATTTCTGCGACACCTCGGGATGACCGTTGAGAGCTATCTGCAGACGATCGCAAAGGAGGAAAACGGCCGGCTTCAGCATTCGACACTGGAGCGCACCGCGATAGCCACCCAGGGATTTGTTCAGAAGGTATCGGTGTCCGGCTGGCATGTGGAGAAAATCCCCGGCGACCGCTTCCAGGCCTATGCCCGCGTGCTTGTTCCCGCCGGCGAAATCGCGCGGATCGAAAACGAGCGCAGCGCGCTGCGCTCGAGCTACACGGAGCCGTATCGCAAGGCCAGAGAAAGGCTTCAGACGGCAATCGCCGCGCATGCCCTGCCCCAGGCCGTCGCACTCATCCAGGAGCTGCAGCGGTCCCGGGATTTCGCCGCAGCGCAGGGGATCCTTCTGCCGGCTGTATCCAGAGAACAGCTGATGGGTGAGATCTTTACCGGATTCGAGTTCCTCTCCCCTCCCCTGTTCAGGTACGATTTGGATTCGGACGACGGCGCCTTCCTCCACGTCCGCGCCTTGCATCAAGGATTTCCCGTGGCCGGCCTGCCAATCGCCATCACGCTCCCCTCCGGCGAGCGGATTTTGTCCAGAACCAGATCGGACGGTATGGCCCTGACGGAACTGCCGGCGCCGGCATATCCAGGGGATTATTCTCTGCCGGTGAGTGTTGATTTTACTGGAGGGGATTCCATCTCCGGCGTTCTTAACCTGCAGGCGGTCGGCACGCGGACCCGCGAAGCTTGCGGCCGTTTCCACCCTTTTATCGAGGCTTCAGCGACCGGGACGGTTGATCCGGCCAAATACCCCTCGCGAAAAGTTGCGGAGGAGATGGCCGTGAATGTCGCCCGTCACCTCGCTTACGCCCGCCTGGTGGAAAAAATGAGGGGCGTTGAGGCACAGACGGAAACCTCCGTTTCCCATTCTGGATCCGATTATACGGTCCGGACAAATTCCTCGGGGTCTGTTTCTGCCCAGGTGCTCGCCGAATCTTCCACCTGGCAAAACGGCGTTCCGGTTGGCCGGGTCGTTCTTCGCCAAAAAAAATAGCCCCTTTTCACTCGGAAAGGGGCTATTTTTCCTCACTCGCTTGGCGTACCGGATTTACTTGTTGTAGCGACTCCGAATTTTCTCCATCTGCTCTTCCATCTCCTTCAGAATAGGCTCATTACGATCCAAATACTCGGCGAGTGCCACCCTGCAAATTTCCGAAAATGATCGGACGGGCGCTACCGGGTTATTGATAAACACCTCAACCCTCTTTCGGTCGAGAATTGGCAGGCTAAAGGTGAGAGAGGTTTCCGTCAGATTACCCTCCTTGCGAATCACACGCTCCTCCAACCGGGGCGACTGTTCCTTCTCACGGCGGGAGCTGTTCTCAGCCGGAACTGAGACCGAGGGTTTCACCGGCCGGGCAGGCGCTTCCTGCCTTCCGGAATCAGGCGAAGCGTCCTTGATTCCCTCCGGATCAGAAAACAAGCCCTTCAAACTGCTCCGCCTTTTCTCTGATGCACTGCCCTTCTGTTCCTTCATTTCGCCCCCTTCTTCTGTCGCGCAATATTTTTCCCGAGCTCCTGATAGGTGATCGAGCCGATCCCTTTCGGATCGTAATCAATCACGCTTTTTCCGGCCGGTTGTGCCTCGGCCAGTTTAATTGTCCGCGGGATGTAAGGCCGCAGTACCAGACCCTGATAGCGTTCCTCAACCAATGCTGCGATATCATTGTGCAGGTTCACCCTCGAATCATGCATCGTAATAATAACGCCGCTCATCGTCAAAGATGGATTGGTGTAGATCCGCACTTCCTCGATTGTCTCCTCAAGCAGTTGGAAACCATTGATTGAGAACGCCTCGGGCTGTAACGGCACCATGACCTCATCGGCGGCAGTCAGAGAATTGATCGTCATATTGCCGAGGTTGGGAGGACAATCAATCAGGATGAAATCAAAACCGGTGGCACTCTCCAGCGCCCTTTTCAGGCGCATTTCCTTGGCTTTCTGGCTGTTGAGATCCGTGTCTGCCTTGATCAGTTCAATATTCCCTGGCGCAAGATAAAGATTGGGCCGAACCTCCTCCACGATTTCCTGCAAAGATTTCTCGCCAAGGAGCACACCCGCAATGGTTTTGTCGAGTTCCTGGGTTTTCAACCCGAAGTTCTGCCCAAGATTACCCTGGGGGTCCATGTCAATGATCAATACCCTTTTCTTCATACTGGCAAGGCATGCACCCAGGTTGGCTACTGTGGTTGTCTTGCCGGTGCCCCCCTTCTGATTCGCAAAGGCAATAATTCTTCGTTTACCCATACCTATTCCTCCCATTAGTGGGTCACCCAAACATCGCAGTCAATTCTATGCTTTCATTACATTAAACTCAGGTTGGGTGTCAAGTGAAAAGCACTGAGAATGTCCATGGTGAAAATAAAAACTTAGTTTCTAGAATAAAATTTAAGGACTATTTTGAAAACCTTTTCTGGCAACAAATGGAATTTGTAGTCAACTCCACATTAAATTATTTCAGTTCTAAAGGCTGCAAAACTGGGATATCGGGACCGAAGGAAAAGAAAAGATGCGGAAGGGGAGGAAAAGGTGCAGAGGTTAAAAAAAGGTTGGCCTTTAATATGAAAGGGAAGCTTTAGAGATATTTCCAAAGCTATGCTATCTATACAAGATGTCTAGAAAGCTTTACATGCCCCAAGAGACTTTCCAAGGTTCAAGAGACTTTCCAAGGTTCAAGAGACTTTCCAAACTAAATGGACTTTCCAGGAAGGCATGGGAGGTTTCGAAAGATTGGGGAGCGCCTTAAGCCGTTTGAATCAGAGCCGGTGCCCAACCCAGACCACCCGGCCGATCATCACCACTTTATCAGTGGCATCTTCGCAATCTTGCCCGAGCACTTCCAACGGGATGTCCATGCTCACATAGGCATTGTTGTCAGCGATGATCCGTACCTTGCCCCCTTGCCCGTTGGGAATGCTTTGCAGCCGCCGTACCACCACCCCGGACGGCAAACGCAAGGCGTAAATGCCATCGTGCGGGATTCCTTCCCCCGAGAAGCGGGCAATCAGAAGGTAGTTGCCGCTGCGCAAGGTGGAACCCATTGAATCCCCCTCCATAAACAGGCAAAACAGATCGTTAAATTTGGCACCGGACGTTTTCTCGATCCATTCACGGTCGAAAAGAATTCGCCGAGCCTCCAATTTGCGACCGCGGTGAAACTCGATCTGACTGGAGGAAAAACAGCTGAGAGGAAGGTAAGGGATGGGGGTACAGGAGGCAGCTTCGTCGGCTTGCCCGGCCGCCAGCGAGCCGACACTGACTCCAAGATATCCGGCGAGGGCGACAAGGGCTGGCCTGGTCGGCTCACCCTCGCCACGGAGGTAGGTCCGAATTGAGGTGGGAGAAACGCCGCTGCCCGCAGCGACATCCGCAATATTGCGCTCCCCAATAGCCTCACGCAAAAACTGAGGAAAGCCGGGCGCTTTGCTAAATTTCCGATCTGTCATGAAGCAATCCTCGCACGATCGTGACACAGCCCCCTCCAACTACCCATGCGATATACGCCGCTCAAGAAACGTTGAGTAATTCTAGAAAAAACGCTGCAACTATATCAGGGAGGGGATGAGAGGCACAACTAGAAATCTATACGAACGCGCTTCTTCCTGCGACCTAAAACCGCAATCCGCACAGAAAAAAACGGTATTGCGTCTTTTTTGAGCGGTTTTCCGGTTTTTCTGTTGACTTGGACACCCTATCCCGTATTATATGCGCAGTTTGTATTAAAAACATAGCATTATAAATTAAATTCTGACAACCTTGGTAGTCAAATGCGGCGCGGATCGAAGATTCTTCTGGCCATATTGCTCTTAGGATCCCTCCGGGCGCATGCCTCAGAAGACCCCCTGGGAATTCACCAGACAATATGGGGCCGCGTCGCCGAAATTCACGACCTTGATCCTTACCAGCTGTACTCTGTGGCCTTGGTGGAAGCAAGAAGGAAGTGGAGAGACGGTCTTGTGCGCCCCTGGCCTTGGGCTATTACCAAAAACGGCAAAGCACCGAAAAGTTACTACCCAGAGTCAAGGGAGGAGGCACAGAGAATTCTGGATCAGCTACTCCAGGAGACAACCAACCTGGATATCGGAATGATGCAGATAAATTACCATTGGCATGGTCACCGGGTCGCCAATCCAGCCGATCTGCTGGACATGCAGACAAACCTGGAGGTAGCCGCCATGATCCTGACCGAGGCACTGGCGTCGGCACCTGCCGACCCGGAATTGGGCATCGGCCGATACCACAGTTGGCAACCCTCTAGGGCAAGGAAATATGGGAAACGGGTCATTTTTCTGACGGAAGTATTAAGGGGAGGGCGGTGAATGAACGAAGTCTTTCAAAAAGACCTAAAACGCCTAAACAGAGATTACCTGCGGCTTGCCAGGGAAATTGGAAACGTGAACCCATCGCAAGCTTTGATGGTATTAGGTATGCCGTCAAGTGTTCTGCGGGTGATCACCAGCCTCAGCCTCGATGAAATCGAGACGGTGGCAGCACAACCCCACGCGCTCCAGTACACCGTCCGGTTCTCGGAGGCTTACTGGCGCCAGGTCCAGGAGGCGGCTCAGGGCAACGGCGAACCATCGCTGATCCGCCTGATCACTGCGGCGCATACAGCCGGGGAGGGGAGCAGCGCATGAGAACCAAAAATCTTGCCATCAATCTGGCCGCCCTGAAGGTCGCTGAAGAGATGATTCGGCGCGGCGCCCGTCCACCGCTGGTCGCCGCCTCTACGGGGGTGCCCTCCGGCGTCCTGCGCGATATCTGGTCCGATCACCACCAAAGACGCCCGCCCCACGGCCTGCTGCCGGACAACTGCCTCGGCATTATCCGACGATACAAAGAAATCATCCATGCCAATCTCTTCTACCTCCTCTACTACCGGGAAGGCCAGGAGGATGTTTTTCGACACGCCGACGATCAAGTAGTGCTCAAGGCACACGATGCCTACAAAGCTTTGGTCGCGTCGATGCAAATGCAGGAAGTTCTAGATTTCACGGCCTGCTGGTACATCGCCCGAGACCTGCGAAGCCGAATTCTCGAGAAGCGTTACTGCCGTACCTGCCACATCAACCACCTGTACTGCATCAACCAAAAACTGATGCATACATGCCCTTTCTGTCACCTGCATGTCAAACCAAGCCGAATCCGCGGAACCCTCCTCGACACACCCGAACTCGCCGCCTCCGTCGTCAACCTGTAAAAAAAGTGGGAAAAAGGGCCGTTTCCGGCCCTTTTTCCCACCCCAATTTGTCAACTGAAGAAAGCAGAATGACGCTTATGCGAATCTTATCCTGCTTCCTATTGGTGATCTGCGTCCTCACCCAGCCCGCTTGGGCCGGCAAGGGATTTTTCGACCGCAAAGCCGAAGGCTGGTTCTGGTACCACGATCCTGTTGCGCCGCCTGAACCGGAGCTTGTCGAGCCGCTGCCACCACCTCCACCACCGGAGCCGCCGGCCGTACCTCCGCCGGCGCCACCCGAACCCGACAATCCGGGACCACCGCCGCTCTCATCAAAATGGCTTTCCAAGAACCTGGAGGAGTACCTCTTCCGCGCGCTGGATGATCCTTCAATGGACAATGTAGCGGCATATTACTACCTCCAGCGCCTGGCAACGGATCGCAGCGAGAAATTCGCGGACCGTGCGCGCATGGTGATGGTGTCCGACCCCCTGCTGGACGAGAACTCGCGCCGGCCGACGGCGAATGTAGGTGCCAAGGTGGCTACGCAGGAAGGAATCGAGCACAAAAACACCATGCTCGCCGAATTGGGGAAATTCGTGGGAATCTGGTTTTTCTACAAAAGCGACTGCCCGTATTCGGTCCCACAGGTATACGCCCAGGAAACCATGGATTCCGCTCACGGTATACGCACCTATCCAATCTCAATCGATGGAAAACCTCTTCCGACGCCGTCTCCCATTTTTCAAAAATATGCTGTCGACCAAGGTCAAGCAGAAATGCTACAGGTCCGCAACACGCCAGCCTTATTCCTGGTGCGACCGGATACCGGAGAAGTTGTGCCATTGGGAGAAGGCGTATTTGCTGCGGATCTTCTGGAAAGGCGGATACTGGTAGCCGCCTCGTCGGCGGGGTGGATAACCGAAGAGATGTTCAATCAAACCCGTCCGATGCGGCCCAGCCCTGTCTATGATGGCGGAGCGGCGGAGAACATCAGCACTGAGATTCTTAATGATCCAAAAAAACTCATCGAACATATCCGCAAAAATATGATAGGAGGCGCAAAATGATCAGGTTTTCACTCATATTTATCACGTTTCTGGTGTTGTCGAAACCGGCAATAGCGTCATTTCAGGAAGAAATGGATGATATGTTCGGTAGCATGGTTAATATAACCAACCCAGACAGCTACCAGGACCAACGACGTGGTGCTTACACGGGGGGAACGGTTGTCATCAAAAATCCGATTGCCAATATAGATCTGATCAGCTTTCAGCCACCGTCAATCGACGGTGGCTGTGGTGGTATAAACGTTTTCGGTGGCTCTTTCAGTTTCATCGATGCGGACCAGTTCACCCAGTTACTGCGCAATATCGCCTCAAACGCAGGGTCATACGCCTTCAAATTGGCGTTGCAAGCTCTTTGCCCAAGTTGTATGGCGACAATCAACGAGATTTCCCAGGCGATACAGAAGATGAATGCCGAACTCGGAAATACCTGTCAGATGGCACAAAATCTAGTCGATTCAACCGGTTTAACAGCCTGGTCACAGGCAAGGGTGAAGGATAAGGGCCAAGCCGCCCAATGGGCAATCAACTTAAACAAATATTCCGATGATTTCCAAGCATATGGAAATAATGAAAAAGAAAAAAGCAATCTTGGGACACTAACACCGCAGGAAGCAAAGGACGCAAAATTGACAGGCAATATTGCTTGGGTGGTACTCACCGAGCAAAAAGCCACAGGAACGAAGCCGATTCAGTGGTTCGCTAAAGGCGATGATGAGTTTGCAAGGACCGTTATGTCAATAACTGGAACCGTTATAGTTGAAATACCCGACAACGAAAAGGAAACCGCAAAAGTAACCCCGTACATACCAACCGTTGGCCTTACTGACATAATGGGAATCGAAAGTGAGAAAAGTAATGTTGAATTATATAAATGCATAGACGACACTACCGATTGTATGAGTCTAAAAAAGGAGACCATAAACTCCTTTGAAACAATGAGAGAAAAAGTGAGTAAAATTTTACATGGCAACCTAGATGGCGCAGGGGTGAATGCAGGAGGACGCGGCATCGTCGAGAAATTCACGCTAAATCTGTCTGGTGGTCTGAGTGATGTCGAGAAGTCGTTCCTCCAGTTCATGCCAGAAATTGGGAAAAGAATACGAGACCTCTGTTTGAACAATGCGGGAAACCCTGGTGCCGTTAAAACCTATACGGGCAAAGCGCTGGACAGCATCGCTTTGGAAATGACCGAGAGAATGTTCCATGAGGTCCTCTATGCTGTGCGATACGCTGCGTCCCAGTCGGACAGGGAGGAAGCAAAATCCTTTCTTGCAGAACTTGATGCGGTGAAAAGAGATTTTGAAAAGGATGCGGATACTATACGAAAAGCCATTGCAACCGATGTGAATCTCACGTTGTTGTACACCCAACTGATGGCTTCTTCTCCGAAACTACGCCTGTCGCAATCGACAAAACCGGTGATCACAAGTAACGATCCGGGCAGTACAACCGGTGCCGGCATGAACCCTGTCGGGGGTACGCCATGATGTTCGACATCTACACCATTGGCGATATTTTCTACATGCAAACCATACTGAACAGCGTGGCCGCACTAGTAGGGTCCGGCCTTCCTGTGCAGCTGGCCTCCATTGCCTTTCTCATCAGTGCCCTGGTTCTTGGCTCCCAGTCGGTGATTGCGGGCGGTAGAATGCCGCAGTTCCAAAATCTTCTGGTTGGCTGGCTCATGTATGCCTTCCTTTTTGGTCCAGGGGTAACGGTCACTCTGAAAGACGCCTACAGCCTCGATACTGTTCAGGTCGCCAACATTCCATTCGGGATCGCGGCGGTCGGCAGCATCGTGAGCAATGTGGGGTTCGAAATCACCGAAACCATGGAACAGGCGTTCAGCCTTCCCAACATGACGCAAGACGGCTTCGCCGTCCCTCTGAACATGCTGCTTAAAGCCCGCCAGCTCGAACTCGGACCGGCCAGCACAACAACCAATGGACAGCCAAATAGCACACCCCAAGGGGACTTAAACCGGACCCTGTCCAATTACGTCAAGGACTGCACTGTGGCCGGGATTCAGTTGGGGATAGTTAACCAATCCGACATCCTGATCGCCGAAAACCCCTGGGAGAAAATGATGTTCGCTTCCGATGTTTACGGAACCAGAACCTACATTCCTGGGGCTGACTCGGTCGAAGGAACGAACCGTACGTGCTCAGAGGCTTACACTGCAATCACCCAGATACTCACAGACGCATCCTTTTGGAACGCCTGGGAGCCCTACCTGAAAATGCAATTAGGAGAGTCACCGGTAGCCAACATGCAGGCAGCACTTGATGCCATCGTCACCACAGGCATCAGCGCCCAGCAGTACATGCTCACCAGTGTTTTTCGCGAGGCCCTTGAAAGTGGTGTGGAGGGCGCACAAATCGAGGCTTCAGATATTGCGGGAGCCCTGATCACTTCCCAGGCCCGCAATCAGCGCAATATTCAATGGTCCACCGAATCGAGCCTTTTCATGACCGTTGTCCGGCCGATGATGACATTCTTCGAGGGTTTTTTCTACGCGATCACCCCATTCATGGCCTTCCTCGTGGTGCTGGTTCCGGCAGGGATAAGCATGATCGGCAAGTATCTGATTATGGCGCTTTGGATTCAGCTTTGGATGCCGGTAATGGCTATCCTAAACTTGTACATAAATTTCATTGCGCAAGGAAAGCTGGCCTCCATCAAAACAGCGGTAAATATCACCAGCATCACCGGTCTGGAACAGGCGGCGGCGCACATTGCCGACTGGCTGGCAACCGCCGGCACTCTGGCAGCGTCGACTCCTGCGATCACGCTTACACTGATTTACGGTTCCGCAACCGCAATGACCAGTTTGAGCGGGCGGCTTTCGGGCGGCGACCACATCGACGAAAAAGCTCTGGCTCCGAACGTGACAAACCCTGGTGCCGGTATCGACATCGGATCGCTAAAAACCTTCGACCAAATGGGCGGCCTGCGCACAACAAGTGTTGACAAAACCACACCTAATTTCACTTTCGGAGACGATCTCAGGGCTTCTGCGGAGAGCTACAAAGCGCAGTCCGCACAGTACACCCAGGAGTTCGGGGAACAGTTCCGGCATGCTGCCACACACAATCAGGCCATCTCCTCGCAATTCGCTGACACAAAAACTCTGGGCAGCAAGATTGCGAGTTCGACCAATGACTCCGCAAGACACGTGCAGTCCTGGGCAGCCTCGCTCAGCAAGGACACGGGCCTGACAGAGGGGCAGCAAGAACAGCTCATGGGAATTCTAGGCGCCGGCGTAGTCGCAGGCGCAGCGCCGGCAGCTTTGCAAGCAAATATCAGGAGCTCCTTCACAGACGGGAAGGGAGACTTAATCGCACAACGCCTCGCCTCCTCCGAGTCGGATGACTCCATCAAGGAACGGCAGGCGACTTTCACCAACGCGCTCGCCAAGGATATGACCTCCTCATCCGGAGTGACTTATCTGGACGGTAAATCTCTCGCGAACGAAAAAAATCTGGTGGAGGGAGCAAGGAAGGTCACCTCTGCAGAGGAGGGGCACAAAGCCGCAATCGGCCGGGTTTCAAAATACGGGGCAGAGGCTTCCTACGATGGGGCAACTCTCGCGCAGCAAATTGTCCAAGGAAAAGGCGGAGCCTCCACAGACCTACTGCGGACCGGGGCACACTCCGCAGGAATAGCACAGCACGAAATCGATGCGGTCAAGTCTCGTTGGGAGCATGACCTTGGCCCACAGAAAGCCGAGGCCCTGGCAATGATGCAACTGCTTGACCGCAAAGCTTCAGATATGTCCTTGCCCAAAGCAGAACGGGACAATGCGCGAAACCTGATGCTGGATACCATCGGCCGTGTAAGCGGCTGGGCCGGTGCGGATGGGCAGTTCGCAACCGATCTGAGATCAGACACTGCAGAAAACGCGAACGTCGCCGATGGAACAAAAGGGGCTGCAAATGCCGCAGCTGGCCGTGCGAAGGAGACCAACCTGCCCGGTCAGAATGTGCCGAACCCTGGCAATTTCAATAATGAGTTCAAGCAGGGAAGCGAAAAAATTGAAAAGAAAGTCAACGACGGAGAAACAAAGGTTCAACAACATGCCGGAACGCACGGAAAACAGGTCCAGGAGGAGGGGAAGAGGGGTGTAGCCGAGCAAAAAGCCCAGAACGCCCAAATTCAGCTGGCTAACCTCAAAAACAATCTCGACAGCAACGACCCCGCCAAGCTGACGACGGAAAAAATGCGCTCCTTGATCGACACGACAACCGAATCGGTCGGGCTGGCCATGGCTCACGTCGGGGCGATCGTGCACGGCATGGGTAATGGTGCCATAGAAGGAGCCAAGGAAGAGTTCGATGCCATTTCAGGCCAAATCAAAGAGCGGCTTGGAGCGGGGGACGAAGCCGGCGCGCAGGGGCTCTGGGGTCAATTCCAGGAAAAACTCGGCAATTTCACCTCGACGCTTAAAGAAGGAGTCCAGCAGATTTACCAGGATCCTGGCCGCGCGCTCGAGGCGATCAAAGACAAAGGAACTGAAGTCAGCCAAGATTTTAAAGAAACCCTCCAATGGGCCAAAGAGAACCCGACAGAAGCGGCAAATGCCGCCAAGGAAATTGTAGGCGATGGAGTTCGGACGGTTGCAGATGTGATGACCGCTCCAGGCAGAATCGCCGCGGCCGCAGGCGTCGCCGCATATAAAGGAGGGAAACGAAGCGAGCAACTGGATTACGAAGCATTCAGAGAGAAACAGTACGAACACGCGATGGGGGCAGGTCTGAACCGTGATCAAGCAAATCTCTATGCAGACGCAAGATCGGACCTCGCGGGCCGCTTCCTTTCAGTCGCCAGCAATGAGGAGGGTATAGACTTTACCGCAAAAAGTAACTTTATGAGTAACCTCACAGGAGATCCGAAATACTATGGCTACAAAGGGAACGAAACCGTTATGCGGGCGATTATGCGGTCCGCAGAAACCGGTAGCGATTTCTACCTGGGACAAGTAAAAGCGCTAAATGACAATGATCCCAAACTCGGTGCCCTGACGCCTCCGAAACATGAACAACCACCGCAGCCGAAAGAAGAAAAGCCGGTGAGGTATCCGGTACCACAGGGTCCACCGACCCAAGAGGAGATGGAAAAAGGCGTATTTCCTGACCCTAGCAGGAACCAGGAAAAGGGCGCTACAGACACAAGCAGCCCAGGAGGAGGACCATCGGTCGAAGATTTATACAAGAACCCGACGGTTGCTACAGCAGCAAACCAGTACATCGCCCAAGCGGGAACAGGGCAGGAAACCGCATCCGCAAATCAGTTCGGGCGAGCGGCCTACGAAAGCTCGTTCGGTCTCACACCAGGGACCGACCTCGATGCTAAACCATATGACCAATGGCGGGCCGAACAGATAGCAAACTGGTCGACTCCAACAGTGAACGATTCTGCTGGCGCAGCCGGTGGCGAGCAGACGCTGGCCGCTGAACAGCAGCAAGCTTCGGCCGGCGGGGAAGGGCAGGGCGTCGCTCCCCAAAACCAGCAGATCGCCGCGCAGCAGCCTGC
>Ga0265293_10006898_pt1 | contig 17830 bp, 15 predicted proteins | sample Munlanlewell138R_FD_192505 | JGI IMG/M metagenome (GOLD analysis project Ga0265293, IMG submission 192505) | Leachate microbial communities from a municipal landfill in Southern Ontario, Canada - Leachate well 138R | ecosystem: Engineered > Solid waste > Landfill > Unclassified | place: Canada...
TTTACTTAAATGTGTACCGTTATTAATAATCCAATCTAATGGCACGGTTTTTTCTGTATTAGCAACAAGGTTTAAATTTAGTAGCTCATAACTAATCTTATAATCTTCACCAGGTTCACGTTTAAAAATAACCATATTATCTGTATTGCCTTCAAGAGCATATTTAACAGCCATTCTACCAGCATTAAATGCTTCCTCAACATCAGTTTTAGAACCTACATGAGCAGCACAACGTTGTAACAAACTAAATTCAATAGGTCTAACCTTAACATTTAATTCATCACTAATAATACCTGCAAGAATTGATGCAACTCCCCCTAATTGGGCATGTCCAAATGAATCACGTTTTAAATTAGAAGAATATTCAGAAATGTATTTTCCATTTGCATCTTTTATACCTTCAGAAACAGCAATTAATACATTGTTTTTCTTCACTGCTGCAACTTTCTTAACATCTTCAATAAACTTATTCATATCAAATGGTAATTCTGGTAAATAAATTAAATCAGGTCCATTACCTTTAAGACTACCTAAACTTGATGCTGCAGTTAACCAACCTGCATTTCTACCCATTATTTCTACAACTGTAACTAAACTTGTATCATAAACATGAGCATCTTTATATATTTCCATAATTGATGTTGCAACATACTTAGCTGCACTACCAAAACCTGGACAGTGATCTGTACCAAATAAATCATTATCAATTGTCTTAGGTACACCAATTACGCGACATTCCCAATCAGCTGCCTGTAAGAACTTACTAATTTTATTACATGTATCCATGGAATCATTTCCACCATTATAAAAGAAATATCTAACATTATACTTTTTAAATACTTCTAATATTCTTTTATAATCAGTATCATCTACTTCTGGGTTCTTTAATTTATAACGAACTGAACCTAATTCAGACGATGGAGTATTTTTTAGAAAATATAACTCTTCAATATCTTCTTTTCTGATATCAAAGAATCTCTCATCTAATATACCTCGAATTCCATGTTCAGCACCATATATATCAGTGATTAAATCACTGTTTAATGCCTCGATAAATACACCAGCAGCACTAGCATTAATAACAGATGTTGGGCCTCCAGATTGGCCAAATAAAACTGCTCCTTTTAACTCTTTCACAATATTCCTCCTTGTATTTCATTAATATTTATATCATCTATATTTTACTTCATTTAACGGAAATTATCAAGTATTTTAAAAAGAGACTGTTTTCATACTAAACAGTCTTCTTTTTAATAAATATTAATGGAACATCCATCTCATCTTTTGTTAAACCCGCATGGGCTGCTTTAAATCTACCTGCTTCATTTTTAGGATTAATATAGTAATCGCTCTTTGCAATAGCCATATAATCTCCAATGAAATCTTGACCTTTAGAAACATCATCACCTATTAGCCCAGATTTTAAAAACTCATCTTTTGTATATAAGTCAAAATAACATGAAAAATACTTATTAAATTCAACTTTGAATCTTTCTTTGTCTTTAACTGTAAAACTACAACTTCTTCCTTCTATACTTGGTTTTAATGTACATAATTCTTTTAAGGAAAGAAAATTATGAAAATGAATTTCCAGTACATCAACTAATCCATGGTCGGCAATAATAATAACACATGAATCTTCACTTAAATCTGTTTCAAGTTTTTCAAGATCTTTTTGAATCTCTTCTAATTTCATTGTAACTTCATTACTGAAACATCCATATTCATGAATTAAATTATCCGGTGCATCCCAATAAGCATATGTGAATGATTGTTCATCTTTTTTATTTGATATGGTTATAATTTCATCAATCAAACTTGAAAATGATTCAAAACCATTTTCCATAAAATGAGGCATTAATTTATAACACTTTTTAAAACTATCATAATATGGAGTGTAATTTATGTTATCACTAACAATATTGTCATCCAATAATTCACCAGTATAATAATCCTCATTTTTAAATAAAACAATGTTTTTATCAACTGATTTAAAATATTGATACCATCCTATCCACCCACTTTCACCTGGAAGAACTCCTGATTGCAAACATGTGGTCGCTGCAACAGTTGTAGGAGGGAAAATAGAACTAATCGTATCAATTTTGTTTTTATTTAATATACCTTGTTTACTTAAATTATTAAGAATATTAACACCCAAACCATCTAGCAATAATAAAGTTACCTTGTTATAATCTTTAATCAAGTCATCTACTAATTTAATTGACTTATATTTGGACTTATTACCAAACTTTTTTTGAAATGAACTAGCAAGATTGACTAAACAATTATCAAAATTAGGCTTTTTTAACTCAAAATTCTTAATATTATATTTTTCATTAATATAATCATCAATTATACTCACATATAATTCAAAATTATTATTATAATCAAATTTGTTGTTTTCATGTAATAACTCTAAATATGAAATCGTATAATGGCGATTATTGATATATACAATTGCAAACTCATTGTTGTTATTCTGATAAATATATCTTCCATCTCTTTTACCAAAATCACTAAAATAATAATCATCCTTAATTAGCAATTCTTCAATGATGGTTAAATCATTTATAGTATCAATAATAATTTCTTTATTTACAGGATACATCGTAAATAAATGATTATTTTGAATAATACTATAAGATATCTCTATGTTGCTTTTTTTAGTAATTTTTATCATTATACACCTACTATATATTATATATCTTGCTATACTTGTTGATTAAATAATTAACATAATATTCTGGATTAAACTCTTCATTAATCGCTTTTTGAATTATATCTTTTGGATACATTGTAGATCCTACTAAGTGAATTTTATTTTTCATCCATTCATTAATGGATTTTGTTGTCTTTGAAAGTAAAGTTTGTTTAATATCGACTTCTTTTTCTAGATGATAATACAACTGAGCTGAATATGCTGAACCTAATGCATAAGTTGGGAAATACCCAAACATTCCTCCTGCCCAATGAATATCTTGGAGAACACCTTTTTTTGCAGACTCGACTTCAATTCCAAAATAATCATAAAACTTCTCATTCCATGCATTTTCTAAGTCTTTAACTTCTAAATCTCCATCAAATAATGCTCTTTCCAAATCAAATCTTAGCATAATATGTAAAGGGTAAGTTAACTCATCAGCTTCTGTTCTAATAAAAGATGCTTCTACACGATTAATAAACATATGAAACTCGTCCAAACTGACATCTTTTAATTGCTCATTAAATAATGATTGAAGTTTAGGATAATGTGCTTCCCAAAATTCATGACTTCTTCCCAACATATTCTCATACAGTCTAGATTGAGATTCGTGTAAGCTCATTGAAGCTCCACCACCTACATTTGTATCATTTAAAACTGGATCTATTTGTTGTTCATACAAAGCATGACCCAATTCGTGAATACAACTAAATATCGATGAAGTAAAATCATGTTCGTAATAATGCACAGTAAATCTTACATCATTGCTTCCAAACCCACTAGTAAACGGATGTTCAGATTCTTTCATTAACCCATGATTTCGATCAAAACCCAATACATCGATTAAATAATCACAAAACTCTTTTTGCTTTTGAATATCAAAACCTAATTTAGCAAAATCAGTGCGGATATTTATATTAGATTCTTGAATTTTTTTAAAGAAGGGAACAAGTCTTTCTTTTAATAAACCAAAAAAATCATCTAAAGTATCAACAGTCATTTTTGGTTCATACATATCAAGAAGCACATTATAGCCCTTCATATTATCTTCTTCAAGATATTTAATAAATTTTCTTTGCATTGATACAATTTTTTCTAAAGTTGGATAAAAATCTTCAAAACTATTATTATTCTTAGCTTTAGCCCATATTTCTTGACTTTGTGACATCAAAACTTGAAACTCAATATATTCATTCATTGGAATTTTTAATGTGCGATCATTTTCTTTCTTGGCTAGTTCTATCTCATGCTTTAAAACAGGATCTAATTTATCCTTATTTTCGTTTAATTCATTAACTAGTTCAAGATAATCTTTTGATGTTTGTAACAAATAAGCTTGTTCAGATAAAACACCAACATATTTTCCTCTATCTTCAAAAGAACCTTTAGGTGCTTCTGTTGCGGAATCCCAGCTAATCATATACATTGCATAATTATACGCCTTTAGTTTTTTACGAATTAATTCGTATTCTTTAATTGTTGTTTCCATAATAGTCCTTTCTTTTTTTCATAGATATATTATAACATTTTAGTAAATAAAATTGAAGATAATTATTTAAAATCTTTTTTATTCAAAAAAACATTAAAAAACGTCAATAAATCCTTAATTAGAGAAGATTAACTTTATAAGTCTAGTTAATTATTAATTAACTTTTTCTTAAGAAGGGTTTAATTAAGTTTAATTTGGAAAAATATAAAACTAAAAAAACATGGGTTTTACCCATGTTTTTTCTATTTTGCATTAAGCAAAACTACAGTTTCAATCCCCGTTGTTTGCGGGAACATATCTACAACTGTAACTTTATCAACCTCATATGCAGCGCTTAAGATCTCTAAATCTCTAGCAAGTGTAGCAACATCACATGATACATACACTATCTTTTTTATATTGGATTCAATTATTAAATCCAATACATTTTTATCAACACCTTTTCTTGGTGGATCGATAATGATTGCATCAAGTCCCTTTTCAATATACTCACTCATTTTTTCTTCTACTTTGCCAACTTCAAACTTAGCATTTGTAATACCATTTAAATCAGCATTATTAATAGCATCAGCTATAGCTTCTTCAATAATCTCAACCCCATAAACTTGTTTTACTTTAGAAGCGATGTATAAAGATATTGTCCCAACTCCACAATACCCATCCATTATAATATCATTTAATGTCGGATTCAAGTATTCAACAACGCGATCATAGAGTTTAACAGTCTGTGTACGATTGATTTGAAAAAATGAGTAATGAGATATCTTAAAATCTAAATCTCCAAGTCTATCTATTATCGTTTTACTTCCATATAATAATACCGAATCATTACCTAAAATAACATTAGTTTTTCTTAAATTAATATTTAATATAACTGATACTATTTGTGGATATCTTGATGTTAATTTTTCAACAATCTTATCTACAAAAGGTAATTTTTTTGAATTAGCTACGATAACAACCATAACCTCATCTTTATAATTAGTCCTTAAAATTACATGTCGAATAATTCCTGTATGATTAAACTCATTATATCCAGGTATTTTATATTCGTTTGCTAAGTTTTTAATGAAGTTGATAATGTCATTGTCGTATTCAGGTTGAATATAACAAGTTTCAAAAGGAATGATATCATGAGTTTTTCTTTTGTAATACCCACATATAGTTTTTCCCTTTTTATTTCCAAAAGGAACTTGAATTTTATTACGATAATTGTAAGGATTATCCATTCCAATAACATCATCTACTTTTATATCTAAATGACCTATTCTTTTAAAAGTTGACTCAGCAATATTTACTTTATATTCTAATTGTTTAGAATATTCTAAATGTTGAAGATGACAACCACCACACTTGTCAAAAATACCACATATCGGTTTTACCCTAAATGGACTTTTTTCATTAATTTCAATTAAATTTGCATATGCAAAGTTTTTATTAACTTTACTTATCTCACATGTTACTACTTCATCATATAATGTGTTTGGTACAAAAATAGCAAAGCCATCCAATCTTCCTACACCAAATCCATCATGATTAATATCAACGATACTAATTTTTATTCTATCCCCTATTTGCATTTATTCCACCATTATCCATCCTATTATTATTAAGGCTATTGATAACATAACAATTAATATGGTTATCCATAATTTAGAAAATATAGCCGGAACTCTATTCTTCCTGAATATTACTAAATATAATGCATATAAACCAGTTGTCATCAGCAAATATCCGACAAAATCACTTACTATTGTTAACATAATAACACCTCTATTTTTATTATACTAATAAATAACCCTTTTGTAAATTAAATAATATAAACTCCTAATACCAACTAGGATTAGGAGTTTTTGCTATTTCTTGATTTCTTCGTTTATTATTGCTTTGCTAACAGCTTCTACAACCCTTAAATCAAATGGATTAGGTATTATATAATTTTCTGTTAATTCTTCCCTAGCAATGACCCCAGCAATAGCAAATGCTGCAGCAAGCTTCATTTCTTCGGTAATTTTTTTTGTTCTACAAGCAAGTGCTCCCTTAAATATACCAGGAAATGCCAAAACATTATTTATTTGATTTGGATAATCACTTCTTCCAGTTGCAATTATCTTAGCCCCACCTTTTATGGCTTCTTCTGGCATAATTTCCGGAATAGGATTAGCTAATGCAAATACAATAGGATTTTCAGCCATTGTTTGTATCATTTCTTTAGTAACTATACCTGGTGCACTAAGACCGACAAAAACATCAGCATTTTTCATAATACTAGATAGTGTATTGTCGTGATTAATCGGGCTAGAAATAATTTTTTCATCTAATAATTCTTTAATAATAAAATTTTGTTTTTCATAACTATTAAAATCAATTACCCCTTTAGCGTTGGTTGCATATATATTTTTTACACCCAAACTCTTAAGCAGTCTCATTACTGAACTACCAGCAGCTCCAGCACCACTAACAGCAACATTCATCTCATTAATTGGTTTATTAATTAATTTAGATGCATTAATTAATCCCGCACCAACAACTATAGCTGTTCCATGTTGGTCATCATGAAAAACTGGAATATCTAATTCTTCTTTTAGTCGTCTTTCTATAGTAACACATCTAGGAGCAGAAATATCTTCTAAAATAATCGCCCCGCAAGTAGGAGCAATAATCTTAACAGTTTCAATTATTTTCTCAGGATCTTTTGTATCTAAACAAATAGGAAAACAATCAATATCAGCAAACTTCTTCAACAATAATGCTTTTCCCTCTAATACTGGTAATGCTGCTCTTGGACCAATATCTCCTAAACCTAAAACAGCAGTTCCATCACTAATTATTAAAACCATATGCCCTTTTGAGGTATACAGATATGATTTATCTGGATCTTTTTGAATTTCTAAACAGGGATAGGCAACACCTGGTGAATAAGCTAATGATAAATCATGAGCATCATCTAACTTAATTCTTGAACTAATACTAATCTTTCCATTTTCATGGATTTTTAAAGCTTCTTCTTTCATTTAATCCTCACTTAAATACTGAATTTCCATAAATATCATACGCTACAATTACCGGAAAGTCCACAACTTCTAGTTTAAAAATTGCTTCAGCTCCTAAATCTTCAAATGCTATAACATCCATTGATTTAACACATAAAGACAGTTTAGCACCTATTCCACCAATTGCCATTAAATATAGTATTTGATTATTTTTGGCTAAATCTATGATTTCCTCACTTCTAGGACCTTTTCCTATTGTACAATTTATCATTTTTAAATGTTTCATAAAGCCATCCATCCGATATGCAGTAGTCGGACCAATTGACCCTATTCTTCCATTAACTGTTGGCGTAGGACCAGTATAATAGATACAAACATTATTTAGATCTAATGGCAATTTTTCATTATTTAAAATAAGTTCGATTAATCTCTTATGAGCTGCATCCCTGGCTGTATACATTGTTCCAGTTAAATATATATAGTCACCTGCTTTTAAGTCTTTTTTAACTTCATTTGCAATTGGTAAAGATACTTTCATTAGATAATCATCTCCTTATGTCGACTAGCATGACATTGAAAATTAACAGAAACTGGTAAAGAGGCTATGTGACAAGGACCAACATTGACCTTTACTGCAATAGCTGTAGTTTTTCCACCTACACCCATCGGGCCAATATTTAGTTTATTTATTTCTTCAAGTAGTTCAACCTCAAGTTTTCTGGCGATTTCATCATCTGTCCTATCATCTAAATCTCTAATTAATGCCATTTTACTTAAAATTGCACTCTCTTCAAAATTTCCACCAATTCCCACACCAACAATCATTGGTGGGCAAACTCTACCACCTGCATTTTTAACTGCATCAATTATGGTATTTTTTACTCCATCAATACCGCTTGTTGGAACTAACATTTTAAATGAGCTTAAATTTTCGCTTCCAGCACCTTTTGGACATATTGTAATCTTTACTCTATCCCCCAAAACAAAACGAGTATGAATGATACAAGGGGTGTTAGTTCTCGTATTAACCCGATCCAAAGGATGTCTTACTACTGACATTCTAAATCTTTCATCGATATATGCTCTTTTAATTCCATCATTTATTGCATCATCAATTAGGAAGTCAAAATGCACTTCATTTCCAACCTCGAGAAAACAAACAACAATTCCTGTATCTTGACATATTGGAATTCTATTAGTTCTGGCAATATCGGAATTTTCTATTATTTCTTTTAACACAGTTTTACTTAAAAAATCTTCTTCATTAATTAAACCAGACTTTAAACTTCTAATCATTTTATCATCTAAATCATATATAGAGGAAACTGCCATTTCATAAACAGCATCACTAATTTGTTTATAACTTATATCTCTCATAACTAAACTCCTACTTATCCTTAATTATTTTAGTTTAACTGGCATAACGCCTGTTGCTACAAATTCATTTTTGATTAGTGAAATAACAGCTTCAACTGATGAGGCATAATAACCAAAAGTTGAAAGATGATTTAAAACATTTGGAACAAATATTATATCATAGGGGTTTCTAAGGGATATTAACAGTAAATCCTCATGATTAATTAACAATTGATTAACTAAATCTATCTGTGAAGATGTAATATTCTCCACAGCTATAATTACTTTATCATAATCTTTGGATTTTAATGCAATCTCATTTATTTTTGTATTATTAATAGTAGTTCCTATAACCTCATAATCAGTAATCATTCCAAGACTTGAAAAATGTTTATTTGCAACATAAGCAAATGAATTTTGTGAACTATTTACAGTTAACCCAGGTTGTAAAGGATATCTAGTACAAATAGTAGAAATGAATAATGTTGATTCATTAACATTATATAAATCAATACTTCCTTTAGACATGGTCAAACTTTGTTCAACCAATGCATTGTTATTTTGAGAATGTTTATAAAAATCTGCTTCACTTAAATTATCCTTAGGTAAATAATCTTCAAATAAGTTATATTCTAATTTCTTCATAAGGATTCTTAAAACCGAATCATTAATTTCTTCAATTCTAATAGTTCCATTACTTATAGCCTCAATAACTCCATCATATGCTTGCATTGATAAAGTCGTTGATTCCCCATATAATAGCATATCAACTCCTGCATTTATTGACAATATCGCCGCTTCTTTTACCCCAAAATTATTAGAAATAGCATTCATATTCATTGAATCAGTCATAATTATTCCATCATATCCTAATTCTTCTCGAAGTAAGTCATTTATCACTTTATGTGATAGTGTTGCTGGATATTTTGTGTCAAGTGCTGAAAAGATTATATGAGCTGTCATAATTGAATCAACACCACTTTCAATGGCATCAATAAATGGGGCTAACTCAACATCGTATAATCTATCCATACTATGATTAATTAATGGTAACCCATAATGACTATCTACTGCAGTATCTCCATGGCCTGGGAAATGTTTTACTGTTGTCATAACATTACTATCATTTAAACCCTGCATCATCTTAATACCATATTCAGAAACTTTATCCTGATTATCAGAGAAACTTCTAATTCCAATAACTGGATTTAAGTAATTATTATTAACATCTAGTACTGGAGCTAAATTTAAATTTACACCGAAATTACGTAATTCGATTCCTGAATATTTGCCCACATCATAAGCATTTTGCGAATTATTCGTCGCTGTTAAACCCATGGCTCCAATAAAATGGGTAGCACTGTTAGCAAATCTTACTACCATTCCACCTTCTTGATCCATCGATATAAAAGCTGGAATACGGGTTTCGCTGATTGTTTTGTTTTGTATATCAGTAGATAAATCTACAACCAAAGAATCATTTGTAACATTCGGACCAAAATATATGAAATTCCCTATTTTTTTGTTAGTTATTGCTGAAGATAGGGAATTAGGCATTTTTGTACCACTAAATCCAACTATAAACATTTGACCAACTTTTTCATTAATAGTCATATCCTCAAGAATTGCTAAAGCCTGTTCTTTTAATAGTTCATCTTGTTGCGGCTCATCTATAATCGGATCTTCATCATCAGGAAAATTCGTATTAGGATCTTCATTATCATTAGGATCTTCAATTACTGGATTATCTTCAATTTCATTATTATTATTTGTACAAGATATTAAAAATATTGGTAATAACAATAGTAACAAAATAATTAAAATTTTTTTCATAAGCACTCATCCTTTATTTAATTATAGCATAAATAGGATACATAATCTATTACTACGAAAAAAAAGTTATGTTCAAAAGAACATAACTCTAATTTTTTTACTTATTTTCTTGTAACTAAGTATTTAGCAGTACGTACAAATTGAGATGTATAACTCATTTCATTGTCATACCAAGCAATAACTTTAACAAGTTGTTTTCCATCAACAGTCATAACTGAAGTTGATTGAGCATCAAATAATGAACCAAAATGAGCTCCGATTACATCTGATGATACAATTGGATCTTCTGTGTAACCTAAAGTTTCATTTGCAGCAGCTTTTACTGCAGCATTAATAGCTTCTACAGTTACTTCTTTTGCTGGTTCAAATACTAAGTCAACAGCTGAACCTGTAATAGTTGGAACACGTAATGCCATTCCATCTAATTTGCCTTTTAATGCAGGTAATACTTTACCTACAGCAGCAGCAGCTCCAGTTGTAGTAGGAACGATATTTGCAGCAGCAGCACGTGCACGACGTGAATGAATACCTTTTGAGTGTGGTCCATCAAGTGTATTTTGATCGTTAGTGTAAGCATGAACAGTTGTCATGAAACCTTTAACGATACCAAAGTTTTCATGTAAAACTTTAGCAATAGGTGCTAAACAGTTTGTTGTACAGCTTGCAGCTGAGATAACTGTTTCAGTACCATCTAATACTTCATGGTTAACATTATAAACGATAGTTTTCATATCGCCTTTTGCAGGAGCAGAAATAATTACTTTTTTAGCACCAGCTTGAATATGAAGTTCTGCTTTTTCTTTTGAAGTAAAGAAACCAGTACATTCTAAAACAACATCAACATCTAACTCTTTCCAAGGTAATGTACTTGGATCTTTTTGAGCATAAACTTTGATTTCTTTACCATCAACAACGATAGCTCCTTCTTTATACGAAATTGAGTTTTCTTTGTATCTTCCTTGAGCACTATCGTATTTTAATAGGTAAGCTAAATCTTCAGCACCTGTTAAATCGTTAATTGCTACTACATCAAAATCCTCAGTTCCAAACATTAAACGAAACGCTAATCTTCCGATGCGTCCGAATCCATTAATTGCTACTTTTACAGCCATGTTTAAATTCCTCCTTAATTGAATTTATAACTTTACATTTATATTTTACCATTATTAAATGGTAATTTCAACACAAACAAATATAAAAACGTTTTTAGATTGTTTTCTTTTTCATTGCATTTACAATTGTTTTCACACTATCTAACAATTCGTCAAATGTATTAAAATCAATTGTCTCGTCTTTGTCACTTAATGCAAAATTAGGATCATCATGTATTTCAACCATAATCCCACTAGCACCAACTGCTGCTGCTGCATTAGATAGGGGAAGAATTAAATCACTTCTTCCTGAACTATGCGATGGGTCAATCATAACAGGTATTTTTGTTATTCCATTAATAATTGGAACACTAGAAATATCTAAAGTGTTTCTGGTCATCGGTTCAAAAGTTCTAATTCCTCTTTCACACAAAATAATATTAGGGTTACCTTCATTCAAAATATATTCTGTTGCAAATAACCATTCATCAATTGTTGATCCAAACCCTCGTTTAAGTAAAATTGGTTTATTAGTTTTACCAAGTGCTTTTAAAAGACTAAAGTTTTGCATATTACGAGCTCCAACTTGAATAATATCAATGTTTTCAACATAATATGGAATTTGGCTTATATCCATTATTTCTACAACCACTTTAATTCCAGTCTTTTCTTTAACCTTTTTTAGTATTTCTAAACCCTCTACATGCAAACCCTGAAAAGTATAGGGGGAGGTTCTTGGTTTAAATGCTCCACCTCGCATATACTTTATTCCTCTACTAATTAGGAATCTTGCAGTTTTTAATAAGTTATCTTCATCTTCCACCGCACATGGTCCAGCAATGATCAAAAATTCATCATTTTTAATCAATGGATCATAATTATATTCTTTTACTTTTTCATACATTTTCTTCACCTGCGAAATACATAATTGCCTCTTTATAACTATCAAAATGTTTTCCCATGAATGTTTTAACACAAGCATCCTTAATAACCGAGATCTTTCTAAAATCCTCTCTTTTAGATATATCAGTTAAATGTACTTCAACAGTTTTGATATTTACAGATTTTATAGCATCAAAAATTGAATATGAATAATGAGTTAATGCTCCTGGATTTATAATAATTCCTTGATATTTATTAATAGACTTATGCAATAAATCAATTATTTTACCCTCATAATTAGTTTGGATAACCTTAACATTTAAACCATTTAATTTAGCTTCTTTTTTTATAAAACAAACTAAATCCTTATATGTTTTATCCCCATACATATTAGGCTCTCTAAATCCAATTAAGTTTAGATTGGGTCCATTAATAACTAATAGCTTCATTTATCTTCACCAAGATTTCTTCATACTTCATATTTTCATGTAGTTTTATCATACTATATTTTTCATATTTGTCAATTCTATCGCTAAACATTCGGTTTAAATCTTCAAAACTCTGAAGTAATGGACGCGAATTGTCCATCCTTTGTTTAATAGTTTCTAAGCTTGTCTCTAAATAGACAATGATGCTGTTTAATTTCAAATGCTGCATCGCATTCTCATTTAAAATGATACCTCCGCCGGTTGAAATAACTTGATTGAATCTATGAGCATACTTAATTGTACATTTTTCTTCATGCATTCTATAAGTCTTCAAATCACCAGTTTTTAAAACCTCAGATAAACTTAAATTTTCTTTTCCAAGTTCATTATCTATATCAATAAATTCCTTACGCAAATCTTTAGATAATTTAGAACCCAAAGTCGTTTTTCCACTAAAGCTCATTCCAATAAGTACTATGTTATACAAATGATGATTTAGTTTATTTAATATTTGATTTTTATTGATTTTTTTATTAAACCATAAATTGTAGTTTATAGCTGCTTGAGAAACAAGTAATTCTAAACCATTAATATTTTTTATTCCATATCTTTTTGCTTCTATAATTAAAGGGGAATTTAATGGATTATAAATAACATCAATAACCATTTCTAAATTAGTGAATTTCTCTAGTGAAAATAAAGGAATACTTTCATATTTAGGTTTTATTCCATATGGAGTAGTATTGATGATATATTGATAATCAAGATACTTATCGTAATTTGAAATTAAATCCTCTTTACTATCTCTAATATTTCTAACCAAAACTGTAGCTAAGTTATCTAATGCCAACAAAACTGATTTAGAGGTGGCACCATTACCAATAATTAAAACTTTTTTGTTTTTTAATTTATACTTATTGAAAATTTCTTTTAACGCTAAATAATCGGTATTATAACCTTTCTTATCGATGATAAGATTTACAGCTTTTGTAATAGATGCTGACTCATCTAATTCATCGCAATAATTATAAGCATCAATTTTAAAAGGATTGGTAACATTAACTCCTTTAAAAACCAATTTTTTGATGGTTTTATTAAAATCATCTGTTTGTATTAATCTATAATCGTTTAGACCCATAAAACTATAAACTAAAGGAGATAATGTGTAACTAATATCACCAGCTATTAAACCATAATTAAACCCTTGATAAACTTTATTTAAATTAAACATTTCTTTATATAAAAATTTTATTTCATTACTGTATACAAATTGATTTGCATTAGATAAAACAATATCTTCTCTTGCATTATTAGTCACTTCAAGATTTAGTTCTTTCTTGAGTAAACCTATTTCTTTGGTGATACTAAATCTTTTATCTATTAATTTCATCAGTTCTTTATCTATTAAGTCAATCTTAGTTCTTAAATCATCTAATTTAGCCATTAGTATCACCCAAAATCATATTATAGATTGCATAACAAGTAACTGCTTTAATAACATGAACAACTTTTGGAACAATGCACTTATCATGTCTTCCTTTAGAATTAACAATAATGTTCTCGCCTTTTTTAATATTAATTGTCTTCATCGGATAATTAATAGTTGGAGTTGGCTTTATTGCTGTTCTAAAAATTAAATCTTCACCATTTGTTATTCCAGAAGAAATCCCCCCCGAATTGTTTTGTAAGAATTTTATTTTATTGTTAACATATTCCATTTGATCGTTGGCTTCACTTCCATACATTTTGGTTATATCAAAACCAGATCCAAACTCAATTCCTTTTACAGCTGGAATTGAAAATATCAAATTACTAATTATCGATTCAACACCATAAAAAATTGGATTTCCTAATCCAATCGGCAAATTCTTGACCTTACTTTCGATAATCCCTCCAACCGAATCATTTTCAAGACTGTTAATTAATTCAATCATTTTAGTCTTAATATTACCATCAGATACCGGAAAACTAGAATCTAATAATTCATCAGTAAACTCAGACTTATCTTCAAGATTGTGTATTGATTTTATTCTTGAAGAAACAAATATATTACGCTTGTTTAACTCAACTTCACATATACTTCCTAGAATAATAAAAAGAGATGTTAACCTTCCAGAGTAATGTCCTCCACCTCGATAATCATGAAAGCCATCAAATTTATTATATAGTGAAAAATCACCATGACTTGGTCTTATAACACCTTCATATGAAGTATAATCATCACTTTTAATATCCGTATTTTTTATTATAAATGTTAATGGTGCTCCAGTTGTATGTTCATTAAAATATCCACTTATAATTTCAAATTTATCTTCTTCTGTTCTTGGAGATTTACCTTTCTTAAAACTATGACGTTTTTGTAAATCTTCATTTATTTTATCTAAATTAAGTTTAACGCCGTGAGGGAAATTATGAATTGTAATTCCTATATGGCTGCCATGACTTTCGCCAAATAGTGAGATGCTTATTTTTCCATTATAAAAACTCATCTATCGTTACCTCCCTAATTTCAAACTTACCAATATCTATTAAATCTATTTTGGTGATTTTTCCATCACTTATTTTCTTGTCTTGTAATAAATAATCTTTATATTCATTGTGGCCTTTACTAAAATCCCATCCATATTTTTCTAATAAAGCTTTTAATCGCTCATTTTTGCTTTCATAATACATACCATATCCAATTGCGATACCATGAGGTAGCTTATATTTAGATTCAATTGCATGACCAATAGTATGTCCAAAGTTTAATGATCTTCTTAATCCTAAATCAAATTCATCTTGAGTAGTAATATTTATTTTAATATTAACACATTCTTTAATGATAATATCTAGTTGAAAACTTCCTGCTTCTAGCGATACAAACATGTCACTTGAAAACAAAGTAGCATACTTTATAACTTCTCCCATTCCAGAAGTGTATTCAATTTTTGGGAGAGTTTTTAAAAAATTAGCATCAATAAAAATTTTATGTGGGTGATAAATAGTACCAATTTGATTTTTAAAACCTCGATGATTCACTCCGTTTTTACCACCAATTGCACTATCAATTTGTGATATTAAGGTAGTAGGTATACTAATATATTTGATACCTCTTTTAAAAATTGAAGCAACAAATCCTGTTAAATCTCCAATCATACCACCACCAAAAGCAATCAAATAATCACTTTTTTGATAATTATTATCCAGTAAAAAATTTATTATTTTTAATGTAGAATCATAACTTTTTGATGATTCTTCAGCTTTAAAAACTAATACATCATTACTTATCTCATTAATAATTTTCTCATAAAAAGAATATACATTATTGTCGGTTATAACTAAATATTTATGTTTGTTATCATAATTAAAGTCTTTTAATAAATTGTTAGTATAGACAATATCAACTTGTTGATTTAGGTATGTTATCTTCATATAGCCCTCCAATAGAAGCAAATTCTTGTAAGAAGTTAGGGAAAGATTTATTGATACATTCTTTATTAGTTATAGTAAATGGTTTTTTTACTTTACTACTAATAGCAACAACACTCATTAAAACTCGATGATCATTATAGCTATCAACTATTACATCTCCATATAAATAATCTTTACCATCTAATATTAATACATCATTATCAATTTCAATATCAGCCCCCAGTGAACTCAAGGCTTTAAATATAGCAAGTAATCGATTTGACTCCTTATGTCTTAACTTCTCTAAACCAGTAATTCTTCTTTTACCCGGAGTTACTGAAAAAACAGCGGCAACCAACATTGCAATATCTGGAGCATCCTTTAAATTAATTGCTTTTATTTCATTTATATTATCCTTTACGTATTTAAATATTGCATCTGGTTGTTTGGAGTCATTAGAAATATTTGAAACACTTACACTATTAAACATACTCATCGCTAAAAAGTATGAAGCACTTGAGTAATCAGCTTCTACAAACACTTCATTTGAAACATATCGACCTTTTGGAATATAATCCTTGTCGAATTCTATTCCAAACATACTCATTGTATCAATGGTTATTTGAGTATATCCCCCAATATTATCAACATCAAGATCAATATTATATATCGGGCTAACTAAAAGCACACCACTTATCCATTGTGATGTTATATTTGATTTGAGTTTTAATACCCTAGATAATTGTCCTTTAATTATAATTTTAGAATCTTGGAACTCAAAATTAAGACCAACTAAATCCCTTAAATCATCTGTGTTAATTCTTTCAATCATTCTATTAGTTGAATGTATAGTAAAATTATCGCTTATGAAACTAATTAGCGGAATTAGAAATCTCAATGTTGAAGCAGACTCCTTACAGATAAGTTCACCTTTAATTTCTAGTTTTTTAGGAGGAATGACTTCAATATAGTCCTTATGAATATTGAAAATAACACCTAAAGATTTAAGCATGCTCATTGTTTCAAATGTATCATTACAAATCAATGGATTTCTAATAATAGAACTATCACTACATAAACTTGCACAAATTAAAGCTCGATGGGTAATACTTTTAGACCCGGGAATCTCTACTCGACCATTTAATTTGTTTGGAATAATTTTTATATTCATAATTTTCACCTTTTTATTTATTATACTATATATTATCAAATAAAAAAAGCATATTAATATATATTAAAAAAATCAAAATAAAAACTCTTAATTTTTTCAAATTAAGAGTCAGTTATTTTACCTATCTCTTGACATAATTATAGCAACAAGTCTTAATATTTGAATATATAACCAAATGATTGTATATATTAAACCGAATGCTACATACCATTCCATATTCTTTGGTTGGCCTCCTTCAACAACTTGACGGATTTGTTCTAAGTCAAACATCAAGTATAGAGAAGCTAGTAATATCATAACAACCGAAATTAAAATAGAAACACCAGTATTAGCAATTAGTGGAGCTATTACAGTTGGTATAATCAAATTCAAAATAAAAACAACAAAATAAGTTAGAATTGTAGAAATAGAAAATAACAATAAGAATCTCATGAACTTACTATTAACTTTTACTATTCTTGAAAAGTATAATGTGGAAACAACAAACACT
>Ga0265293_10006899_pt1 | contig 17826 bp, 19 predicted proteins | sample Munlanlewell138R_FD_192505 | JGI IMG/M metagenome (GOLD analysis project Ga0265293, IMG submission 192505) | Leachate microbial communities from a municipal landfill in Southern Ontario, Canada - Leachate well 138R | ecosystem: Engineered > Solid waste > Landfill > Unclassified | place: Canada...
ACGGAGACGGATTCCACGAATCCCACGACCGAGATTAGGAAGGCGGGGACGAACAGCGTGGAGACCAGGTCGAGCGAAAAAGCAGGCACGCCGAAAGCCGGGAGACCCTGCGGGATTTCCCCGACCAGGGCAACGCCCTGTGCGCCGAGATCAAGGCTGGCAGCAAGCGCAACCGTCACTGCAACCGCAAGGATCGGCGCGGCTTTCGCCATCATGTCAGCCAGGCGTCCCGGAATCCGAATCGCGACGAGCAACGGCTTGAGGTACTTGCGGGCGAAATACAGAAAGGCCAGAACGCCGATGCCGATCACCAGAGTCACTGGATTGATGGCGAAGAGTTGTCCGGACAGCGAGAAGAGGATTTCAGGAAGTGTGCTGCCGCCGCCCGATACGCCGAGGATATGGCGAAGTTGGCCTGCGGCGATCAGCAGGCCCGACGCGGTGATGAAGCCAGAAATCACCGGATGCGACAGGAAGTTGGCAAGGAAGCCGAGCCGGAAAATTCCCATGGCCACGAGCATGCCGCCCGAGAGAAGCGCCAGAACGACGGCGGCGGTGAGATAGTCGAGCGTTCCCTCGGCTGCAATCTGGCCAATTGCAGAAGCCGTCATCAGCGAGACCACGGCCACCGGCCCGACGGCCAGCGTGCGGCTGGTGCCGAATATGGCGTAAGCGACCAGAGGCAGGATGGAAGCGTAAAGACCCGCTTCCGCCGGCAGGCCGGCCAGCATGGCATAGGCCAGCGATTGCGGGATCAGCATGATCGTGACGATCACCGCCGCCAGCAGGTCGCTGGTCAGCGTCGTACCGTCATAGGTTTTGGCCCATTGCAGAAACGGAAAATATCGGGAGGCTTTGATCATGAGGGAGGGCCGGCAACAGGAGAAAAGGTGGGCGCCGCGACGTAGAGGGGATGTGGCGGGGCCCCGGTCGGACAGTGGGGGATTTACTGCCCGATCGACGAGTAAAGTGCAGCGGACCGGGCGCCGGAACGGCAATAGCCCAGAACGGGTCCTTCCATGGTCGCCATGGCCTCTTTGAACCGCTCGATCTGTGCGACTGACGGCGTGCCGGTGACGGGGATGTGAACCGCCTTTATCCCATGCTTTTCGGCTTCGTCGGCAATCTCGGAAAACGCAGGCTGGACGGGTTCTTCATTGTCCGGCCGCGCGCACACGATGGCGCGATAGCCATCCTTTGCGAGCTGCGCGATGTCTTCAGGACGAATCTGGCCGGTCGTTGCAAAGCGGTCATCGATCTTCTTGATGCTCATTTTTCCTTTGTTCCAAAAGTTGTTGAAGGGCCACATGGCTAAACCGCCTTCGCTGTGGCGCGCGTCAACATTGTGTGGCGGGCAAGCCGCGCCAAGGCGATGCCACCGATCATCGAACCGACGAACAGCCATGCCTCGCCATGACCGAGCCCAAGGGCCGGGATAGCGCCACGGGGACAGAAACCGGTGATGCCCCAGCCGATGCCAAAGATGACGGAGCCGGCAACAAGCGGCACATCAAGGTCGCGGCGCGTCGGCAGATGGAACAGGCGGTCGAAGACCGGCGCATCGCGTCGGAGGACAAAGGCGTAGCCGATCGCGGTGACGATCAGCGCGCCGCCCATGACGAAGGCAAGCGAAGGGTCCCATATGCCGGCGAAGTCGAAGAAGTTCAGAACCTTGGCCGGGTTGGCCATGCCGGAGAGCGCAATACCGGTCCCGAAGATCAGGCCGACGACGAGAGCGGAAACAATGCGGGCCATTACAAGCCTCCGATCAGGTGACGAACGACAAAGACGGTAACGGCGGTCGACGCCATGAAGGTGATCGTCGCAACGATCGAGCGGGGCGAAAGACGCGCCATGCCGCAAACACCGTGGCCCGAGGTGCAGCCGGAGCCGTAATAGACGCCGACCCCGACAATCAGACCCCCGACAATCAGCCAGGGCGCAGGCGTCGGGCTTTCGAAGGGAATGGTGTACCCGGTCGACATGACGATCAGCGCGGGGGCGCTATGGCGCCGACGAGAAAGGCGGCGCGCCAGCCCCAATCATTGGAAAATGGCGGCACGAGGCCGGAAAGAATTCCGGTCATGCCGGCGATGCGGCCGTGAAACGCCATCAGCAGGACGGCGGCGAGGCCGATCAGGCTGCCGCCGAAGAGCGATAGCCATGGTGTGAATTCGGTCATTTATCGTTGGTCCTCGATGTCGAGAGATTGAAGATTGCATAGGCCGGACAGAAGCGGATCAGACCCGTCACCACGAGCACCAGCCCGACGATGACGAAGGCCCAGGTCCAGACCGGGTTGGCGAACATTGCCCAGCCGGTGACGAAGGGAGCAACGATAAGCAGGACGCCGATGACGAGGCGGGCGATGCGATCGGGTGTTCCAACATTGGGTTTCATGGCAGTGCCTTTCACGAGGCTTTCCGGGCCATTTGCCCGGTCTCATTTGCAGAACAGGTCGTGCATGGTGTGGACGAAGGTTTCGACACGCGGGTCGGCCAGCTGGTAGAAGACCTGTTTGCCTTCCTTGCGGCCTACGATCAGTCCCGCCTCACGCAATTCGGCAAGCTGTTGCGACAGGCCGGGCTGACGGATGCCGAGCCCGTCCTCGAGTTCGCGCACCGACCGCTCGCCCTCGACCAGGGCACAGGCGACCAGCAGGCGGTCGGGATTGGAGAGCTTCTTGAGGAAGGCGGAGGCTTCGCCTACCTTTCCCTTTAACTCCTCGGCTTCATCCGAAATCGGCATCGTTTCCATCAGTCCTCCCAGGCGGCTCCCTCAAGCAGGTTCATCGGAATCTTGATATAGCGCCGGCCATTGCCTTCGGGTTGAGGCAAGCGTCCCGCATTGGTGTTGATCTGAAGCGCGTGCAGGATCAGCTTGGGCATGGAAAGCGTCTTGTCGCGTGCATCGCGTGCGGCGACAAAATCCGCCTCGGTCTTGTGAACCGACATGTGGATGTTCCTTGCCTTTTGCTCGGCGACTGTCGATTCCCACAAGGGTTCGCGCCCACCCGGCTGGTAATCATGGCCGGTGAAGATGCGAGTCTCATCCGGCAACGCCAGAATGTCCCGAATCGACTTCCAGAGTTGGCTGGCGCTGCCGCCGGGGAAGTCAGCGCGGGCCGTGCCACTATCGGGCATGAACAGCGTGTCGTGAACAAAGGCAGCGTCGCCTATGACATAGGTGATCGAGGCCAGCGTGTGGCCGGGCGAGAACATAACCTTTGCGTCGATGTTGCCGACCTTGAAGGTTTCGCCATCGGCAAAGAGCTTGTCCCACTGCGAGCCGTCGGCGGGAAAGTCCGGCCAGTTGTAGAAACCCTTCCAGAGCTTTTGAACGTCGGTCACCTTTTCGCCGATCGCCGTGGGCGCGCCGGTCTTGTCCTTGAGATAGGCGGCGGCCGAGAAATGATCGGCATGCGGATGAGTGTCGAGGATCCATTCGACCTCGTAGCCCTTGTCGGCGATGAACTTGAGAATGTTGTCGGCATGGGTGGTCGCGGTCGCCGCCGACTTCTCATCATAGTCGAGCACCGGATCGATGATGGCGCACTTCTTCGTCTCAGGGTCGGCGACGACATACTGGATCGATCCCGTCCGCTGATCGTAGAAGCCGGTCACTTCGGGCTTGGCTGTCATGGGTTTTCCTCTTGCTCAGAATTCCGAACCGCGTCGCGGTGTAACGATCAGATAATTTCGCTTGCGTTTATTTGCAAGCGTTATGTTGCGATTATTTTGTGATCCCGTTTCGCGCCCTGTTCGGCTTGTGTCACAGGAACGGAGTGGGCGCTCTCTGCCACACGAGCGGCGCGAGAATGAGCGCGACGGTTGGAACGATCGGCAGTTGATCGTCTGCCAGTTCAAGGTGTGTAGAAGCGCACGGGGTTCTTTGGGCGCAGCTACTTCCGCCTGAAGGTGCTGAACTGGAAGCGCTGGACAGTGCCCATCGGTGTGACATGATCGTGGCGTCGCGCATCGACGAGGGCAAACTTCTCTCCAAGAAGCGTTGCCAGGCTTGCAGAATCGTGCCGGGCTACTGGCAGACCGCTGCACTTCTCCGGGCCATCAAGGGCGAAGGTTCCGATGATGGCATGACCGCCGTCCTGTAGGCCCCGCTCCAGCCGGTCGACATAAGCTCGCTGCAGCGCCTGCGTCGTCAGGAAGTGGAACGCGGCCCGGTCGTGCCATATGTCGTAGCGGCGTTCCGGCTTCCATTCGGTCACATCGGCAGCGACCCATTCCACCGCGCTTGCGTGATTGCCGAGGCGACGCCGGGCGACCGCGAGCGCTTCGACCGATAGGTCAAGTACCGTCAGGTCACGGAAGCCGCGAGCCAGCAGCGCGTCGACGAGACGCGAGGCGCCGCCGCCGATGTCCACGATCGACGAGGACGGCTTCGCTCCGACGCTCTGCAGGAGGTCGAGCGAGAGTGCCGGTGTCTCTTCGAACCAGCTTACATCGGCTTCGTCTTTCGTAAGGTAGACGTTCTCCCAGTGGTCGCGCCGTTCGATCATCGTCTCAGACCTTCACAGGTTTCGGCATGCGTGCGCTCTGCCATACGAACCGCACAAGGAACAGCGACGACGAGGGTTCGCTCGCTGTACCCTGGAAATCAAGCATCCGGAGCGCAGTAATGAGCGTAAAGCACGCCTACCACCTCGCGTGCGATGTCGCTCTCGATGCGATACCAGATGGTCTGTCCGTCCCGCCGACCGGCGATGAGGCCGTCACGACGCAACAGCGCCAGATGCTGCGAAACCGTCGAATCACGGATGCCAAGGAACTCGGCAAGTTGGCCGACGGATTTTTCCCCATCGACGGCTGGTCTTCGTCAACCAGGGCGAAGGCGTGGAGGTTATCCGGCGCTTTCTGGAGGCCGAAAACCTCCAGCTCGATCACGTGGTGCTCGACGCCCTGGGCGAGTTCGGGCGTCACTACGAGGTTCCCGGCCTGCCCGCGACATTCTTCATCGGCCGCGACGGAACGCTGCAATCGGTGCATATGGGCGAGATCTCGCGCGAGGGGCTGACCACGGGCATTCGCAAGATAGCGGAAGGTGAAGCGGCTCGCCGATGAGCACAGTCCATTTCTAGAGCCGGTCGAGGGCTCCGAGCAGATCGGCTTTCAGATCGTCGTAATCTTCAAGGCCGACGGAAAGGCGCACCAGGCCATCGGTGAAGCCGTGTTCCAGACGCTCTTCCGGCGTATAGGTCGCATGCGTCATGCTCGCCGGGTGCTGGATCAGCGTTTCTGCATCGCCGAGGCTCACTGCTCTCGTCGCCAGTGTCACACCATTCATGAATTTGCGGCCGGCATCCAGTCCGCCCTTGAGTTCTAGGGCGATCATCCCGCCCATCTTCCGCATCTGCCTGCTTGCAAGGAGATGCTGCGGGTGGCTCTTCAGGCCGGGATAATAGACCTCGGCGACCGCCGGATGGCCTTCGAGATCCCGGGCCAGCATCTCGGCCGTCTCGCAGTGCCGGTCCATGCGCAACGTCAGGGTTTTCAGGCCGCGCAGCACGAGCGAGGCGTCGAAGGCCGACATGCAGGCGCCGTTCAGTTCCTTGATGCCTACATATCGGAACTGGTCGATCAGTTCCTTGCCGGCGATCACCGCGCCCGCGAGGAGGTCACCATGCCCGCCGAGATACTTGGTCGCCGAATGCACGACGATATCGGCTCCGAGTTCGAGCGGACGCTGGAGGTAGGGCGTGCAATAGGTGTTGTCGATCACGAGATGGACACCGGCTTTCCGGCAGCGCTCGGCAATCGCCGCGATGTCGACCAGCCGCATGTTCGGGTTTGATGGCGTCTCGGTGATCACGATACGCGTCGCCGGGCTCAGCGCCTGGTCAAGAATTGCGGGATCCGTAAGATCGACGAAGCGGGTCGACACGCCGAAACGCTTCATGTGGTGGTGCAGAAGGCCGAAGGTGCATCCATAAAGCGTCTTGTCCGCAACAACCTCGTCGCCCGCATTGAGCAGCGTCCAAAGGACCGCAGTGATCGCGCCCATGCCCGACGAGGTCGCAAGCGCCGCTTCACCGCCCTCCAGTGAGGCGAGCCTGCTCTCAAGAACGGAAACCGTCGGGTTGCCGACGCGGCTGTAGATGTATCCCTCCTGTTCACCCGCAAAGCGGTTCGCGCCCGTTTCGGTCCGGTCGAAGGCGTAGGTCGAGGTCAGGAACACCGGCGGGTTCAGCGCGCCGTGATAATCGAGCGGATTGTAACCTTCGTGGATTGCCCGCGTGGAAAAGCCGTTCTGTCGTGTCTCGCGCATGATGTGCCTCCGTAAACGCCGCACTGCCTATTCTGATCATTTCGCAGGACGAATCCTGCTAAAGATGTCAGTATTCTCGCGCGGTAATTATCATTATGAGATGATTTGGAGCCAGAAGTGAGCAACACTGCCAAAACGTCACTTAGTGCGGTGGATATGAAGATTCTGCGGGAACTCCAGTCCGATGGCCGTTTGCCCAACATTGCCCTTGCAGAAAGGATCGGCCTGTCCCCGTCGCCCTGTTCGAGAAGGGTTCGCCTGCTGGAGGAGGAGGGCGTCATTCAGGGGTATCGGGCAGTCATCGACCGTGCGTCGGCTGGGTTCGGTCTTACCGTCTTTGCCGGCGTGCGCGTCGCGCGCCATTCGAAGGAAAATGCGGACGCTTTCCTCGAAACGGTGCTCGCCATGCCTGAGGTCGTCGCATGTCACCTGGTTTCCGGCGATTCCGATTTCCTGGTTGAGGTTGTTGTTCCCGACGTCGCGACCTATGAGGCCGGAGTCCTGCGGAAGCTCCTGGCGATTCCAACGATCGGCGACATCCGGACAAGCATCGCCATGCGGACCTACAAGACGAACGGCACGCTGCCAATCGGGAAGGTCTGAAGGTGACGTTTCAGGCGCGAAAATTGGCAATTTACCGGACGCCATCCCGCAAGAGTTTTGCCCTGAACGCGCCGCAACAAGCAGTTCGGGGAACGCGTTGATGAGGTATCCGATGCCGAGGGCCGCATCGTCCCTATCGCCTCGAGGATTGGGCCGACCCCCAAAGAAGGCATAGCACCGTAGGCGGAATGTAATGAAGTTACTGCCCGTAGTGAAACGTTAACCATCCGATCTTTACCGTACATAAGGCCCGTACGCGCGGGCCGGGGCGTAGTAACCCCGAACAAGCAAGGTTGGCATTCACCGTAAGAGTGCCGTTCCTCGACCTATGGCCGGGGGGCCATGGACGTATGTCCAGGCTCTCCCGAGCTAAAGGTCCATGGGATCGAGCGTGTTCGGTTTACTAACTCCCCGATCGCCAGGGGTCAGGAAGGAATGCGGGGGCGCACCGCACCATTCCTTCCCGAGACGAGTCGAGCCAGGCGCCCGTCAGGCCATAGCCTCCCCACCCTGCTTGTTTTCCTGCCAATCGAGAGGTGGCACATGGTTCAGCATTCGCAGCATGCATGTAACGCAGCGCAGGTCGAGAGTGACCGCCATTTCCCCCGTCAAGGCAGTATCGAGTGCGGATATGGCGATCATGATTCAGGGTGGTAACGACACTTCTCCGGCGAAGGCGCGCACGAAAAGCGGCAATCTCAATTCGTTCGCTTCCGAGATGGAGTTCATCCGCTACGCTCTCGACAGCGCAGCGATCGTCGCCATGACAGACGTGCGCGGCACCATCACCTTCGTCAACAGCAAGTTCTGCGAGATCAGCGGCTACGCTCACGAAGAATTGATCGGCAACAACCACCGCATGCTGCATTCCGGTATCCACGACACAACCTTTTTCCGACGAATGTACCGCACCATTGCTGGTGGGCGGGTGTGGCATGGTGAGATCTGCAACCGCCGTAAGGACGGGTCAAACTATTGGGTCGACACGACGATCGTCCCCCATATCAACGCGGCGGGCAAGGTCGACAGCTACACTGCCATCCGCTTCGACATCACCGCGCGACATGAGGCAGAAGCGATGCTGCGCCAGATCGTCAGCGTCGATTCACTGACGGGCATCCCCAACCGCAGGCGGTTTCAGGAACATCTTGAAAACGTGGTCGACCTGAGCAGTCACGATCCTGGCCAGGTCCATCTCGCGCTACTCGACATCGACACCTTCAAGGAGATCAACGACACCTTCGGCCACGACGTGGGCGACAACCTGCTCAAAGTGGTCAGCGAGCGGTTACGCAAGTTGGTGAAGCCCAGCGTCTTCGTGGCCAGACTTGGAGGCGACGAGTTCGGCATCGTCATGACCGGGATGGCCGACGAGGAAGCGCTCGCCTTCATGGGCGAGGTGCTTGCCAGTCTAAGGGAGCCCGTGAAACTTGGGTCCGCCGCCACCCGTCGATGCACGGCCAGTATAGGCGTGTCGTCATTCCCCAAGGATGCGGGATCGCCGGACGCGCTTTTCAAGGCGGCGGATATGGCTCTCTACCGCTCCAAAGCGCTGGGGCGCGACCAGGTCCAGGCCTTTGTGCCGCGCCTGCGCGAGATCGCGGAGCGCCGTAGCGAACTGCTTCACGCCGTTGAAACCGGTTTGGACAAGGGCCAGTTCCAGCTTTATTACCAGCCTCTAGTGCCGACCAACGCTCGCCACCCGGTCTCGCTTGAAGGGCTTCTGAGATGGAGCCACCCCGAACAGGGGCTGATCACGCCGGGCGCCTTCCTTACCGACATGAACGATCCCGGCCTTCTTGCCGCCATCGGCCTGTTCGTCGTCGAGCGGGCGTTCCTCGACATGCAGGCGATGATCGCCAAGGGCCTGCCAGTTGGGCGTGTTGCTATCAACGTGACCAACGCCGATTTCCGATCCGATGCATTCATCGACCGCTTCTTCGATCTTTCGAGGAAGATCGGCATCGCGCCGGACAGGTTCTGTATCGAGGTCACCGAAGGCGTGTTCCTCGACCGCGACTACCAGCATCTTGAAGGCCACCTTTCGCGGCTGCATGAAGCCGGGGTTGAGATCGCGCTGGACGATTTCGGCACTGGTTTCGCCTCGCTCACCCATCTGCGCCGGATGCCCATCGATCGCATCAAGATCGACCGCAGCTTCATTTCCAATATCACGGCGAATGCCGGGGACATGGCAATTGTTCGTGGCGTGGTCGACATCGCCCACAGCATGGGCAAGGTCGTGACCGCCGAAGGGATCGAGACGCGCGATCAGGCCGAACTGCTCCGCGATCTCGGCTGTGACTACCTGCAAGGCTGGTATTTCGCCAAGGCCAGGAACCCGGAGCACCTCCCCTACGTGTTCGAGCACATGCCACGCCTGCCCGGTGACGCGAGCAACCTCCTTCAGTCGGTCGCAAGTTGAGCGTCATTTTCCGAGCCAGAAAACTCCGCTTCCAATCATGGAGAAACCAATGAGCCAGACCCACGACCTCGCCGCGATGAGAGAGCGGCTCGACTTCATCGGTCTCGACGCTGCTGCCAAAGAGCGGCTGAATTCCCTCAAGGAGGTAATCGCCGCGTCGATCGGCGACGCGTTGGACGAATTCTACAAGAAGGTGCGGACGACGCCGCAGACCCACGCCATGTTCTCGAACGAGCAGCACCTTCAGGGCGCCAAGCAGCGTCAGGAGCGACATTGGGTGCTCATCGCTGATGCCGAGTTCGATGAGCGCTATATCGACGGCATCTCGAAGGTGGGCAAGGTGCATGCCCGTCTCGGGCTGGAACCGCGGTGGTATATTGGCGGCTATGCCCTGATCATAGAGCAGCTCATCGGCTCGGTGATCGCCGCACGATGGCCGTCGATGTTCGGCCGCAAGAACGCCGCCGCGCTTGCCCAAGACGTGTCGACCGTGGTCAAGGCCGCGCTGCTCGACATGGATTACGGCGTCTCGATCTATCTGGAGGAACTGGCCGAGGCGCGGCGTAAGGCCGAGGACGAGAAGCAGAAGGCCGAAACCGACCAGCGCGCGGCCCTTGCCCTACTAGCCGAGGCGCTGAACGAGCTTGCCGGAGGCAATCTGGAAAGTCGGCTGACGGCAGAGCTTCCGCCCGAATTCGTTGAGATGGCGGGAAACTTCAATTCGGCGGCGGCGTCCCTGCACGAGGCCATTGCCGACGTTCGCACCACGTCGGCCGCGATCATGTCGGGCACGGAGGGCATCGCGATGGCCTCCGACGACCTGTCACGGCGCACGGAACAGCAGGCCGCCAGCCTGGAGGAAAGCTCGGCAGCACTTCATGAGCTTTCCGAAAGCGTGCGCATGACCGCCGACAATGCGGCGCAGGCATCCCATGTCGTCTCGGCAACCCAGAGCGAGGCAAGCCAGTCGGAGAAGGTCGTCGCCGATGCCGTCGCCGCCATGGGCAAGATTAAGGGCTCATCGGAGGAGATAGCCGCCATCATCGGCGTGATCGATGAGATCGCCTTCCAGACCAACCTTCTCGCCCTCAACGCAGGCGTGGAGGCGGCTCGCGCCGGCGATGCCGGACGCGGCTTCGCCGTCGTCGCGCAAGAGGTGCGCAGCCTCGCCCAGAGATGCGCTTCCTCCGCCAAGGAGATCAAAGATCTGATCTCGACCAGCAGCGACCAGGTCGAATCCGGCGTGTCGCTGGTCGGCGCGGCTGGTGAGGCGCTGGCAAGCATGATCGGCCGCATCAACGAGATTAATCACCTGATGAACGGCATTGCATCTGCGGCGGCCGAGCAGTCGCAGGGTATCGCCGAGGTCAACACCGCCGTCAGCCAGATGGACCAGATCACCCAGAAGAACGCCGCCATGGTCGAGGAGACCTCCGCCGAAACCCAGCGTCTAAAGGATGAAGCTTTCGAACTCGCCGCCAAGCTCAAGCGCTTTCGCATTGACGCCCAGAAGGTTGAGGCCGCGCGGCTGATCGCCGGGCCACGGAAGCTTTCACCTGCCGCACATGCCACAACAGGAAGAACAGCAGTCTCATTTGTGAGGCATGCAGCAGCACGGGTTGGCGGTGGAGCCGCCGTCGCGGTCAAATCCGAGCCCGTGCACGACAACGGATGGGAAGAATTCTAGGAAACGCAATCAACGGGCAAACAACTATTCCCGTGCCACGCGCGGCAGCTTAATTGCTGCGGCCTAGGATTAAAACCCAATCAGTGTATTGAGCAGGCTTAGCAAATCAGATTCTCTTCGTGCCAGGACATGATGGAGGCGCTGATGAGCAGGCTTTTCTGGTTGAGCGACGAGGCCTGGGCGGTGATCGTGCCGCATTTGCCAACCAACCAACCCGGCGCTCATCGCACTGATGACCGCCGGGTCATCAGTGGCATCATTCACGTGCTGCGCTCGGGTTGCCGGTGGCAGGATTGTCCTGCCTGCTACGGACCGCCGACGACAATCTACAACCGCTTCCATCGGTGGTAAGCGCGCGGAATATGGCGACGATTGTTTGACGCCCTGGTGCAAACGAGCGATCGGGACATCCACATGATCGACAGCACCACGTCCAAGGCCCATCGATCGGCAGCGGGCGGAAAAGGGGGGCGGACGGCCAGGCAATCGGCCGCTCGCGAGGCGGCAGGTCGACAAAAATCCATGCTGTTGTCGATAGCTGCGGCCGTCCCCTCGCGCTCAACGTAACGCCGGTGACCAGCACTGCCATGACGCCGATGGCGAATGTCAGATTTTAGCGGATGATCGCCGCCGTGCGGCGGGAAAGCCGGGCGCATCGGGAGTCTTCACCTCATCTCCTGGCAAAGAATTGTCATCTTGCCCTCTCGCGGTTCGGTGCGGGAGGGCAAGCAGGAACATCATTTATGGGTGTTGTCGTCGCAAACCACTGATCGCCCAACGGCGCTATTCGCTGGTCTTGCCGTCGAAGTGTTCATGAGCGGCGTCGGCTTCAGCCTTGGTTGGATGAACGACACCGTCGACATGTTCGGGCGGGCTGTAGATCGTATAAAGCTTCAGCGGCTCATTGCCGGTGTTCTTGACGTTATGCCGCGCCCCGGCGGGTACGATCATGGCCATATCGGCTCCGATCCTACTCACGTTGCCATCGATCAGGATTTCACCTTCGCCGTCCTCGACACGAAAGAACTGATCGCCGTCGTCGTGAACCTCTTCGCCGATCTCCTCGCCAGGCTGAAGCGTCATCAGCACTAGCTGCATATTTGTTGCCGTATAAAGAACACGGCGAAAATCCGTGTTTTCTTCGGTCAGTTCCTCGATGTCATCAACAAATCCACGCATGGTATGCTCCTTCTTCCAATTCATTTCACAAGTTTGGCTCGTTTCGTTGATCTCACTCAAATCCGCCCAATGAGACCTTCGCATATGGTCTTGTCGCCGATACGACTTCGGCGACAGTATCCTCAAGCTGTCGCTCCAGCAGCGGCGCGTCCACATCAAAGCGTCCGCCAGGAAATCGAGAATCGTCGACCTGTGCATTCACGCACGGAAGTCCCTTTGGTTTAGGCGGCAATTCCACCGCAGACCTCAATGTGGTCGCCCGATGAACCAGAACCAAGGCAGCGACCTGTGCATTCATGCAAGCCTGGCTTGCCGGTTTCGCCAATCGCAATGCGGGGTCAAACCCTTAGATCAATGAGGCGGGGGACACCCCTCCCCCATTATCGAAAGGAACCCGATCATGACCCACAAAACCATCCTTCGCAGCGACGAACTTTCCTGCCCCTCCTGCGTGCCGAAGATCGAGAAAGCGCTCAACGCCCTTCCGGGTGTGGCAAAGGCCGAGGTGCGCTTCAACACCGGCAAGATCGAGATTGAGCACGACCCCGCGCAAGCCAGCGTTGAAGCGCTTGTCGAGGCGGTGCGCGGAACCGGCTACGAGGCGCAACCTGCCGCCTTCTGATCGGCACTCCGCCTTTTTCGCCGCGCTGCGAGTCGGCGCGGCGGCCGTTTCCACACATCAAGATGAAAGGAGGATGAGATGACCAGTCTTGTCACCAGTATCAGAAGCGCCATCGGGCATCCGGCACGGCGGCGCTTCTGGCTGACGGTTGGCAGTGGCGGGTTGATCGCGGCCGGCCTTCTGGCGCGCTACGGCTTCGGCATGGTCGAGGCGTGGACGGCGCTGATGGTTGCGGCGGCTTTTGTTGCGGGCTCCGATATCGCCATCCGCGCCTGGCGGTCGCTGCTCGTAAAACATTTCAGCATCGAGCTGCTCGTCACCGTCGCGGCGGTCGGCGCGCTGATTATCGGCGAGGTCTGGGAGTCGGCGGCCGTCACCTTCCTGTTCATGTTCGGCGGCTGGCTGGAGGCGCGCACCATGGGCCAGACCCGTGGCGCGCTGAAGGCGCTGCTCGATGCCGCACCCGCCACGGCAACTGTGCTGCGCAACGGCGATCCCGTCGAAATGCCGGCGCATATGGTCGAGATCGGCGAGACCGTGCTGGTCAGGGCCGGTCAGCGCATCCCGGTGGACGGCGAAGTAACCGAAGGCACAGCCGCCGTCAGCGAAGCGGCGATTACCGGTGAGCCGATGCCGGCCGAAAAAGCGCCGGGCAGCCACGTCCATGCAGGAACGATCGCCGAAAACGGGTTGCTGCGCATCCGCGCCACCAATGTCGGTGCCGACACCACCCTTGCCCGCATCATTCAGCGCGTCGAGGAAGCGCAGGAGGAAAAGGCCCCGAGCCAGCGCATGATCGAGCGCTTTGCGCAATGGTATACGCCATCGATCATCGGGCTCGCGGTCGTCGCCTTCGCGGTGACGCAGGACATCCGCCTGGCGCTGACACTGCTGGTTGTCGGCTGTCCCGGCGCACTGGTGATCTCGACGCCGGTCTCCATCGTCGCCGGCATCGGTCGGGCGGCGCGCAGCGGCATTCTCATCAAGGGCGGCCAGCATCTGGAAAGTGCGGGCCGCATCGATACGCTGGCGCTCGACAAGACCGGCACGCTGACGGAAGGCAAGCCGCAGCTCGCCTCTATCGTCGCGCTCGGCGGCATTGCCGAGGCCGAGTTGCTGCATCTGGCTGCGACCGCCGAGACCGGATCGACCCATCCGCTCGGCCGTCCGATCGTCGAGGCCGGCCGCGAGCAGGGACCGCTTTCCACACCCGAGGCGCTGGAGGAGCATGCCGGCATGGGCCTGAGCGCCCGCATCGACGGCCGCATCATCGCCGCCGGCAACCGCCGCCTGATGGATACACTCGGCATCCCGCTGGGCCAGGAGGGTGAAGCCGCACTGGACCGTTTGCTCTCCAACGGCGAGACGCCGATCCTCGTGGCGCGTGACGGGCAGTTGATCGGGCTATTGGGCATGTCCGACATGGCCCGGGAAGGCGCGGCGGAAGCCATTGCCCGGCTGCGTGACATCGGCATAGGTCGCGTGGTCATGCTGACCGGCGACCAGCATGGCGCGGCCGAGGCCATCGCCCGCGAGGTTGGCATTGACGAGGTCCATGCCGGGCTGATGCCCGAGGACAAGCTGGAACTGATCCGGAAGATGAAGGCGGATGGCGCGCATGTCGCCATGGTCGGCGACGGCATCAACGACGCGCCAGCGCTTGCCGCCGCCGACACCTCGATCGCCATGGGCGCGGCCGGCAGCGACGTCGCCATCGAGACCGCCGACATCGCGCTCCTGAAAGACGATCTCGGCAAGATCCCCGAGGCGATGGCGATCTCGCGCGCGACGCTGAGCAATATGCGCCAGAACCTCATCATCGCGCTGGTGACGGTGGCCGGACTGCTGGCGGGCGTGTTTTCCGGCAATGTCCACATGGCGGGCGGCATGCTGGTCCACCAGCTTTCGGTGCTGATCGTCATCGCCAACGGCATGCGTCTACTGCGCGTGCCGAAGGCCACCGTACCCGGCGGGAGGGCAGCAAAAGCCGCCGCCACCCGGCCGGCGACTGTGGCCGCGCGAGGCTGACGCCTCGCCTCCTGGCAGACCCCGTTCCGATGCGGGGTCTGTTGTTTTTGCAGCGTCAATCCTGTCTCATCGTCCGGAACTATCTGAAAGGATCGATATGGATGCCAGGACCGCCCCGTGGAACGACGTTCTCGACTTCTGGTTTCCCGAAGGCCGCTCGTCAGGGATAGCGGCTGGAACTCATCGCGATCACTGGTCGTGGCGGCTGCATGGCGGCGCAGACGACAAAATCGTCGCGCGCTTCGCCGACCTCACGAGCAGCGCAGCTTCAGGCGATCTCGACGACTGGGCCGGCGACCCCGAAGGCAGGCTGGCGCTCATCATCGTGCTCGACCAGTTCTCGCGCTCGCTCTGGCGCGGCACGCCACGCGCATTCGCGCAAGACCCTGCCGCGCTGTCGCTGGCGATGGAGGGGTTCTCCAACGGCCACTACGCATCGCTGGGCACGCCCTGGTTCAGGATCGTCTACAGTCAGCCCCTTGGCCATTGCGAAGGCCCGGATCACCTTGCGCGCATCGATCTGCTCATCAGGCTTCGCGAAGAGATCGCAGCGGAAGCCCCCGCTTCCCTTCAGCCGATATACCAGTCACTGGTGAAACAGGCCGGTGATGTGCGCAAGGTCATCGCCGCTTTTGGCCGTCACCCGCACCGCAATAACGTCCTCGGCCGAGAATCGACGCCGGCGGAAGAAGCTTACATCGCCGAAGGGGATTTCCCGCACGACAGGGCGTTTCAGGCGTAACTTCTGGAAACGAAACTCATCACGGGGTGATGCTTTCGCTAGCTGCTCGGGTAGATTACGGTTGCTGCGCACTCATATTCTCTGGAAGGAAAACATCATGGCTGACACTTGGCTTCCCTCACTCAAGACAGCGACCCCGCAGGAGGGGTTCGACCTTGCCACCAAAATGGCGCGGGTCGGCGTCAAGGTGACCCAGCCTTCCGCCGAGATTCGGGACAAGCTGCGCGCGGCCTACGATCAGGACACCGCGCAACTGATCGCTTCCTCGCAGGTGATCGCCGTGCATTTCCAGACGGTCGCGGCCGCCAACAATTATTGGCGCGACTGACACCCTCGCCTACGACTGACGCCAGGGTGTCAGTCGTAGGCGTTTTAGTCAAAGTTTCAGCCCTCGCAATCGCAGCGCGTTGGCGATGACGCTGACCGACGACAGCGACATGGCGGCGGCCGCGATGATCGGTGACAGGAGCAGGCCGAAAGAAGGGTAAAGCACGCCCGCGGCAATCGGGATGCCGGCGGCATTGTAGATGAAGGCGAAGAACAGGTTCTGGCGGATATTCGCCATCGTCGCCTCCGAAAGCCGCCGCGCCTTCACGATGCCCATCAGATCGCCCTTGAGCAGGGTGACGCCGGCGCTTTCGATGGCGACATCGGTGCCCGAGCCCATGGCGATCCCGACATCGGCAGCCGCCAGCGCCGGCGCGTCATTGACGCCGTCGCCCGCCATGGCGACCACACGGCCTTCCGCCTTGAGACGGCTCACCACGGCGCTCTTTGCATCCGGCAGCACGTCGGCCTCGACCTCATCGATGCCCAGCTGGCGGGCAACAGCTTCGGCAGTGGTTTTATTGTCGCCAGTCAGCATGACGATGCGGATGCCCTCGTCATGCAAGGCGTTCAACGCCTCCTGCGTCGTCGCCTTGACCGGATCGGCAATGGCGAAGATGCCGCCCGCCTTGCCCTCGACGCCGATATAGATCGCCGTTGCGCCATCATGGCGCAAGGCGTCCGCCCGTTCGGCAAGGGCCGACGCATCGACACCATGCTCCTTGAGGAACGCCGCATTGCCGAGCGCGATCGCCTTGCCTTCGACGGTGCCGAGCGCGCCCTTGCCGAGAGGGGAGTCGAAGTCCACCACGGGCGGGACCCCGACGCCCTTCTTCTCCGCAGCCTCCACGATCGCCAGAGCAAGCGGGTGTTCCGACGCTTTCTCGACGCCGGCGGCAAGCCGCAGGATTTCCGTTTCGTTAAAACCGCCTGCCGCCACGATCGACGTCACCGACGGCTTGCCCTCGGTGAGCGTGCCGGTCTTGTCGACGACGAGCGTGTCGACCTTCTCCATATGTTCGAGCGCTTCGGCGTTCTTGATCAGGACGCCGGCGCTGGCGCCCTTGCCGACGCCGACCATGATCGACATCGGCGTCGCCAGCCCCAATGCGCAGGGACAGGCGATGATCAGAACCGAAACGGCCACGACCAGCCCATAGGCGAGGCGCGGCTCCGGCCCCCAGATGCCCCAGACGATGAAGGCGAGAATTGCGATGATGATGACCAGCGGCACGAACCAGCCCGAGACCTGGTCGGCCATGCGCTGGATTGGCGCCCGCGAACGCTGCGCATCGGCGACCATCTGCACGATGCGTGACAGCATCGTATCGCGGCCGACCTTTTCCGCACGGATCACCAGCGCCCCGGTCTGGTTCAGCGTGCCGCCGATGACCTGATCGCCCACGGTGCGGGTGACAGGCATGGATTCGCCGGTGACCATCGCCTCGTCGAGCGAGGAGCGTCCGTCCTCCACCACGCCATCGACCGGCACGGTCTCGCCGGGCCGCACGCGCAGCCGATCTCCAAGGATAACGTGCTCGACCGGCACGTCTTCCTCCGCGCCTTCGTCACTGACGCGCCGCGCCGTCTTCGGCGCCAGATCGAGCAGCGCCCTGATCGCGCTCGATGTCTGCTCACGGGCGCGCAGTTCCAGCACCTGGCCAAGCAGCACCAGAGCGGTGATGACCGCCGCCGCCTCGAAATAGACCGCGACCGTGCCATCTTCCGCACGGAAAGCGGCGGGGAAAATGCCCGGCGCAAGGGCGGCGACGATGCTGTAGGCCCAGGCGACGCCCGTGCCCATAGCGATCAGGGTGAACATGTTGAGGCTGCGATTGACCAGCGACGCCCAGGCGCGCTCAAAGAACGGCCATCCGCACCACAAAACCACCGGCGTCGCCAGAACGAGCTGAATCCAGATCGATATCCGC
>Ga0265293_10006900_pt1 | contig 17824 bp, 22 predicted proteins | sample Munlanlewell138R_FD_192505 | JGI IMG/M metagenome (GOLD analysis project Ga0265293, IMG submission 192505) | Leachate microbial communities from a municipal landfill in Southern Ontario, Canada - Leachate well 138R | ecosystem: Engineered > Solid waste > Landfill > Unclassified | place: Canada...
ACTTCACTCGTGTTCGTATCACGAAAATAGCAGCGTAACAACAAAAGCTAAAAAGCAACTAGTTGCGCGAGCTTTCTGCTGAAGAAAACTAAGCGTTAGCGTAGTAAAAGGGACTTTGTTCCTTTTGCGTAATAAAATATAATGGTTCCTTGAATTTAGGAACTAAATTTAAGGAGATAGAAATGGCACACAAAAAAGGTCAGGGAAGTACACAGAATAATCGTGACTCAGCTGGTAGAAGACTTGGTGTTAAGAAGTTTGGTGGAGAGGCTGTAGTAGCTGGAAACATCATTATTCGTCAAAGAGGAACTAAAGTTCATCCAGGTAAAAATGTTGGTATGGGAAAAGATCATACTATATTTGCACTAGTTGATGGTGTTGTAACTTTTCACAGAAAAGACAAAAAACGTCAACAAGTTTCAATCGTTACTGCTGCATAATTCCACAAATATTTGAGCTTCGGCTCAAATATCTTTACCCTCAGATTTTTTAGGTTTAACACCTAAATAAATAAAATATTTAACAATATACTCTTTATTTAATAGTTTGTTCTTAAGTATTTAAGTTTATAAAACTATCGATTTTTCATAATGTCGAGTTTATAATAACAAGGAGTTTACTTTGTTTACAGATAGCGTTGAGTTAAAAGTTAGTTCAGGAAAAGGCGGACAAGGATGTGTCGCTTTTCGTCGTGAGAAGTTTGTACTAAATGGTGGTCCAAACGGTGGCGATGGTGGAAAGGGTGGCGATATATGGTTTAAGTGTGATAACAACACTCACACACTTTCTCACTTTCAAAAAAAGATGCACATAAAAGCTGATGGTGGCAGACCTGGTGAGGGCTCTAGAATGAGTGGAAAATCAGGTCAGAAAAAAGTCATTATCGTGCCTCCTGGAACTCAAATAGTTGACGCTGAGAGTGGCGAAATCCTTCTTGATATGCTAGTAGACGGACAAGAGATTAAATTTTTAGAAGGTGGAAAAGGTGGACTTGGAAATATTCACTTTAAATCATCTACAAACCAAAGACCAACTTATGCACAACCAGGTGAAAAAGGCGAGACTAGAGAGATAAAGCTAGATCTTAAACTTATAGCAGATGTTGGACTTGTAGGCTTTCCAAATGTTGGAAAATCAACTCTTATCTCAACAGTATCAAATGCAAGACCTGAGATAGCTAACTATGAGTTTACAACGCTTACACCAAAACTAGGTCAAGTCGATATTGGAGATTTTGAGTCATTTGTAATGGCTGATATTCCTGGGATTATCGGTGGTGCTCATGAAGGTAAAGGGCTTGGAATTGAGTTTTTAAGACACATTGAGAGAACAAAGATCCTTTTATATATGATAGATCTAGCTTCATATAGAGATCTAAAAGAACAGATCGATACTCTAAAAGATGAGATCTCATCTTTTTCAAAAACATTGGGTGAAAATAAGTTCGCCATAGCACTAACACGTCAAGACGTAGTACCACCAGAAGATGTAGATAGTCTTGTAAATGGTTTTATAGAACTTATGGGAGTTGAGGCATCAAAAGAAAGTGAGTTTGATTTTGACGATAGTCTTCCTTATTTTATACAAAAAAGTGCAGATAAGACACTTGGATATGATAGTTCTAAACCTTACTTTATAGCTCCTATATCTTCGGCTACTTCAAAAAATATCTCAGCATTAAAACATGCGTTATTTAACTTAGTTCAAGTAGATAGAGACTGAAAATGAGACGAGTAGTTGTTAAAGTTGGTAGTGCTGTTTTAACGCAGGGTGACTCTATAGCAAAAGAGAGAATGAAAGCTTTAGTAGAATTTTTAGTAGAGCTAAAAAAAGAAAATGAAGTTTTATTAGTCTCTTCAGGTGCAGTTGCAGCTGGATATACAAAGGTTCAGCTAGATCGTACTATCTTAAAAAATAAACAGGCTCTAGCTTCCATTGGGCAACCAGTTTTGATGCACAAGTATGCTAAAGAGTTCCAAAAACACAATATTATCACTTCACAAATCTTAGTTACTGCTGCAAACCTTAACAAAGATGAAGAAACAAAAAAAATCAAAGATACAGTAGATACACTTCTAGGTAGTGGTGTTATTCCTATCATAAATGAAAATGATGCAACAGCTACAGAAGAGCTTGTAGTAGGAGATAACGATCAACTCTCAGCCTATATGACAAAACATACCAACAGTGACTTGTTAATAATTCTCTCAGATATAGATGCTTACTATGATGAAGATCCACATAAAAATCCAAATGCAAAAGTACAAAAAATTGTAAAAGAGATTGATGAGTGTGCACTAAGCAGAGAAGCTACTCCTCATGGAACATTTGCAACAGGTGGCATAGTTACAAAACTAAAAGCCGCATCTTATCTTCTAAAGCACAATATTGATATGTTCTTATCTAGTGGATTTGATCTAAGTGATGCTAAGAGTTATATGATCGATGGTAAACATATAGGCGGTACACTTTTTACTAAAGGAGAAGCATAATGCGTATAATATTTATGGGTACACCCTTTTATGCAAAAGCTATTTTAGATAAAATTATAGACACTCCAAATATGGAAGTTGTAGCAGTTTATACTCAACCAGACAAGCCCGTGGGGCGAAAAAAAGTTATGACTCCTCCAGTAGTAAAAACTTTAGCGCAGAGACACAATATAGAAGTTTATCAACCGCAAAGGTTAAGAGATCAAGAGGTGGTAGATGAACTTTTAGCTATTGAGTGTGACTTTATAGTTGTAGCTGCTTATGGTCAGATCTTGCCACTTGAAATCCTGCAACACGCTCCATGTATAAATCTTCACGCATCGATACTTCCACAATATAGAGGTGCAAGTCCAATCCAACAAACTCTACTTCACGGAGATAAAAAAACTGGCGTAACTGCAATGCTTATGGATGTTGGTCTTGATACTGGAAATATCTTAAAGATAGAAACCATAAATGTTGAAGATGACGAAATGGTTGAGTCTCTTTTTGACAGGCTTACAGAAGTTGCCTCAAAGCTAACCATTGATATTTTAAAAAACTTTGATTCAATTGAAGCTATAAAGCAAGAGGAAGCACAAGCTACGCATTGTAAAAAAATCACTAAAGAAGATGGAAAAGTTGAGTTTTTAGATGCACAAGAGATCTATGATAAATATCGTGCATTTACTCCTTGGCCAGGTGTCTATCTAAGTAATGGGTTAAAGTTTAAAAACATATCATTTGAAGAGAATAGTTCGACCAATAAAGAGGGCATCATCTTATCTATTGCAAAAGATAGCATAGTTGTAGGCTGTAGACGTGGAAGCATAAGAATTTTTAGCGTTCAACCCGCTTCAAAAAAAGAGATGGATATACTCTCTTACATAAACGGGCAAAGACTTTTCTGTGAAGATACTCTATCTTAAAGAGATTGACTCAACTCAAAGCTACTTAAAAAAGCTTATTAAAAGTAAAGAGATCAAAGCACCGTTTGCAGTACTAAGTGATGTTCAAAGTGCAGGAGTTGGAAGTAGAGATAACACTTGGAACTCACAAAAGGGGAATCTTTTTTTATCTTTTGCTATAGATCTAGATGAGTTACCACAAGATCTAAAACTTGAATCTGCATCTATTTATTTTTCTTATATTTTTAAAATTCTGCTTTTTGAAGAAGGATCTTGTGTTTGGATAAAGTGGCCAAATGACTTCTATATAGAGGATAAAAAGATTGGTGGTATGATTACAAATCTTGAGGGTAATACTCTTATTTGTGGACTTGGATTAAATTTACTAACAGCTCCAGAAGGATTTGCAAAGCTTGATATAAATGTAGATAAAAAAGAAGTACTAAAAAAATATTTCAAAAAAATAGAAGAAAAAATTTCATGGAAGCAAGTTTTTAGCAAATATGAGTTAGAATTTCCAAAGAACAAAAACTTTTTTACACATAATAAAAATATAAAAATTCCATTAGAAGATGTCGAGCTTCAAGAAGATGGTTCAATCATAAACAACGGTAAGAGGATATATAGTACAAGATGAGTGAAGTAATAGTAATTGCAAATCAAAAAGGCGGAGTTGGTAAAACAACTACTGCTGTTAACTTAGCTGCATCCCTTGCTGTGGCAGAAAAAAAAGTGCTTTTGATTGACTCAGACCCACAGGCTAACGCTACTACATCCCTAGGTTTCCATAGAAATGACTATGAGTTCAATATTTACCATGTACTTATTGGAACAAAAAAACTAAAAGATATCATCCTAAAGTCAGATCTACCAACTCTGCATTTAGCTCCATCAAACATAGGTCTTGTTGGAATTGAAAAAGAGTACTATGACAATGACAATAAAGATGGAAGAGAATTAGTTCTAAAAAGAGCTATTGCAAATGTTAGAAAAGATTATGACTATATTATTATAGATTCGCCTCCAGCACTGGGACCAATGACTATAAATGCACTTTGTGCATCTAACTCAGTTATTATTCCGATACAGTGTGAATTTTTTGCACTTGAAGGTTTAGCTCAACTTTTAAATACAGTTAAACTTGTAAGAAAGTCGATCAACCCAAAGCTTAGCATCAAAGGTTTTTTGCCAACTATGTTTAGTTCTCAAAACAATCTTTCAAAACAAGTTTTTGCAGATCTATCACAACACTTCAAGGGTAAGTTATTTAAAGATATAGAAGATCAGTATATTGTAGTACCAAGAAATGTAAAACTAGCAGAAGCTCCATCTTTTGGAAAACCAGCAATTCTATATGATGTAAAATCAATAGGCTCAATTGCTTATCAAAATCTAGCTCAAACGATAATAGCATAATGAAGTCTCAAAAACTCGGCCGTGGATTAGATGCACTTTTAGGTGAAATGGATGAAGCTTATGAAAATGAGGGATCTTCTAGAGATGCTGTTATTGAGCTGAGTGTTAAAGACATCAGACCAAATCCATATCAACCAAGAAAACACTTTGATGAGAGTTCACTTTTAGAACTGGGTGAATCTATAAAGCATGATGGACTTCTTCAGCCCATAGTTGTAACTCAAGATTTTGATGGATATGTTCTTATTGCTGGTGAGAGAAGACTTCGTGCATCAAAACTTGTAAAGCTTAAGACTATCCGTGCGATCCTTTTAAACTCAGATAAGCAAAAAATGCGTCAGTTTGCTTTGATAGAAAACATCCAAAGAGATGAACTAAATGCAGTTGAATTGGCTGAAGCTTATAGTGAACTACTCAAGATGTATGATGTTACACAAGAAGAACTTGCAAACAAGATACACAAGAGTAGAACTCATATAACAAACACTATTAGATTACTGCAACTATCTGAGAAGACTCAGAAAGCTTTGATTGAAAAAAAAATTACTGCTGGTCATGCTAAGGTTATAATAGGATTAGATGAAAAAGAGCAACAACTTATTGTAAACTCAATCATTGGACAAAAACTAAGTGTTAGAGAAGTTGAATCTATCATAAAAGATATGAAAGATGAAAAAAAACCAGCTTCTATCAAGAGTCAAAGTAATAAATATGATTTTAGTGATATAAAAGATAGATTTGACTCTTTAGGACTTAAAGTAAAAACTTCAAATAATAAACTAACTATAGAGTTTGACAATGAGAGTCAAGTTAACGATTTTTTAAAATATATCTCATAAAAGCCTCATAATCATGTAAAAATTTTACAAAGTTTGTAAAATTTACAAAATTCTTTTAAATTTTTTTTTAGTTTAACTATCCTTTCAATTTTCTAATAGTATAATCACGCAACTTTTAGGAGGTGCTATGTTAGATATAAATCCGATACTACTTTTAGCTACATTTGTTGTATTTCTTTCACTAATCGCCGTTCTTAATAGTTGGCTATATAATCCATTATTTAGTTTTATGAATAAAAGAGATGATGACATCAAAAAAGATTTGCAAAAAGTTGGCAATAATGATGATGAAATCAACGAACTTAATTCAAAAGCTGAATCAATAATTACAAATGCCAAACTAGAAGCTGCGGCCCTAAGAGAGAAAGTTATACAAGATGCTAAAGAGTTAGCAGAGAGTAAGATAGAAGCAAAACGAGCTGAATTAGCTAGCCAGTATTTAGAGTTTGAGCAATTACTTGCGCAAACTAAAGAACAATTAACTAAAGATATAATGTCTCAGGTTCCATTGTTTAAAGAAGCTGTTAAAGCTAAATTTAGTCAAATATAAGGATGTGGTGTGAGTAGAATTTTACTTTTAATTATGATGATATCAACTTATGCATTAGCATCTAGTGGTGCAGAAGGTGGGGGGACTGATATCGTTCAAAGAACAGTAAATTTTTTGCTATTTTTTGGGCTTATTTGGTACCTTGTAGCCGAACCTGCTAAAAATTACTTTGCTGCTAGAAGCCAAGGTATAGCTGATGAGTTGCAAAAGGTACAAGATAAGTTAAACGAATCTGTAAATCTTAAAAAAGAGGCACTCACTAAAATTTCTGAAGCTGAAAAGTTTGCAGAAGGATTAGTTACTGCTTCAAAAAAAGAAAACAAGGTTTTAAATGACAACATTATGCTTCAGTGTGAATCAGATTTAGTAAATATAGCTAAACAAAGTGCATCATTGATGGAGTTTGAACAAAGAAGAATGGTTCGAGGTGTTGTTGAGAGTGTGCTAAATGAAGTGCTAAGTCAAAGTAGTGAGAGTTTCGACAAAGAAGCTATGGCTAATGTTATCTTAAAGAAGGTGGCATAGATGGAAGAATTGATAGCAAAAAGATATATAAAAGCTTTTAAAGAGGGACTTGATTCTGAGTCAATGCAAAATGCAACTTTACTTTTTGATACTCTAGCGAAGTCTTTTGAAGATGCTAAGTTTATTGAAATTATAAATAGTTCAAATGTAAGTAAAGAGCAAAAACTAGATATTCTTTTAGCGAGTGTAAAGCCTGCTAATTCTAGTGCTATTGACTCTTTGATTAAGTTGTTGGTTGAGAAGAAGCGTATAGAAATTATTCCAGCCATAGCTGAATCAATGAGAAAAGATACAGCCCATACAAATAAAACTTACAAAGGTCGTGTTTATAGTGATAGCGATTTAGATGCAAAAGTCATAAAAGATTTAAGCAGTGGTTTAAGTAAAAAGTTTGATTCGAACATTTCATTAGATTTTGTTAAAGATAACTTTAATGGTATCAAAGTGGATGTTGAAGATTTAGGGATAGAGATTAACTTCTCTAAAACAAGAATCAACGATCAAATTATACAACATATAATAAAAGCAATTTAACTTTCAACGAGAGGAGAAAAATAGTGGTAGCAAAAATACAAGCTGATGAAATCAGCTCAATAATAAAAGAGCGTATCGATAACTTTGAACTAAGTGTTGATATAAATGAGACAGGTAAGATTGTCTCTTATGCTGATGGTGTTGCGCAAGTTTACGGACTTAACAACGTTATGGCTGGAGAGATGGTAGAGTTTGAAGAGGGGACTAGAGGTTTAGTTATGAACCTTCAAGAGAGTAGCGTAGGTATTGTTATTCTTGGTCTTGGAGTAAACTTAAAAGAAGGCATGAGTGTTAAAAGACTTGGTAAGCTTCTTAAAGTTCCAGTAGGAGATGCTCTTTTAGGTCGTGTTGTTAATGCACTAGGTGAGCCAATAGATGGTAAAGGTCCAATTGAGACAACAGAAATTCGTTTTGTTGAAGAAAAAGCACCTGGAATTATGGATAGAAAATCTGTTCATGAGCCATTAGCTACTGGTATTAAAGCTATTGATGCACTAGTTCCAATTGGTCGTGGTCAACGTGAGCTTATCATTGGTGACAGACAAACTGGTAAAACAACAGTCGCACTAGATGCTATCATTAACCAAAAAGGTAATGGTGTTTCTTGTGTATATGTTGCGATTGGTCAAAAAGAATCAACTGTAGCTCAGATAGTTCGTCGTCTAGAAGAGCATGGTGCTATGGAATATACTATAATCGTATCTGCTACTGCATCTGAAGCTGCTGCACTTCAATTTTTAGCTCCATATACTGGTGTTACTATGGGTGAATACTTTCGTGATAACGCTAGACATGGTCTAATCGTATATGATGATTTAAGTAAGCATGCAGTTGCATACCGTGAAATGTCACTTATTCTTCGTCGTCCTCCAGGTCGTGAAGCTTATCCTGGTGATGTTTTTTATATCCACTCTCGCCTTTTAGAGAGAGCTGCTAAAGTTTCAGATGAAAAAGGTGCTGGTTCACTTACTGCACTTCCAATTATTGAAACACAAGCTGGGGATGTTGCGGCATATATTCCAACAAATGTTATCTCTATTACAGATGGTCAAATCTTTTTGGAGACTGAGCTATTTAACTCTGGTGTTCGTCCAGCTATCAACGTTGGTCTATCTGTTTCTCGTGTTGGTGGTGCTGCTCAGATCAAAGCTACTAAGCAAGTTGCTGGTACTCTGCGTCTTGACCTTGCACAATATCGTGAGCTTCAAGCATTTGCACAGTTTGCATCTGATCTTGATGAGACTTCTCGTAACCAACTTGAGCGTGGTCAAAGAATGGTAGAGGTTCTAAAACAGGGACCTTTTTCTCCACTTTCAGCTGAGAAACAAGTTGCTATCATTTTTGCTGGTAACGAAGGATTCTTAGATGATTTTGATCCATCAAATGTTGTTCGTTTTGAAGCTGAGTTATATCCATTTATTGAGGCTAGTTATCCTCAAATTTTTGAGAGTATCAGAAGCACTTTAAAAGTAGATGATGATACAAAAGCACTACTAATCAAAGCACTTGAAGAATTCAAATCTACTTTTGTAGTAGCATAAGGAAAACTTTATGGCAAACTTGAAAGATATTCAAAGACAGATAAAGAGTGTTACTAACACTCAAAAGACAACTCGTGCGATGAAACTTGTATCTACTGCAAAACTTCGTCGTGCTGAGGAGCTTGCAAAACGCTCTCGTCTTTACGCTGCAAAAATGAATCAGGTTATTGCCGAAATAGCTGGACGCATTAAATGCAATAGAATCGGAGGAATTGAAAATCGATGTTTTACAGAGATTGAAAATCCTAAAATTGTTGATATTGTCTTTGTAACTGCTGATAAAGGTTTATGTGGTGGTTTTAATATTCAAACTATTAAAGCTGTTAAAAAACTAATAGCAGAGTATAAAGAGAAAAATGTAAAAGTGCGTCTTCGCGGAATCGGTAAAAAAGGTATTGAGTTTTTTAAATACAATGAAGTTGAACTTTTTGATGAAGTTGCAAATTTAAGCTCAAAACCTGACAAAGTAAGATCTGATGAATTCATTATGAGTTCTATTGAAGATTATAAAGATGGCAAAATTGACGGTCTTCGTATTGTTTATAATGGATACAAAAATATGATAACTCAAGAGTTACATATTAGCAATATACTACCTGTTGATACTACAGATTTTGAGTGTGATGAAATAAGAGACTCAATGTTAGAAGTTGAAGCTCAAGATGAAGAGCATATGTTGGATTCTTTAGTTAATAGATATGTAAAATATGCAATGTATTATGCACTTATAGATTCAGTTGCGGCTGAGCACAGTTCTAGAATGCAAGCAATGGATACAGCAACTAACAATGCTAAAGATATGGTTAAGTCACTAAATGTAAAATATAATAAAGCTAGACAAGCAGCTATTACTACAGAACTTATAGAGATTATAAGTGGTGTGGAGTCTATGAAATAATGGAGAAAAATATGATTGGTAAAATAAGCCAGGTTATGGGCCCAGTTGTTGATGTTGATTTTAATGGTTATCTTCCTATAATTAACGAAGCAATTGAAGTTCAAATAGATTTAGAAGGTACTAAAAGACGTTTAGTACTTGAAGTTGCGGCTCACTTAGGTGATGGTCGCGTTAGAACAATTGCAATGGATATGAGTGAAGGTTTAATTCGTGGAATGGAAGCTACTGCTACAGGTTCACCTATTAAAGTTCCAGTTGGAGAGAAAGTACTAGGTCGTATTTTTAATGTTATTGGTGAGACTATTGATGGTGGTGAGCAAGTTAGTGATGCTCCTACTTGGTCTATACACCGTGAGCCTCCAGCTCTAGTTGATCAGTCAACTACTACAGAGATGTTTGAAACAGGTATCAAAGTTGTTGACCTCTTAGCACCATATTCAAAAGGTGGTAAAGTTGGACTATTTGGTGGTGCTGGTGTCGGTAAAACAGTTATTATTATGGAACTTATTCACAACGTTGCTATGGGTCATGATGGTCTATCTGTGTTTGCTGGTGTTGGTGAGAGAACTCGTGAAGGAAATGACCTTTACCATGAGATGAAAGACTCCAATGTATTAGATAAAGTTGCACTGTGCTATGGTCAAATGAGTGAGCCTCCTGGAGCACGTAACCGTATCGCTCTTACTGGTCTTACTATGGCTGAGTATTTTAGAGATGAACAAAATCTTGATGTTTTAATGTTTATTGATAATATCTTCCGTTTTGCACAATCAGGTTCTGAGATGTCTGCACTTCTTGGCCGTATCCCATCAGCTGTTGGTTATCAACCAACTCTAGCTCGTGAAATGGGTGCATTGCAAGATAGAATTACATCAACTAAAAATGGATCAATCACTTCAGTTCAAGCTGTTTATGTACCAGCAGATGACTTAACTGACCCTGCTCCAGCTTCTGTTTTTGCTCACTTAGATGCAACTACAGTTCTTAACCGTAAAATTGCTGAAAAAGGTATCTATCCTGCAGTTGATCCACTTGATTCGTCTTCAAGACTTCTAGATCCACAAATTGTAGGTGAAGAGCATTATAATGTAGCTCGTGGTGTTCAACAAACACTTCAAAAGTACAAAGACCTTCAAGATATTATTGCAATTCTTGGTATGGATGAACTTAGTGAAGATGATAAAAATGTTGTTGAGAGAGCTCGTAAAATTGAGAAATTTTTATCTCAACCATTCTTTGTTGCAGAAGTATTTACAGGTTCTCCTGGTAAATATGTATCATTAGAAGACACTATTAAAGGATTCAAAGGAATCTTAAATGGTGACTATGATGATATGTCAGAAAATGCATTCTATATGGTTGGTGGTATGGATGAGGCAATTGAAAAAGATGCAAAGCAAAAAAAATAACTCGCAATACTAAAGGATCGTAATGGATAAGTTAAAACTTGAAATCCTAACTCCTAATGGTGAAATCTTTAACGATGTCGTCGTTAGCGTAACTCTTCCAGGTGAAGAGGGAGAATTTGGTGTTTTACCACATCACGCATCTCTAACAACTTTGTTAGAGGCTGGTGTGATAGATATCGAAAAAGATGATAAAACAGTTGAATCAATCTTAATAAACTGGGGTGTAGTTCAGGTTGATGAAACCAAAGTTATTGTCTTGGTTGAAGGTGCTGTTGCTATTCGTGGTGATAGTGAAAGTGCTGTTGCTAATGCTCTAGAAGATGCTAAGCAACTTATCAATGATATTGCAGACTCAAATCCAGCAATAGCATCTGCTACAGCTAGAATAGAATCAGCAGCTAGAAGATTGTTATAGTATATGATTAATAATCTAATTGACTTTTATCTTAAAAGTCACCCAGTAACTTTAGGTGTATTGGCTCTTTTGTCAATATACTTTATAGTTTTAAACTGGGTATTTTTTTATCGCTACTTCTCTATAAATAACTGGCTTAAAATTGAAAGTAACTCACTAGAGTCACTTCTTATGGGAGCTTCATCTGTTAGTGACAGCTCATTTTTAAATAACTTTATAAAAACAAGATCAAATGTAAATAAAGAGATTTTAGATCTTGCACTCTTAGCAGCTACAAAAGAGGCTACAAAAGGTCTATCGCTTTTGTCTGTATTTGCATCTACTACTCCTTTTATAGGACTTTTTGGAACTGTAGTATCTATACTTGATACTTTTACCCATATAGGTCAAAGTAGTGGAAGTATGTCTATCATCTCAAGTGGTGTTTCAGATGCCCTAATAGCAACTGCAGCCGGTATCTTTGTTGCTATATTTGCATATACTTACCATCAGATCTTAAAAAGAAGTTCATTTGAACTTGTTGGATTTATTCAGATGCAAAGTGAAGCTATCTTAGCTAGAAAAAATAACTAGAGAGCTAAAGTTTATGTATGATTTTGAAGACAAACCTGAACTAAACATTACTCCACTTGTGGATGTAATGTTAGTTTTATTAGCCATTTTAATGGTTATCGCTCCAAACATTGTATATGAAGAGAGTATCAAGCTTCCACAAGGCTCTTTGAGCAAACAACTATCTGAAATCCCACCTGTTCACATCTCAATAGATAAAGAGCAAAATGTTAAAATAAATAAAGACAATTATCAACTTCATGAATTTATGGATAATTTCTTTCTTTATTCTAAAAAATTAGATTTAAAAGCTACTGTACTTATAAGTGCAGATAAAACTTTGGACTATGGTGTTGTTATGTCAGTCTTAGCTGCTGTAAAACAAGCAGGTTTTTCTGAGGTTTCATTAGCTACAAATGGATAGTAACAACACTTACTTTTACACTAGTGGTCTTATATCATTGTCACTTTTTACTTTCTTTTTGCTATTGATCATTCAAACCCTTTTTTCAAACTCTAAAATTGATGCATTTGCATTAAAAAAAGATAATTATATATCTATATCCCTAGAAACACCAAAGGTGCAAAAAAGTACAAAAACGATACCTCAAAAACAGGAAGAACAAGTAACTCCAGTTGAGTCAAAAGAGATAAATATTGATGAACTGTTTAGTGATGTTTGGACTAAAGATGTTAAAAAAATAAAACCAAAAGAAGAGAAAATTGATAATAAAAGACTTCAAGAGATTGCTAAAAAGTCTAAAATAATTGATAAAGATACAACAGGTAAAAGTTCTCAAAAAGTTTTAGCTAATGATATGGTGAAAAATAGTGAAGATTCGCAAAAAGACTCAAGTGCTGATGCGGTTAATGAATATTTTGCTAAAATTCAGGCTTTAGTATACCAGAACTTTTTCCCACCTTCAAATACTCAAGGACATAGTGTCAAAGCGGTCATTGAGTTGAGCTCTATTGGAAAAGTTATTGATTTTAGAATCTTAACTTACTCTGCTAATGGTGCGTTAAATGAAGAGAGTGATAAGATTAAAAACAGACTTTTATGGGTTTTATTTCCTATAAACCCGCAAAATAAATCTGGTACTTATACTATAGTTTTAAAAGCTAAGGAGTGATTTTGAGAATATTGTTGATTTTTTTATTTGTGTTTGGTATCTCGTATGCAGGAGATGCTACTATAGAGGTTATAAAAAAAGTAGAATCTCTACCTAGCATAGCAGTTGAAGACTCATCTATAAGCTATGACAACACATTTAAAGATAGTTTTTTTAAAACCATTATCGCTGATTTGAATGTTTTATCTCTCTTTAATGTAGATAGACATCACCGTAAAACTCATTTTAATGATACGAGTGTGATGGTTGAAAACAAAGATATGGACTATGTGTTGAGATATAAGATGTTTCAAGATGATGTTGGTGCTCTAAATATTGAGTTAAAACTTATAAATAAAGAAAAAATTGTTTTAACAAAGCAGTACAAGATCAATAGAAAAAATGTTTTTATGTTTGTGGCTCACACTATCGCTTACGATATAAATGAGTTTATGCAAGCTCCATCAGTTGAATGGATGAAGCGAAGAGTGATTTTCTCAAGGGTAGTAGCTCCGCAAAAAACAGAAATAGTTATTTCAGACTATACTCTAGCATATCAACATACTGTAATAAAAGGTGGGTTTAATATTTTTCCAAAATGGGCAAATAAAAATCAAGATGCATTTTATTATACATCATTAGATAGTAAAAAACCAACGCTAAAGCATGTAAATATAAAAACAGGTAAGAGTAAATCTATAATTTCTTCAGACGGAATGATGGTGTGTTCAGATGTTAGTAGAGATTCAAATAGATTGCTGTTAACTATGGCACCCGATGGTCAGCCTGATGTATATCTTTACGATGTAGCTTCAGCTCAAAGTAAAAAGCTTACTAACTATGGTGGTATAGATGTAAATGGTCAGTTTTTAGATGATGAGACCATAGTATTTGTCTCAGGCAGATTAGGTTATCCAAATATTTTTTCTAAAAAGATAGGAAGTCGTAGTGTAGAACAGATGGTCTATTATGGTAAAAGCAACTCAGCATCAAGTACTTTCGGAGATTATATAGTTTACAAATCAAGAGAGAGCTCAAATGCTTTTTCTGCAAATACGTTTAATTTGCATCTAATTTCTACTAAAACAGATTTTATAAGAAGGCTTACTGCTACAGGTGTAAACGAGTTTCCTAAATTTTCTATAGATGGTGATGCGATACTTTTTATTAAAAACTATAAATCACAAAGCTCTATTGGGATCATAAGACTCAATCATAATAAAAATTATCTATTTCCACTTAAATATGGAAGACTACAAGCGATGGATTGGTAACAACATTTATAGAGCAAATTAGCAATTTTTAGCTCTATATACTAGTTTATTACTTTTTTTTTGGTACAATCATAGTAATTTTAAATCAAGGGTATATAAATATGAAAAAAATCATAATCTCAAGTGTTGCAATGGCACTTTTAGTTTTTAGTGGGTGTGCTGATAAAGAACCAGTAGTTGATGAGAAGGTCCAAGAAGTTGTAGTAGCTCAAGAAGTTGAAACTGTAAAAACAGAAGTTGTTTCTGCAGAAGATTCATCTATTGATGAAAATGCAATGTCAAGCTCAGATTCAAATGAGATGAATATGGCAAACTTAGAGAGAGATCTTTCAACTGTATATTTTGACTTTGATAAGTTTAATATCCGTGCTGATATGCAAGATAAAGTTACAAGCAGTGCAGCTGTAGCAAAAGATGCTGCTAGTGCTTTTACTATTAAACTTGAAGGTAATTGTGATGAGTGGGGAAGTGATGAATATAACTTCGCACTAGGACTAAAAAGAGCATCTAGTGTTAAAAAAGCACTTATCTCTGAAGGTGTTAGTGATAGCCGTATCACAATGGTAAGTTATGGTGAGAGTAATCCAGTTTGTACTGATAAAACTCAAGAGTGCTGGTCAAAAAATCGTCGTGTTGACTTCAAACTTCTTCCATAATCAATGAAAAGCATCTATTTAGCTGCAATCTTTGCAGCTATCGTGCCTCTAAAATTACTGAGTTCTGAGCCCTCTGCTTTTGGTGCTGGTAATTTAGATAATCCCCAACCTTACGGCTTATCACAAAGCGAAAAAGTTATTCTCCAAACAAAAGATAAATTAAACAAAGTTGTTGTAAAAAGTAACAATCAAGCTAATGAAGTTGAATCTTTAAGAGAAAGGATTGATGGTCTTCAAACTATTATCGAAGGACTTACTAGAAAAGCTCAAGAAAACAAACTAAGCTTACAAGAGTTGGAGACAAAAAGCAATCAAGAGTTAGAAAATGCTAGCGAATACGAAAAGAGACTTAGTGATGTCTCTCAAACGAATGCATTAGAAATTCAAGAGATAAAACAAACTCTGGATAAAGCAAATGTTTTGCTTGAAGCTATAGAATCTTCATATGTTACTAAAGAAGAATATAATACTTTAGTAGGAGATTTTAACAAATTTAAAGAGTTAGTATCAAAAGAGTTAAATAAAAATGTAGAAAAAAAGAGTTCTAAGTTTGATAAAATCTCAAATGCAGAGATAGAGAAGTTAGCAAAAGAGAACTATGATAAAAAGCATTATACAAAGAGTATAGAATATTATACTCATCTCATAGACAATAACTATAGACCTGCAAGAGCTCACTATATGATAGGTGAAATGAATTACTATAGAAAAAACTATGCAGAAGCAATCGCATACTTTAAAAAGAGTGCATCACTCTACTCTAAAGCTGATTATATGCCTACACTTATGCTTCACACTGCTATTTCGATGCAAGAGACCTCTGATGAAAAAAATGCAAAATCCTTTTACAAAGGCGTAATATCAAAATATCCAGACTCCAAAGAAGCTAGTATAGCAAAAACTAATCTTAGTAAGATGAAGTAGTTAAAACGCAGATTTGGTAATATTGTTTAACTTATGTTAAAATCCAAAAAAATTTAAAAAAGGCTTATTTATGGCAATAGAAACAAATCAAATAGTATCATTAGAATATGAAGTTCGTGATGGTGAAACAGTAGTAGACTCAAACCTTGGTGCTGCACCATTAGTTTTTATGTTTGGTAAAGGTCAAATTATCCCAGGATTAGAAGCTGGAATACAAAATATGGCTATAGGCGAAAAAGGTGATGTATTAGTAAAAGCTGAAGATGCTTATGGAGTTCACAATCCTGATGCTAAACAAGAAGTTCCTAAAGACCAATTTGCTGGAATAGAACTTGAAGTAGGAATGACTCTTTATGGTCAAGGTGAAGATGGCGGAACTGTTCAAGTAGTAGTTCAAGAGATTGGAACTGAGAGCGTTATTATAGACTTTAATCATCCTTTAGCTGGTAAAGATCTAATGTTTAGCGTAACTATCAACAATGTTAGAGATGCATCTGCTGAAGAAGCAATGTCTGGAATCCCTGCTGAGAACAAGCAAGAAGATGGTTGTTGTGGAAGTGGCGGAGATACTGGTTGTGGTTGTGATTAATATACATATTTAGTATTTAAGACAAACATTTAAACTACAATACATTAAAAATACTTAGCATTAACTCTCTAATCTTTAGAGAGGCTAGTGTTAGTAAGAGCCCTCTCTAATTATAATTTTCTTAGTACTCACACAGCACAAACATTCAATCATGATGGAATTTTTCAATAATTTTTTGAAGATATAAACAACTTAGCTATAATTTCAATATTAAATAAAAGGTGATTTTATGAGTAACATAGCAATGATATTTGCAGGACAAGGTAGCCAAGCAGTTGGCATGGGTAGAGACTTCTATGAGAACTCAGATCTAGCTAGAGAGATGTTTGAAAAAGCTTCACAGAGAGTTGGTGTTGACTTTAAAGAACTCATATTTGAGGAGAATGAAAAACTCAACCAAACGGCTTACACCCAACCTGCTATTCTTTTAGTACAGATGATAGCTTTCAGACTTTTTAAAGATGCATGCCCTGATGTTAAAGCGACTCTATTTTTAGGTCACTCATTAGGAGAGTTCTCAGCTCTTTGTGCAAGTGGAGCTATAGACTATGTAGATGCTGTAGAACTTGTGCATAACCGTGGTGCATATATGCAAAAAGCTTGTCAAACAATAGAAGCTGGAATGATGGCAATAGTAGGACTTGATGATGCAAGTGTTGAGTCAATTTGTACAGATGCACAAAAAGAGGGTAAAAAAGTATGGCCTGCAAATTACAATCAAGATGGACAACTCGTTGTTGCTGGTATGAAAGCAGATCTAGTCTCACTTGAGCAGACTTTTAAAGATGCAGGTGCAAAGAGAGCACTACTTTTAAACATGTCTGTAGCGTCACATTGTGAGATCTTAGCATCTGCGCAAGAACCACTAAAGACAATGATGAATAGTATGATAAAGGAAAGCTTTGAGGCTCCTGTAATCTCTAATGTTACAACAAAGGCGTATAGCACGAAATCAGATGCTGTCTCTTTACTAAGCGAACAACTTGTAAAACCTGTAAAATATAAGCAATCAATCTTGGCTATATCTAATGATGTTGATTTGGCTATAGAGTTTGGAAATGGCTCAACTCTAAAGGGATTAAACAGAAGAATAGCAAAAGATCTTACAACTTTAAATATCTCTGATATGACGAGTTTAAAGAGTGTAGTAGAAGAGATCTGTAAATAACTATAGAATCTAATTAATAATCGAGTGCTCTGAACAATTATTA
>Ga0265293_10006902_pt1 | contig 17819 bp, 14 predicted proteins | sample Munlanlewell138R_FD_192505 | JGI IMG/M metagenome (GOLD analysis project Ga0265293, IMG submission 192505) | Leachate microbial communities from a municipal landfill in Southern Ontario, Canada - Leachate well 138R | ecosystem: Engineered > Solid waste > Landfill > Unclassified | place: Canada...
CCAACAGTTCGGCTGCCGCGGTGTTGAGTGAGATAATCAAAGACTTCTCACCCATTGCGTTGAGGACTCTTAAAAGGGCTACTACTTTTTCCAAGACGTAGACCCCCAAAAGACGCTCTAGGCCATTTTGCTCCACTATGGGAATAAACTCACGAGGAGAGACCTCTCCTAGCTGAGGGTGACTCCAGCGCGATAAAGCTTCGGCGGCTACTATGCGTGGCCCTGCGCTCGTTACCACCGGTTGAAAGTGAACTTCTATCTCCCCCCTCTCAATGGCCAATGGCAGTTCCTTTAAGATTTGTGTGTAGCGTTTCAAATAGGTACTCAGGTTCGCATCATACAACAGGCTTCCCAGTTGTCGGTTGTGCTGTTGTACCGCCAAAGCCATCGTCGCCTCTTCAATGAGCTGTTTAGGATTGGAGTTTGGTGCCGAGGAAGAGACCCCTGCCCTGAACTTAACCTTTGTTTGCATTTTCCCCTCTAGGTGCAGTTTTTTGCTGGTAGGGATAGTGCACAAAAACTGTCCTCCGCTGAGATTGACAACTATCTCATGGGAGCCGACCAGTGCGAGGGCTTTCTGGAGAACCACCTCTTCATCTATTTCAGAGGTGATTTTTAAATTGACAACACTGCAGGGGGGCAGATTTGGCTCTCGAAGGCGCTCAGCGAGGAGCTTGAGGATGTAAGGGGTCACCTCTTCAATAGGGGGGCTCTCTTTAATATCGGTATAGAGCCATATTTTGTAGAGCGTTTTCCCCCGCTTGTCTCTTATGGTATTAACAGAGAGTTTAGAGAGAACTATGTAGCGTCCATAGGTGGCCCAAACCAGTCCTTCAAAAGAGGAGGTCTCTATTTTAGCCAGACTAACCGGCTCTCCGTTGATAAAAACTAACGATTTCTCCTTTTCTCCGATAAAACGTTGGTAGTGTTTATTGCAGTAAATTAACGCATTAAAGCGGTCGGTGATGGCTATTCCGTCACTCGCCTGGTCACTGGCCAGACTACTCACATTTAGCCGCTCCCTATCGTGACGACGGAAGTAGGTCAAGATGCTAATAAGGGCACTAACAGACGCCACTACGAGAATAAAAACCCAACGGAGGTAGGGATAGCGCAGTAAAAGAGAGTCACTTAAGGAGAGTAACCCCTCTTCATCAAAAGCACCAATGGCTACTAAGTAGAGGGGATGCTCATCGTAAAAAGGATTAATATCTTTAAGAGGGGCGAAGGAGTGGAAGTAATAACAAATCTCCTCAAAACACCTCTCTCCCGAGCCCTCCGTTAGGATCATTTGCCACAATTCCGGCAAGCACTGTGAAACGTCATTTCCAAAGCAAGAGCCCAGCAAGTCTTTTTTAAAAATCCAACGCCCTTGAAAATCGGCTAGGCCAAAGCCAATCTCACCGGGATGGTCCTCTATAAAATCTCCAATGGAGTTGTAAAGGTGCTCATTAGAGATGAGCATCGACAGTTTTATACCTTTCCCCACACCAATTGAAAACAGACTCAATTTATGAAAATCTTGGGCGTTATCGAGTAAAGACCTTAGAGGGACAAAATAGAGATCTTCGGGCACTAAGGGAGGCAAGAGGGCACCAAGACCCTCTAAATCGATATCTACGCCACCCTTTGAACGCTTTGCCCCCACTAAAAGCTCTCCATCCCCAGTGGTTAAGAGTAGCCCCATGACATAAGGGCGGTTGGCAATCAGGCGCTTAAAATTGTTGACGGCCTCCCCCTTGGTCGCCTCATTTTGCTGATCTAAATAATCGACCACCTCATTGGAATTTCTAACTAACAATAGGGTCCTTTGGTATTCCTTGAATGTATCATTGACGATGTAATCCATGAGTTGTAAATGACTAATATGCTCACCCACGACGAGGGCATGGGCTCCTTTCAGCTCCTGTTTAACCACTCTTTCGTACATGAAAAGGAAGACGGCGACCACTAAAACAATAGTAATAAGACGGGAACTTACAACCCTAATTGCGCGATTCATTGCCATATTATAACAATTATTGGAGAATTTACTAGCAACAATAGTTTAAGATTGCTATTGGAGGGCTCTGATGATAGAGTTACTCAAAATAACTGAGGTACAAAATGCAACCACAATTTCTCTTAATCCTTATGTTTTTCTACGCCCTTGCCAACAATTTATTGGGTCCGCTGGTGACGAATATCATGGACTCTACCGGTCTGAGTCTCTCCCAGTCGGGCCTCTTAATAACCCTCCTACAAGGTGGTGCACTAGTATCAATATTGCTCTCCCTCTACCTGATGAAACGCTTAAGGCAGAGTACTTTAGTTAAAATTGGGTACCTAGTTTTAATAGTAGCGCTTCTCTTGGTGGGCTTAACTAGCGGCACAGGCCTTCTCTTCTGCCTCTATGCGGCCATTGGGTTTGGTACCTTCCTGGCCGACAGTGGTTCTAACGCCGTTTTGGCTTCCGACTATTTTGAGAAAAAAGAGCTCTATATCCCCCTTTTACACTTCTTCTACAGTGCCGGTGCTATCCTCACCGGTTACTTTATCCTCCCTTTCAAAGGCCCTGCTTGGCGTTGGGCCTACAGTTCAGTGGGCTTAGTACTCCTCTTACTCCTCATCCTCGCCTTAATATTTAAAAAGGGGCGCACCGGAGAAGTTAGAAAAGAGAGCCCTATCCAAAAAGAGAGCAACCTCCCCCTCTTGAAAGATTCGCGCTTCATCCTCTATACCCTCTCCTTAATGCTCTACATGGGCAGTCAACAAATCTGTGCAACTTGGATACCGGTCTATGTCGAAGTTGAGCTACTCCAATCCCCAGCGATTGTGGGGACCTCTTTAACAGTCTTTTGGATCGGCATAGCCATCTCACGGCTTCTTTCGAGTTTTATGCTCCAAAGAGGGGCCAAGCCCCTCACGTTAACCCTAGGGGGCTTTCTCCTTGCCGGGGTGGCCCTTGCCCTGCTGCCTTTCAGCGCCTCCATTGTTTTAGCCCTAATTCTAGTTGCCCTTTGTGGATTCGCTGCCGGACCGGCAATCCCCCTCTACATCGTCGAGACAGCCTCTTGGTACCCGAAAAACAGTGCGTTTATTGCCCTCATCTACATTGTCAGCGGGACTATAGGGCGGATGATCTTCCCTTACTTAACTACCCGGCTGGCCGAAGTCTCTTCTCTCGGGTTCGCCTTGATGACCAGTAGTGCCATGTTGTTCGTGGCCGCCCTTTTGGTTTTCAGCGTCAAGAGGAGTGAGAGAATTGCACTCGCACCCCGTTAGGGTCTAAAACGTAGAAGAACCTGATGTGCTCATTGGGTTGAAAAGGGCCGCTCTCTACGGCAATACCGTGGGAAGCCACCATCGCCAGCGCCTCATCCAGAGAGTCTACGGCAAATCCCAAAGAGATTCCTTTTCCCACTTTAGGGGCCTTATGAGGCCCTTTAATAAGCTCTATTTGGGTCTCTCCTTCGCCAAGGAAGACTATCTCTCCTCCTTCAGTGGGAAAGCGGCGCTGAATAGGCAACCCCACCACTACGTTGTAGAAGTGGACAGACCCTTCAAGGTCATCGGTACTAATTGTGGTCCATACATATTGCATTGGCTTACTCTCCTATGATTTTTACCAACACCCGCTTTTTGCGTTTGCCGTCGAACTCCCCATAGAAGATCTGCTCCCATGGGCCAAAGTCGAGTTCTCCGTTAGTGATGGCCACTACCACCTCCCGTCCCATGATACTCCTCTTCAGGTGAGCATCAGCGTTATCTTCATAGCCGTTATGGCGGTATTGGTCATAAGGCTTCTCAGGGGCCAGCTTCTCTAGCCACACCTCAAAGTCGTGGTGAAGCCCGCTCTCATCGTCGTTAATGAAAACACTGGCGGTGATGTGCATCGCATTGACGAGAACAAAACCCTCCTGAATGCCACTCTCGCTCAGGCACTCCCTCACCAGCGGCGTAATGTTGATAAACTCACGCCGCTTCTTGATATCAAAGACAAGTTCTTTACGGTAAGATTTCACGCTCTAATCCCTCCAGTCTAATAGTCTTATTTCATCTTCCATTGCTTTAAGATCACTAATATCTTGGCTAACTTCCATGGTTCCCCGGTAGGTACCATCTTGTGCATAGATTGCCGTATAGGTGATCAAGATAAAACGCCCTTTAAGCTTAATGCGAAACTCAGCCCGCTCTTTCCGCCTCTCTTTGAAGGCTTTGAGAATTTGCTCCACCAGATGTAGGGAGGTGGGCGGATGGCAGTTTTGTACTGTGCGACCAATTACCGCCTTGGTGCGCGGGAAGATTCTCTTCTCTGGGGTATTGAAGTAGACCACGCGGTCTTCACTGTCTACCAGGGTGATGTCGACAGGAAGGTTGTTAAAAATCTCCAACAACTGCACCACGGTGGGCTCACCGGTGAGGAGGTCTATCTTTTGCTCTTTCGCCCTTAGATGGGAGGTCTGTACCTGTCCCTCCATTAGTTGCCCCTCACTCATTGCCTTCAATTCACCTAGGGGAATATTTTCGACAATGGAGGGCAAAAGAATCTGCTCCTCTCTAAAGATAACGGTCTTAATGTCAAAGAAGAGTTTCCCAATAAGGCGGTTAAAGCTCTCCAGGGGATAATCATCTTCCTTAAGAGCCCCCTCTAACAGGTGCAGAGTTTTACGCACATCGTCGTGAATGGCCCAGAGGACCAAAAGACAGCGACTATCTTCGATATGCTTCTCAATTACCGGAAAGAGGATATTCTCTTTTAGCTGGTAGTAAGTACTTAACTCAAAGAGGCGTTTGAGCCCCAATTCCAGTTTGTGGCGGTGTTCTGCCGTAATTTGGCCCACACCGTTAATTTTAGTAATAATCGGTTTAAAGGAGTCTAAAATAGCGTTAAACTCTGTGTTAATCTCAATTAGCTCCTCAAAAAAGGGGATACTCCGTTTAAAAGGACGCTCTTCGCGAGTCAGGCCATTGGCGAAGGAGTTGAGTAGCCGCGTAATAATTAACTTAGCCCTGTCGATATCACCCACCCTTTTCACGACAACGTCAACTAGTACAAAGGTCTCTAAAGGGGTGATGTTGTCGAGGAGGGGCCTTGCCCGCTCTAAGTTGTCGGCATTGGCAAGCGGATTCTCTAAGCCTAGGGCATAGGGGAGGAGAATCGCATACCGCTCTTTATCTATTTTATCGACTAGTTTCACACACTCCTCCTCTGGATGAGCATTTTAAAGTAAATGGGGTGAAAGTTCAAACGATAGTCAAAGTAAAACCGCTACGAACATCTAAAAACCGCTTGTGGTGTTTTTTTACCATCTCGATGGCCTCTTTCCCACTACAGTGGCACAACCCTAAGTACTCAATTGGCGAAGCTAGGAGCCAATTGACCACCTCTGCCCGCCGTTCAGCGGAGGCGTCACTGAGGTGAATCCCCCCTAGAAGGGCATAAAAGGGGCGGTTGAAGCGTTCCATGGCAGTGTCAACAATATTCAAAATACCGGGGTGCGAACAGCCCACTATTAAAATAAGCCCCTTAGGGGTATCGACAAGGAGGGCTACTTCATCTTCAAAGGGGTCTACTGAGCCATCTTCAAGGCGGAAGCGGGGGTTGTGAGGTGCTGTATCACTGTGGCGCTTAAAATCGGTGAGGAGCCACACCCCCCGATAGAGCATTACCGTATCGCTACAGACCGAGTGCCACATCACCTTATGACGGTTGAGATCTTGGCGAGTGATGGACAAGCCCAAAACTCGCCCGTCGTCACCGTACTTCTCCTTTTCAAAACCTTTGCCGCTCCACAACTTAAGGGAGGGATAAGTGTATTTGTCTAACAGGGGCATCAACCCTCCACCGTGGTCCCAGTGGCGGTGACTAATCACAATGTGGTCTAATGAACTGAGATCTTTGTCCAACAATTGCCCGTTTTTAATAAAAGCTCCTGAAGCTCCCGTATCAAAGAGAATCTTCTTATTTCCCTTTTCAATTAAGAAGGCTAAGCCGTGTTCACTTGCAAGCTTTTTATTGAAAGGCGCACTGTTATCGATAAGTGTCGTTATTGTAACCATGGGTCTTCCTTTCTTCCATACTACACCATAATCCTCTACAGTGCTATGAATTATTTAATCGAAGCCCCTGGCAACCATGGGTAAGTTTAATTACAGGACTTTAATTCTGCGAAACATGTTGGTTAGATAAAGAAGTCAAGGAGGAAGATATTCCAGAAAATAGTGAAAGAGTTGTGAGGAATATTGTAAAATAGGCTAAAATTTAAAGAGCGCTCGCGCAGTTTAAAACGGGGGCCTCCGACCGCTAGGGGGGAGAGCCTAATAAACGGACCGTAAGCTGAATCGAGAGAGTCTAGCCTACCCATGAACCCTAAACTTAAGTAGAGGTTTAAATAGGAGGGGACGATTTCAGGAGGAGGGTCTGTCACTCCCAAGAGGGCTAGGGTTATGGCACTTCCCACTAATAGCTGATGACCCACTTGAGGGGTGGCTTCACTAATTAGGAAAGCCTCCACCTCCCACCGCCGGGCAAAAGAGAAGAGGAAGCCGGTCTGTACAAAAGTGGCCTCTGCAACCACATCGTTTTTGGCCGGCAAATTCCAAGTCCCTATAGAGAGGGCCACCTTGGTAGCCCCAAGGGGACTTAAAGAGAATAAAAGTATCAAACCAATAAGACATCTTTTTCGCATCTTGCCACCTTAAAACAGATAATGGGTGATCTCAAAGAGCCTTATACCCCACCCCCACTTCTCACTCGCAAAATCGTAGAGCAGGTGGAGGCCCAACACAGCAATCTGTTTATCGCTAAAGTCAAAAAGAAGGGGCTCTACGGTGAAGCGAGCAGCCGTTAAAGCCGGGATTTCTAAGTCAAAAAGGAGAGCTGCCTCCAAAGAGAGACTATAAGCACTGGTACGCCTAAAAAGGGATGTCAGGGGGTGCCCTATCCATCTAAAGAGGGGGATACTGAGTCCAATAGTGGCATTGGTTGCCTCTGAAGGCCTCATCATAAGACCACCGTGCAGCGCCGGACCACGGTAAAAGGGGCGCACTGTAAGCTCTAAGTTGAGGTATTCTCCGGGACTGTAGGAGTTACTCACTAAACCGTCAAAACTGACGCGGTAACCTCCCCACCAAGCCCCAAAGAGCGTCAAAGAGGTCACTAAGAGGAGTAAAGTCAACCCAAGCCGTTTAGCCAAAACTACCCCCACACCTGCATGAGGAGGTTGTTAAACCATCCTTTAAATGTTCGGTACTGCTGAGCCTCCTCAGCACTCACTAAATGACAGTACGCTTTCAGCTCTGCGATATAAGCGAGGGCTTCTTGCCCAATTCTTTCATCTTCAAAGAGAAAGTTTAACTCTCTAGAGAGGACTTGGGAGCGGAAGTTGTAGTTAGCACTCCCTAGGGTTACCAGCTTCCCATCGGCTACTATTAGTTTCATGTGGAGGAAAGACCCCACAGGTGAGTCATACATGTAGACGTTAACACCGGCATTGATTAGGTCGAGGATGCCGTAAAAGGAGGCCAGTTCATATTTCTCCTGAGTGGCATATTCAGAGAGCATTACATTGACTTTAACCCCTCTGGCAATGGCAGATTTAAGTCTGTCTAAGAGTGCCGGAGTTATGAAAGTGTAGCCCTGAATTAGCCACAGCTCCTCCTGGGCGTAGAGACTGAAGGCGTCAAAGAGGGGGGTAATAGTCCTTTTTTGGGGCCAGTAGTGGTCAAAGAGGTAGAGGGTGGTCTTTTCATCCTCTGCTTTTAGACTCTCCTTCACGGCAAAGTCACTACTGTTGAGTTGTTGCGGTGAATAGTCGTTCCAAGTCTCAACAAAGAGGGAAACTACCGCTTCCAGTGCCCCCTGACTGTGCACTTCTACCATAGTATCGATGTTCCCCACCCCCTCCGGCCAAGCAATGGAAGTGTGGTTTACATTAACACCTCCTACAGCTAAAAGTTCTCCATCGACGACCCAATATTTTTGATGATTGCGGTCAAATAGGTGCAAAGGGAAGAAGATATTACTGAGTGAGAGGGAGTTGTATTCAGCAACCATTAAACCCAATTCGTTAAGACGCATGTAGGCCGCCTGAATGAGCTCATGAGAGTCGGGGACCATCTGAAAATTGCTCGAAGAGTCAATTAAGATGTAGACTCTCACTCCTGCGGCTGCTTTCCGGGCCAAAGCCGACCAAACGGGCTCAGTGGCCGCATGCGCCACCCCCAAAAATGTGCAGATGAGGATGTAATCTTGGGCTTTTTCTATTAGCTCCAGAGACCTCTCATTCCATTCGGCCCCTGTGTTGTAGTAGACCGGATAAGAGCTCTCATAGGAGGGGATATTGTGCTCTTCTAAAAAGGGGTGCAACGCCCACCCTTCCTGAGCCATCTTCTCTAGGCGCTCAGTGGTGGAACACCCACTCAGGAAAAATAGAAGGAGGCTCAAGAGGAGGAGTAAGTGCTTTCCCTTTGTGGCTATCATAGCTGCTACTATATCTAAAGGCGTACTATAAGGGAAGCAATGAATTCTCTAAAAAAGTCATTTTAGGAGGGATATAGACATTAAGAGGCTATTGAGCTATAGTAAGCGTACGTTTTAGGGCGGTTAACTCAGCGGGAGAGTGCCACGTTGACATCGTGGAAGTCGTTGGTTCAAATCCAATATCGCCCAGGGGGGCAGCTTAATCAGCTGCCTTTTTTTTCTGTATAGTCAGAAAAACTTCGGCTAAGTAGGGGTCAAAACGCTTCTCTTTACCCTCTTCAATCACAGTCAAGGCATTCTCAACGTTAGGGATAGTCTGACTCCCCCTATAAAGGGCCCTTTCGTAGGATTCACAGATTGCAATTATTCGGGAGATAAGGGGGATTTGTTTCCCCACCAAGCCCCTAGGGTGGCCACTGCCGTCCCATTGTTCGTGGTGGCCATAGACATATTCAGCCAAGTCGAGGGTTTCATCAAAAAGGTTGAGAATCCTAAAGCCGGTAACGGCGTGTTGCTTCACCTCCATCTGTTCTTCAGGGGTAAAAACATCCCTTTTTAAGAGCTCATCAGGCAGGGTAATCTTCCCTATATCGTGGTAGTAGGCAGCTCTGGCCAGCTTGCTCAACTCAGTCTCGGGGAGATTCAGTGCTTGCCCCATTTGATAGCTTAAATCACGTACCGCGTTAGCATGGCGCTCTTCTAAGAGACTTCTGGAGAAAATATTGCGCATAATGGTTTTAATAGTCTCTTTCGTGACGGCACTGCGACTATTGCTCTTAATGCGGTACATCTCGTTCTCGGCATTCGCTAAAATAGCCTCTATTCTTTGATGGCTCCCCTTTTTAACATCGACGCCAATGGCAATGTTACACCGCAGGGAAGCCACGGTAAACTGGCTAAAGTCTTTAACTATGTGGTGCGCTATTTCACGGGCTCTCTCGAGCTCAGTTTGGGGAAGAACCATCACAAACTCATCACCACCAACACGTGCTAAGAGATCTTTCCTACGCCGATATTTCTCTAAAACCTCCCCCGCCTTGCGAATTAATTCATCCCCTGCGTTGTGTCCAAAGATATCGTTAGTAATCTTGAGCCCATTAAGGTCGGCAAAAAGGACGGCAATCGGCAGGTTTTTCTCGCTGTCAAGCTTAGGGTAGAGGTTTTCAAAATGGCTCCTATTGTAGAGTCCTGTCAGTAGGTCATGCTGGCTCAGAAAGGCAATCTCCTCCTCTCTGTTACGCCTCTCCGTATTGTCTATAAAGGTAACTACCGCCCCAATAACCTCTCCCTTAACCCTTTGAGGAGTTGCAAAATAGGCAACGTCAAAACAGGAGCCGTCAGAGCGCCAGAAAACCTCTCCTCCATCGGAGCGGAACTCGCGTCCCTCGCGCATAGCTGTAAAAATAGAGCACTCCTTGGGCGGCATGGGATTTTTGTTACGACTGGCAAAACAGACCATATTATGCATATTTTTGCCCAAAACTTCTGATGGAGAGTTGTAACCGAGGAGTTTGAGGGCACTCTGGTTAATGAAAGTACAATCCCCTTCAAGGTTTACGCCATAAATCCCCTCGGCGGTGGTGTCTAAAATTAACTGGAGGCGTTCGCGGCTCTCCTTGAGGCGCTTAGAGGCTAGCTCAGCTTGGGCAGTGCGCTTCTCTACCTGTCCCTCCAAGTTATTGATTAACCCTTGTAGCTCGTCGGCAATATTGTTAAAGCTAGCGCTTATATAACCAATCTCATCTCGTCGAATAATTTTTAAACGTTCTGTGAAATCACCCTTGGCGTATTGTTCGGCAACTGTATGGAGGTCCTTCAATGGCTTCAGGAAGTACCGCAGGACTTGTCGCAAGGTGAGGATAGTTACCACTAGAATGGCAATAGTGGCTACTAGGAGGTAGATAATACTCTTTGAGAAAGAGCCAATCAGAGTTGAGTGTTCAACGGATGAGATAATTAACCACGAAAGCCCGTTGTATTCGACCGGTTCAATATTGAGACTATGGCGTTCCCCTCTCCCTTTTAGAACCTGTTTAGTGCGCCCATCTTTTAAGAAATTCTGATAGGCCTCCTCTATATAGTCACTCGAAAGGCTGGCAATAGTGTTGTGTTTAAAAGTGGTACTGTCGGCCAAAGAATAGTTGGCAACCCCTAGCGAGTTGGCAATTAATTCACCGCTTTCCCGCTCCACTATGAAGGCTTCTCCGTTAAAACTAAGGGCCGCGTCTGTCACTATTCTGTTGATATCAGAGAGGAGTAAGTGGGTGGCCAAGACCCCTTTAAGCCTCCCCGCTGCAGAATACACAGGGGTGGCGAGGGTCACCGATAGGTCATCTATATTGTAGTTTTGCATCACCGGAGAGAAGGTTGACTCCCCTTGTGAGACTGCCTCTTGGTACCAAGACATCTCCCTTGGGTCGTAAGGACCCGTCTTAGTAATCTGCAAGGGCGAGCCATCATCATTTATCGTGTAGAACCAAGTCTCCCTATCAGTCGATGCATCGTTCAAGATTATCTCGATACCGCCATTGACACGCCGTGAACCGTAGTAGTTCCCCTCCTCAGTACCGTAGGTGATGCTGTAGATAAACTCATCATCACTTAAGAGCTTGCCATAGAAAAAGAGGTCACGCACTTTAGAGTCAAAAAAAGAGAGCATCCCCCGCTCAAAGACGATGATGTTTGCTTCGTTAATCGTCATTGGTTTGTCAATCATCAATGCTATTTTATCGAGTATTTTGTCTCCCATCCGCTCGGCCCCATTTTCAACAGAATCTTTAGTTAGCCTAGAGAGTCTCGTGAAGAGGATTGAGCCGACAACCAAAGAAAATAGGACAAAGGCTACCGTCACCGTTATAAAGAGTACATTGCGAATAGATAAACTCTGCTTTTTAGTGTGAATTGTAGTGCCTCCAACGACCGCTATTTTAACACAGCAATCAGATTAAAGGTACTGAAACTATTGTAACCTTTTACGGAAGTACGCCTGTACCTCCCTGTCGTGGCAATAGAGATAGCACCCTTTCATAGTCCTTGTAAGAAGAACCTTGTAAATATTTTTAACCAGTTGGTCGAGTTTGCCCTGCTTCTCTCTCAACCCCTTTTTACCTGCTTGGTCTTTGTAATCATCCCAAGAGGCGTAGAGTCGGTTGTTTTCTTTGTCGTAACGCAGGTCTTTACCGATGATTACCCCCACGTAGTCAAACTCCAAGCCTTGCGAGGTGTGGATACATCCAATCTGATCAATCCCACTCTCATCAATCGCCCAAGTAGTACGACTACTACGGGAGTTCCAAGGCATTTTGAAATTCCACTCTTCAATAACGACATCGTCAATCTCCCCATTGGGGTTGCCCTGTGCTGTCCACGGCCAAGCATAACCGGCCAGGAGCCGAGCAGAGGAGCCACTGGCTATCTTTTGGGCAATCTCTTGGTAGAGTTCATGGGGAGAGTCTACTAAGGTGAGGGCAAAAGCAGCTTTATCCCATGAGTCCCAATTGGCCGTCTCCTTAATTTGGAGGGTATGGTCCACCCAGTTGATATACCCCTCCATTCCGGCACACCTAAACTGGATAGCGAGGCTATGGCGTGAAGGTTTTACCTGGAAAGCCTTGGCAATGCTCACAATGTTTTTGACACTCCCCACATCTTCAGGGCGGACAGCTTGCCTATCGTCAATGAAGAAGATTGCCAGGCGCGCTGCTCTGATAATATCGTAGATCTGATTCTCTCCCCGGTACTGGTAAGCGCTCCCATCTTTCAAACGATGTGCTTCGTCGACGATAATTACATCAAATTGGTTCGCCTCCAAGTTGTAGAAGATGCCGGAGCCCGTTATAAGGGCATCAAGGGCGAGGGTATCACTAATCTCCTTAAGGGAAGCCCTCACCTCTTTACCTTTGAGTCGACTCTTCATGACGTCCCTAAAAGCAGCATTGGGGGCCGCCAGAACAACATTTTTGCGCCTTTTAAGTAAACCGTAAAGGAGGTTAAAAGAGAGGACCGACTTACCGGTACCTGGCCCGCCTTCAATGATTATGACTTGTTTCTCTTCTGTAATAGGGGTGTGCAAAATCTCCTCATAAAGGACTTTCTGCTCATCTAAAAGGTGAAAAAATTCATTTTTCCGAAAAAGGGTACCCACCGCATCGACCAACTTTAAACTCGGTCTAATCTTCCCATTCTCTATTTCGTAAAGGATCTCTAAACCTCTGCCCCGGTTAATCCGGCGACTAATAAAATCGACAAGGTGGGCCGCATTCTCTTTAAAGAACAGTGGGGAGAGCTCTACATAGTGGGCATATATAGGGTCTAAGAGGGGCTCTTGGCACTTAGCTTGGTAGTTGTGGAGGAAAGCGCAAGCATCGACTTGGATCCTTTTTTCATCAATGGCAGTGTTAAAGTCGCTTAAAAATCGCTTGTAACCGTAGGCTTGGTAGGAGGGGTGACTCGTAGGCCGTTCCTGACGGTTTAAGAGGGTCCTTACAACTCCATCCATAGCGGTTTTTTGCGCACTTTCCCACTGTTTCAACTCCACGATAACAACATTCCTATGCCCCTCCTCATTCTCCCCGGCAATCAAAAAGTCTATGCGCCGACTGGTATGGGGAAGGTTGTATTCAATCGAAACGCCACAATCGGCCGGTAAAGTGGCGCTACCCATCACGAGGGCCATCGTGGCCAAGGAGTTCTTTAGAGACCTCTGTTCTTGGGGGGACACCTTTCTGTTAAGCAACTCTTTAAAGTTGTCGATGACGATATCGGCAAGGCGTAGATTTTCGGCATCCTCCCTAAATTGTGAATAAGAGTTACGATAAATGACCATTAGCCTATCGTAAACCTAAATAAGTAGTGAGTCCACCAATTTTTAGGTAAGAACTAAAGAGTGTAAAGCCTTTATATTGATTAGTGTGACTTTACGGGACTTACCGAGGGTTATCAGCCCCTGCGCCTCTAAATTTTTGAAAGTGCGACTCAGGGTCGCTTGGCTCATTGCCAACAGGGAGGCAACGTTCCCCTTGGTTATGGGTAACTCCAGTGCCTCTTTCCCTTGCTTTGCATAGAGCTCTAAAAGGTATTTTGCTAAGCGCTGTTCCACCCTCCCCCTGACCACTTGATGGAGGGTTGCATCACTTTGTGACAGGCGCCGGCTCAACTCTTGGGTGAACTTTAAGCCGATGGCGGGGTGTTGGAGCATCAAGGCCCCTAACTCCTCGCCGTCAATCATACAGAGGGTACAGTCACTTAACGCTTGGGCAAAATCTTGGGTTTTCTCCCCCCTAAGTAGGGCCATTTCTCCGGCAAATTCACCGGATGAGAGGATCCTGATTACCTGCTCATTGCCTTCACTGTCAAGGCGATATATCTTCACACTGCCGGTGTGGACAACGATTAAAGCGCCATGATCTTGCCCCGGATAGTAAATTAACTGGCCCTGACTGTAAGAGCGCTCACGGCTAATGGCACTAATAGCGCCCATCTGCGGGGCCTCCAAATTTTGAAATAGGGGAACAACGTGAAGACAACTGTGGTGGTCACAACCCATGCAACACCTCTTGCCCTAAATAATAACGTCCTTTGGTCTCTTCGCATAGTTCATCAGCCTGACGGCGTTCAAAATCACCAGGAGAACAGAGAGTTCATGGACCAGCATCCCAATTGAGAGGGTGAGTCCCCCGAAAAGCACCCCGGCTAATAAAACTCCGGCCACGGCAAGGGCTAAAAAGATGTTCTGCTTCATATTAGCCACCGCTAAACGACTTATCTGGAGGGCATCAATCAAAGCGGAGAGTTTTTCTCCCAGTAAAACAACATCACTACTCTCCATGGCAACATCGTTACCGGCCGCACCGATGGCAATGCCCACATCCGCCGTGGCTAAAGAGGGGGCATCGTTGATACCGTCCCCAATTAAAGCAACGTGGCCGTACTCTGACTGTAATCGTTTAACTTCAGCCACTTTGTCGGCCGGTAAAAGCTCTCCCTTAAACTCATCAAGGTTTAGATAAGCACTCACCGCCGTAGCAGTCGCCTGGTTATCGCCGGTGAGCATTACGCTCCTTTTAACTCCCAAAGAGCGCAGTTTTCTAATCACCTCAGGGGCTTCGTCACGGACTTGGTCACTGATGACAATTAAACCTACTACCCGCTTACCGGTGGCAACATAAACAACTGTTTTGTGCTTGTAATCCTCTTTAAGTAAATCTCCTTCACAGTGACTCGACTCTATAGAGTACTCCTTCAGCAAGGCTCGGTTACCGATATGGTAGTCTTGGCCATCGAGGGTAAAACAGAGCCCCTTACCGGGGATGTGTTTGACATCTTGGGGCAATTTGGCGCTCAACAGGTTCCGCTCTTTAGCCTCCGCAATGATGGCTTGCCCCAAGGGGTGCTCTGAGTAGGTCTCACCAATAGCCGCAATCGTAAGCAACTCTGCGCTGTCCAAGCCATACCCAATAACGGAAGTCACAGTCGGTTTTCCCCGCGTTAAGGTGCCGGTTTTATCAAAAGCGGCAACTTGGATCTTACCCAACTTCTCCACAACCTCTCCCCCCTTCATTAGGACCCCCATTTTGGCACTGGTTCCAATGGCGGCTACAATGGAGACCGGCACCGAGATTACCAAGGCACCCGGACAAGCGATGACCAAGAGGGTCAAAGCCATCCGTAAGTCGCGAGTTATAAGGAAGGCTAGCAAAGCGAGGACAATTATGGAGGGAGTGTAGTATTTACTGAACCGCTCAATAAATTTCTGGGTGGGCGCCTTGGCATCCTGAGCCTCTTCAACCAAGTGTAGTATTTTGGCAAAAGTGGACTCTTCTCCCACTTTGAGGGCTTTAATTACGAGGTAACCGCTGGCTAGTAGGGTGCCACTGAAGACCTCATCTCCCTCTTTTTTGTAGACCGGCTCACTCTCTCCGGTAATTGAAGATTGATCCAGATAAGCCGCCCCTTCAATGACCACCCCATCGGCCGCCACCCGCTCGCCTGGTTTAATAATAACGCTCATCCCCTGCTCAAGCTCGCGAGGGGCAACAATGCGCTCTTGCCCCTCTAAGCGGATACGGGCCGTCTCAGGGGAGAGGGCCATTAAATTTTTAATTGAAGAGCGGCTCTTCTCCAAAGTCCTGCTCTCCAGGTAGTCTCCAAACATAAAGAGGAAAGTGACGGCTGCCGCCTCCCAAAACTCCCCAATAATGAGGGCTCCCACCACTGCGATGGAGACAAGGAGGTCAATACCAATAATACGGTATCTAAGGGCAGCCACAGCACGATAGATAATAGGGGCGCCGGTGAGGGCTGTGGTAGCCAGCATAACCGCGATGGTAACCGGTCGATACCCTATTGTTTTGTAGAGTACAAAAGAGAGCACCACTAACACAGAACCTAAAATGACGACCCCTTTTTTGCCCATTAGAGCCCCTCTTTCACATCTAAAGTGCCGTAACCGAGTTTAGCTATAACTTTTTTAACCCCCTCTATGTCGATAAGGTTTTCATCGTAAGAGAGTTTTACACGGGAGCTGTTGAAGAGAACTTCAGGGTCAATAACCCCTTGGCTCTTTTTCAACGCTACTTCGATTTTAGCTGCACAAGTGGGGCAACTAAGAGTCTCTAATTGAAGTGATATCTTTTTCATCAACTCCTCCTGTCTTTAATTTCTAAGGTAACTATAATCAAAATCAGGGGCAGTGGATTTGACCTAGGTCAAAAAAGAGGGGAATTTAAATAACAAGTTAGTTCTAGACAAAACAATCTTTTACCTATAGCACAACAAAGAGCCACACTCTGTTTTATTCTATTTTACTTTTCAATTTTTCCATTACTTGATACCATTACATAATCTAAAAACAGTGTTATAATCACTATAACAAAAACTTACGCTAACATAAATTTTTAGGAGGAAGGAATGAAGAAAGTAATTGTCATTGCTCTCATTTGTCTCATGGGGACTATGCTCTTTGCCGCCGGAGCTAAAGAGGCTGTCAAAGATGACACCCCAACGATTAGATTACTCACCGATGCCACCGGTATCGATGATAAATCTTTTAACGCCGCTGCTTGGCGTGGAATTGTTGAATTCTACGGGGACTCTCTCAGCAACACCGCCGGCCGAGGGAAGTACTACGACGTCGTCACAGCCCAGACTCAAGATAGCTATATACCTAACTTAAAACAGGCCGCCGATGAAGAGTACGATATCATCATGGTTACCGGTTTTACATGGGCCGATGCCCTTGGGGAAGTGGCCCCTCTGTATCCCGACCAAAACTTCGTAATTGTTGACGTAGACTGGGTTGGTCAACCCAACGTTATGGAGTTCATCTACAACGAAGAAGAGGGCTCCTACTTGGTAGGTTTAGCCGCTGCCCTCCAAGCTAAAGCCGAAGGCATTAACAACCCCAGATTTGGTTTCATCGGGGGAGTCCCCGGCGGAACAATCACCAAATTTGAGATGGGGTACATCCAAGGTCTCCGCGCCGTCTATCCGAACGTTTCGGTAGTTGACTACTACGCCAACGACTGGGGAAAACCTGAGCTGGCTAAAGCTCAAGCCAAAAACTGGTATGACAGTGGCGTTTATGCAATCTTCTCCGCCGCCGGCGGCACCGGAAACGGAACAATTGCCCAAGCTAAAGAGTACCGCCTCCAAGGTAAAAACATTTGGGCTATCGGTGTTGACAGTGACCAATATGAAGATGGAATCTACTCAGGCGACAAATCCGCAGTTCTAACCTCAATGTTAAAGAAAGTGGAAGCCTCTTCTCTTTACGCTTTGAATGCAGCCAAAGATGGCACCTTCACCGGAAAAGTTGTTAAAATGACCCTGGCAGATGATGGTGTTGGCTATTCACAGGCCAACCCTGAACTGAAAGCAGATGTTGTTAAAGCGATTGAGGCTGCTAAAGCCGACGTTATCAGTGGTAAGATTAAAATCTTCGGCACCTACAGAGACGCTTTAGCTGCCGGTGTTGTACCTGCAGGCCTAGCTGCTCTTGATGACTAAGATTTGTTTTTGATACGAAGTAGGTGCGCCTCTTTAGGCGCACTACTTCTATCCGGCACTTTTTTTGGGAGGGATCGGTGGAACATGCTATTGAAATGAAGGGAATCACGAAAACTTTCCCGGGGGTCATCGCCAACGACAATGTTGACTTACAGGTAGCCCCGCAAGAGGTCCACGCCTTATTGGGTGAAAACGGGGCAGGCAAATCGACATTGATGTCGATTCTTTTCGGTGCCTACAATGCCGACAGCGGCACCATCAAAATCGATGGTAAAGAGGTTAATATCAAGGACCCCAACGTCGCCACTGAACTGGGCATCGGAATGGTGCATCAACACTTCAAATTAGT
>Ga0265293_10006904_pt1 | contig 17817 bp, 15 predicted proteins | sample Munlanlewell138R_FD_192505 | JGI IMG/M metagenome (GOLD analysis project Ga0265293, IMG submission 192505) | Leachate microbial communities from a municipal landfill in Southern Ontario, Canada - Leachate well 138R | ecosystem: Engineered > Solid waste > Landfill > Unclassified | place: Canada...
ATTTGTCGCGGAGCCGCTCGAGCGCGGATACGGTACAACATTGGGCAACGCTTTGCGTCGCGTATTGTTGTCCTCACTTCCGGGATGCGCGGCCACGTCCGTCCGAATTGAAGGCATATTTCAAGAATATTCGACCGTGCCCGGCGTGGTGGAAGATGTCACCGAAATCCTTTTGAATATTAAGGATATTCGCGCGCGCCTTCACGTGTCAGGCCCCAAAACGGTGTTTATCAATAAGGAAGCCGGCTACAAAGGCCCGGTGACCGCCGGTGAATTTAACCAGAGTGACGAACTCGAAATTGTGAATCCTGACCATATCATCGCGCATATGAACGGCGACGGCCCGCTTTTCATGGGTCTCACCTTCAACGCGGGCATCGGCTATAAGAGCGCGGACCAAAACAAAGAAGCGAACGCGCCGATCGGTGTCATCCCGATGGATTCCATTTTTACGCCGGTGAGAAAGGTCAACTACAAGGTCGAAGATACGCGTGTCGGACAGATCACGGACTTTGACAAGCTGACGCTTGAAATCTGGACAGACGGTACGATTACAGCCGAAGAAGCACTTGTGGGGGCGGCTGAAATCCTGATCGATCACCTGAATCTGTTCCTTTCCATGACGCACGACCAGGAAGTCACAGGCCAAGAGCCCTTGCTGATTGAAGAGGAAGAGAAGAGCATTTACGATGCGCCTATTGAGGATTTGAAGTTTTCAACACGGATTTTCAACTCCTTGAAGCGCGCCGATATCCATACAGTCGCCGATTTGATCGCCCATTCGCGAGAAGACCTGATGAAGGTCAGAAACCTGGGTGCCACATCGCTTGACGAGCTGACTGATAAGCTGGGAACACACGGCCTGCAATTGGCTGATCCCGATCATTCATAAACATTTTTGCAGGAGGAGAGTTTTAAACCATGCCCGGATATAGAAGACTCGGACGCGAGACAGCGGCGAGAAAATCAATACTGAGAAACCTTGTTACCACCCTGATCGTGGAGGGCAAGGTCACCACCACCGAAACGCGCGCCAAAGAAGCGGCTCGCATCGCGGAAAAAGCGATCGCCTTGGCGGTCAAAGAGCAAAACAATTTCACCACGAAGACCGTACAGGTATCGTCGGCGAAGTTGGATGATAAGGGGCGCAAAGTGCTCCGCTCAGCGACCTCAAAAAATGACCGCGCCTACGATGTGGTCGAGCGTGAGATGAAGACGAAAACGGTGCAGGTCGATATGCCTTCAAGGCTGGCCGCACGCCGTAAGATCATGACCATGATGGTGGAGACCAAGGATCATGAGGGAAATCGCGTGAATACCGTGAATCACCTGTTCAATTCTGTCGCTCCCCGTTACACCACACGTTCAGGCGGATACACGCGCATCGTTAAGATCGGTCCGCGCCGCGGTGACGCAGCGCCGATGGCGATTTTGGAACTGGTCGACTAATACTTTTGATTGACAAATAATCATGACGGACTTCCCTTGATGTGACTTCAAAGGGAAGTCCTTTTATTTTGGTAGAATGGTTGGGGCGTAAAGGATACCCAAGCATGATTGATTTTCAAAATGTTTCATTTACCTATGGCGCGATGGAAGGCCAGTATCCGGTGCGTGCCGTCTCGGACGTCTCTTTTACCATTGAGCGCGGGACGCATGTCGCCCTGATTGGCCGAAACGGCTCAGGGAAATCGACGATTGCCCGCCTCATGAACGGCCTGCTTTTGCCCGACGAGGGCCTTGTGACCATGAACGGGAAGCGTACCGACGACGATCGCAATATCTATGAGATCCGCCGTGAATGCGCCATGGTATTCCAAAATCCCGACAATCAGATCATCGGCACGACGGTCAAAGATGACGTCGCCTTTGGCCCCTCTAATCTCGGCCTTTCACGCGATGAGATCTGGGCCCGTGTGGATGCCTCTTTGCAATTGACAGGACTTTCCGATTTAAAAGAACGAGCCCCCCATGAATTGTCGGGCGGCCAAAAACAAAAGCTTGCAATTGCCTCGATCCTTGCCATGCGCCCCGACTGCCTTGTACTCGATGAGGCCACCGCCATGCTTGACCCTGAGGCCAGGCATGAGGTGATGGCGCTTGTAAAACGCCTGAAGAAAGAAGAAAAACTCACCGTCGTTCAGATCACGCACCATATGGAAGAAGCGCTTTTAGCCGATCTTGTGTATGTCATAAGCGATGGTAGCATCGCCTTTTACGGCACCCCGGCCGAGGTGTTTAACCAGGTCGAACGGGTTAAACAAGAGGGCTTGGATGTGCCGACGCATCTTGAGATCGCCCATCTCATTCACCAAGAAACCCATGTCCCCTTTGATTCAAATGAATTGATTCACTTTGACGGTGCCGTCCGGTATGTGCGGGAGGCCTTAGATTCTACGAGTGTTCCGAATCAGCAAAACCCGTCAAAAGAAGATATGCAAGTGGAAGAAACGGCTCCGATATTAGAGCCTGAAGAAGGCGATATGTCGGAAGTGATCAAGGTCGATCACCTGTCCTATACCTACGACACGGAAGGCCTTAGCGTGCTCCCGGCGCTTGATGAGGTCTCGCTTCAGGTAAAAAGGGGAGAAATACTGGGGCTTGTCGGTCACACTGGTTCGGGTAAATCCACCCTCATCCAGCATTTTAACGGCCTTATACGGGCTAGAAAAGGAAAAGTTGTGGTTTTGGACCGCGACCTTTCCGATAAAAAACAGGTGTCCGGGATACGGCGCCATGTGGGTCTTCTTTTTCAATATCCGGAGGACCAGCTGTTTGAGGAGACAGTAGCCCTCGACATCGCCTTTGCGCCGAAACAGCAAAAAAAGCGTCCGGACGAGGTAGAGCGCGCGGTGCTGCGCGCGGCCAAAAGGCTTGGCATCACAGAAATCCTTGACCGCTCGCCTTTTGAATTATCAGGCGGACAGCGCCGTCGTGTGGCGATCGCGGGTGTCTTAGCCGCTGAAACAGAGATTCTCATCTTGGATGAGCCGGCTGCGGGCCTTGACCCTAAGGGACGGGATGATTTGTTCCGTGATCTTTTGACGCTCACAAAGGAGGGGGTTACGCTTGTCATTGTGTCGCATGACATGGAGATGATGACGCGCTATTCGGATCGCATCCTGGTCATGAATGAGGGCAGGGTGGCCGGTGTCGGCACGCCCTTTGAGATCACCCAAGACGAGCAGTTTTTGAAAAATGTTCATCTTGAGACACCTCCGTCCAAAAGATTTTTGGATGAATTTTCAGATCTTGTACCCCAAAAAGAAAAAATCGCTTGTTTTTGTCCTCTGGATGTAAAAAACGCGCTCCTAAACGCGATCAAAGATTTATCGGTCGGAGGCATCACCCATGGGTAAAAGTATGCTCGGCCGTTCGATTCCGGGTGATTCGGCACTCCATTTGTTGGACGCAAGAATCAAGTTTTTAGCCGCGATTATTCTCATGGTGGCGATACTCTCCATCCAGGACCCGATTATTATGGCGGTGTTCCTCATCTGGACCATGATGCTCATGGTATTATCCAAGATCCGAATCACAACCATCTTAAGAAGTGTTAGGCCGCTTGTATTTATTATCCTTTTTGCAGTCATCTTGCACCTGGTGACGGTGAAGGGACATATCTTGTTTCATATCGGCCCGGTCACGATTTCAAAAGAGGGGCTATACACAGGGGCGATGACGGCGATGCGTCTCATCTTGATGGTGATCAATACTTCGCTTTTACTGACGCTGACCACGATGCCCTTGGCGATTGCGGATGCTCTAGAAAGTCTCTTGTCGCCTTTGCGCTATTTGCGTTTTCCTGTGCATGAGTTTGCCATGATGATGTCGATTGCTTTGCGCTTTGTCCCCATCCTGATGGATGAGTCGGCCAAGATCATGAAGGCGCAGTCTTCAAGGGGTGCCGACTACGATACAGGAGGTCCGATCCGACGCGCGAGCGGTCTCGTGAGTATCTTGGTGCCGCTTTTCATCTCGAGCTTCCGACGCGCGGATGATCTGGCGATTGCCATGGACGCGCGCTGTTACCAGGGTGAGAAGGGGAGAACGAGGTTGTACACGGCCAAGCTTTATCCGAAGGATATTGTCTTTTTGATTCTTGTGTTGTTTTTATTAGCCTTTGCGTTTGTGGGGCCTAAACTCTTGGGAGGGTTCTTCTGATGCGGCGTTACGCGATCATGACGGAGTACGACGGGACTGCTTTTTCAGGCTGGCAGCGTCAGCAAAATGCGCCCTCTGTCCAGGCCGCGATGGAAAACAGCTGGTTCGATTTGACGGGGGAGACGATCCGTCTTACCGGCGGCAGCCGTACTGACGCCGGGGTGTCCGCCTTGGGCCATGTGTCGTCCTTTTTGTCCCAAATGTCCATTCCGGTCGATCGCATGGCCTTGGCCTGGAACACCGCGCTCCCCGAGTCCATCGCCGTGAAGGACACAAGGCTTGTCGAGGCTGACTTTAACCCGCGCTATGACGGCTGGGGGAAGTCCTATCGCTATACGGTGGTCACGGGGTCTATCCGTCCTGTTCTTATGCGCCGCCAAGCGGTTCATGTGCCGGGCGAACTGGATGTTTTGACTATGCGGGAAGCGGCACAAGAAATGGTCGGTACGCACGATTTTACCGCCTTCATGGATCAGGGGTCGCCGACCAAGCGTTCGGTGAGGACGATTCATGAATTGAGTTTGGAGATAAAAGAAAACACGATAAGTTTTCGCATCATCGGCGACGGCTTTTTATACCATATGGTGCGCATTATCGCGGGGACGCTTGTCTACGCGGGCCAAAAAAAGATTGAACCCGAGGCCATCGGGGCGATTATCGCTTCGAAAAATCGCGTGCTCGCGGGTCCGACGATGCCGCCGGAGGGCTTGCTTTTGGAGCGCGTGTATTTTGAACAAGCGCTTTTTGGCGGTGATCAATGGCCCTATGAGGACGAGCGGCGCGAATTGTCTATAATGGATACGTCTTCACAGTAAGGAGGCTTACATGGCAAACGGATGGGATCACGATATTAATCTTGCGATGTTGACCGATTTTTACGAAATCACGATGTCAAACGCGTATTACAAAGAGGGCATGAAGGATACGGTTGCGGTCTTCGACATGTTTTTCCGTGACATCCCGGAGCGTGGCGGTTTTGCGATCATGGCCGGGGTGGAGCAGCTGGTCGAGTACCTGTCGAACCTGCAGTTTACGGACAAGGATATCGAGTATTTAGTCCAGCTCGATCATTTTGATCAGGCTTTTCTTTCGTATCTTCGCGATTTTAAGTTCGAATGCGATGTCTGGGCGATTCCGGAGGGGATGCCGATCTTCCCGGGCGAACCCATTGTCAAGGTGAGGGGCCCCATTATCCAAGCCCAGATGGTGGAGACGATGGTGCTTTTGACGATTAATCACCAAAGTTTAATCGCGACGAAGTCTTCGCGCATTGTCCGCGCGGCGGAAGGCCGCGGGATTTTGGAGTTTGGCGCGCGCCGTGCGCAGGGCTCGGACGCGTCGATCCTGGGCGCGAGAGCCGCCTATATCGCGGGGGTCGCGGGGACCTCTTGTACGGTGGCCGGCGAAATCTTCAAGATTCCTGTCTTGGGCACCATGGCGCATTCATGGGTGCAGGCCTTTGATACGGAGTACGATGCCTTTAAAGCGTACGCGACGGTTTACCCCGACGACTGCCAACTCTTGGTCGATACCTACAATACTTTAAAGTGCGGCGTCCCCAACGCCATCCGTGTGAGCCGTGAGGTGTTGGAGCCCCAGGGACACCGTTTAAAGGCGATCCGTATTGATTCGGGTGACTTAGCCTATCTTTCGATCAGGGCGCGCGCCATGCTCGATGAGGCAGGTTTAAGCGACTGCCGGATCACCTTAAGTAGTGCCATCGATGAGTACTTGATCCAGGATCTTTTACGCCAGGGGGCCCGGGTTGATTCCTTCGGCGTGGGTGAGCGCCTGATCACTTCGCGCGCCGAACCTGTTTTTAGCGGCGTGTATAAGTTATCGGGGATTGAAAAGGACGGCGTCATGGAGCCTCGCATGAAGGTGTCGGATAATCCTGAGAAGGTGACGAACCCGGGTGAGAAGACCCTTTACAGGCTTTATAGCCGCTCGACGGGTTTGGTCGAGGCCGACCTGATTACCCTCATCGATGAGGTCATCGACGATACAAAGCCTTTGACGATCTTTGATCCGCTTCATACTTGGAAGCGCAAAACGTTAACGGATTTCCGTGCGGTCCCGATTCTGGAGCAGATTTTTGAAAAGGGTGAATATATCGGTGAAAAGCGCCACATCGAGGATATCCGTGCTTTTTGCAGGGCGCAGCTTGACACCCTTTGGGATTCATTGAAGCGCTTTGAAAATCCGCAAGAATACTATGTTGACCTGTCGGATACGCTCTGGTCGTTGAAAGAGCGCTTCTTGCACAGTGAGATGGAAGAGCAGGAGTCGGTATGAGGCTTGTTGACGCGCATAATCATTTGGGCTATTGGTCGCCTGACGGGACACAGAGTGTCGGGGAGTTATTATTAGAGGCTGAAAAAAGAGGCTTGCACGGTGTGGGCATCTCGGATCACTACGACCCTGACTGTGAGATGTCGGACGGTTCGCCCTGGACTTTTGATCCTAAGGCCTATATGGAGGCATTTTATGCCAGAAGAAGGATGCCTTCGAAAAGACAGGAAGGCGATCCGCCCGGTTTTCTTGTGGGCATCGAACTTGGTTGGATGCCGGAGGTAAGCGATGTCCTCCATAATGTGATCCGCGATTATCCCTTTGATTTTTCGATTGTGTCAATCCATTATTTTAGAAACTACGATCCCTTTACCCACGCGGAGCATATCTATACCTCGAAGCTTCACAAGGTCTATACCGAGGTGATTCATACGATCGCGGATTCTGCCCAAGATATGAAAGAAGCGAATATTGTCGCGCATTTTGATTTTTTCTCGCGCTATGCGCCCGAACGCGATTCGAAGATGCACTATGAGCACGCACCTGAGGCTTTTGACCGGCTGTTTCGCATCATGATGGAAAACAAACAAGCGTTAGAGATTAACGTGGGGACGGTGAACTCTCTTATGAAGCGCAAGGATTATGCTCTTAAAGACGCGATGCCGGATGAAAAAATCCTGGACCGCTATATTGAACTTGGCGGCGATCTTTTCACGATCTGCTCGGACGCGCACCATGTTGAGCAAAATGGTTTGCATATGAATGAGACGCTTCAATACTTAGAAAGCCTTGGCATTACAGAGTTTGTCTGGTTTGAGGAAAGAGAACTATTCCGTCCCTAGTAAGTAATAGTCGTCATGTCCGTGACTGATATGTTTTAAAGCAATGCTCGAAAAGCGGCATGGCGCTTTCAATGCGCTCTTTTGAGACGCAGTAGGAGATTCTTAAAAATCCCGGAAATCCAAAGCTTTCAGAAGGGACAAGCAGCAGGTTGCAGTGCTGTTTTGCGTAATCTGAGAATGCCTTGGCATCGTTTCCGGGCGCTTTTACAAACAGGTAAAAAGCGCCATTTGGGTAAATCGCCTCATAGCCAATGTGAGTTAAACCTTCGTAAAGCAGATGTCTGTTCTCATCGTAGGCACGGATGTCAGGCTTCACGTGAGCGCAGAGGCCTACCACACGCTGGATAAGAGAGGGCGCACAGACGTAACCCAAGGAGCGGGCGGCGCCCGCGATAGCGTCGTAGAGATCTTTACTGTAATCGGCCTCGGGGGGTACTAAGACATAGCCGATGCGCTCACCGGGCATGGAGAGGGCTTTGCTGTAGGAGTAGCAGACGAGGGTGTTCGGGTAGATGAGAGGAATGAAGGGGGCTTTTTGGTCGTCGTAGACTAGTTCCCGGTAGGGTTCGTCGGAGACGATGTAAATGGGGTGTCCGATGTCCTTGGCCTTTTTTTCAAGTAATGCCGCAAGTGACTGCAACTCCGCTGTTTCATACAGTTTTCCGGAAGGGTTATTGGGTGAGTTAATGATGACCGCACGTGTGGATGTCGTAATAGCATTCTCGATGGCTTGGAGGGGTAAATCGAGCGCGGGTAAGGTGGAGGGGACGACACTGAGTTTTCCTCCGTGTCCTTCAACGAAGCATTTGTACTCGGGAAAATAGGGGGCCGCGACAATGAATTCATTGTCTTCGCTTTCTAAGCTGAGTGCTCGGAAGGTGGATGAGAGGGCCGCGGCCGCTCCGCAGGTAAGGTAGAGCTGGGAGGCGTCGTAGTGGGTTCCGTATTCAGTGTTCAGTTGCTCCGCGATTTGTTGGCGTACAACAGGGTCGCCCGCGGCGCTTGTGTAGCCATGCAAGGCGATTGGGTCTTTTTCTTGTAAAAGGGAATGGAACGCTTCCTCGACTTCTTGGGGCGGGGGTACGCTGGGGTTCCCGATGCTGAAATCGAAGACCTTGTCGGCTCCGATTTCTTTTGCTTTCATTTTCCCGTATTCGAAAAGTTCGCGGATCGCGGATTTTTGCTGTCCGTAGGAGAGCGTGAGATCGGAGCAGGTCTTTTGGCATGGGTCCGTCATAGGGGATTCCTTTCAAAGGGAGGCGTTTTGGGCTAGTTTTTGGCCTTCTAAAAACGCCTTTTTGTTGATCGCAAGAAAACGTTCGGGAATCTCTTTTTCTAAGGCTTTCTCCCAATCGAAGTCATTCATTTGAAATGCTTCGGCCATTGCCCCCAAAAGAATAATGTTCATGACGCGGGGGTTGCCTAGGGTCTTAGCTTCTTTTGCGGCGTCAAAGGCAATGGTTTTAAACCGGGAGCGAAGTGTTTCAAGGTAGTCTTCGGGGTATTCTTCTTGGCCGGAGGCGACAGGCAAAGGGCGGATCTTATAGTCGTTTACCACGATGATGCCGTCCCTTTTCAAATAAGGGGTCCAGCGGATGGCTTCCATCTGTTCAAAGGCGACCAGGACATCTGCCTGGCCGTACCCGATTAAAGGTGAGTGGACTTCTTGGCCGTAGCGGACGGTGGTGGAGACGCTCCCTCCGCGTTGTGCCATGCCGTGGATTTCGCTCATTTTGACGTCGTAACCCTGGTCGAGCAGTGCTCTTGTGAGGACACGGCTGACTAGGATTGTGCCTTGTCCGCCGACACCGGAAAGCAAGATTGTTGTGACTTCACTCATCGTTTTTACCTTTCCTTGATGGCGCCAAAGGGGCATACCTGCAAGCAGACGGTGCAGCCGACGCAGAGGTCGGGGTCGATCATGGATTTGTTGTCTACATAGAACACGGCGGGGCATCCGACGGACAGGCAGCGTCTGCAGCTTCGGCATAGGTCGCGGTCGACGTAGCATAAAGCGGGTTCCCGCTTGATGCGCCGGATGAGTACGCAGGGTCTTCGAACGACCATGGCGACGGGTACTTCAGAAGCTTTAGCTTCCTCGATCGCCTTTTTCATGGCGTCTAAGTCCTGCGGGTCGACCGTGATGATCTTCTCATACCCGATGGCCTCGAAGATCTTTTCGATCGATACCACGGAGGCGATTTCCTCCATGAGGGTGTAGCCTGTGCCGGGGTTATCCTGCTGCCCTGTCATGGCGGTGGTGCTGTTATCCAAGACGACCGGGATGACATGACCTTTGTTGTAGAAGATTTCAATCGCGCCGGGGATTCCGCTGTGAAAGAAGGTGGAGTCTCCGACGACACCGAAGATGGTTTTCGGAGTACCTGTTTTTTCGAAAGCTTTTGACATGCCCATGGCGACGGTGAAGCCGGCGCCCATGCAGATGACGGTGTCAATAGCCGAAAGAGGCGGGGAGCCTCCCAGGGTGTAGCAGCCGATGTCCGCGGTGACGATGGTGTCTTTTTGTTTGCCTAATGTGTAGAAAAATCCGCGGTGTGGGCATCCCGGACAAAGGACAGGGGGTCTTGTGACGGCCTTGTCCGATTGATCGAGGAAGGGTTCTTTTTCTCCTGTGAGCGCTTCTTTTAAAATGCTCGGGTTGAATTCGTACATGGAGGGGAATACATCTTTGCCCTTGCAGTCAATGCCCTCAGCTTTAATCTGTTCTTCCATGATGGGATCGAGTTCTTCGACCACGTAGAGGGTGTCGACTTGTTTGGAGAATTCCCGGATGAGTTTCATGGGCAGGGGGTAGGTGAAGCCGAGTTTCAAAAAGGAGGTATCTTCGGGGAATACTTCTCGAGCGATGAGTGAGGCGCCGCCTGCTGTGATGACGCCGATTTTTGACCCTCTGATTTCCATTTGGTTGAAGGGGCTTTGTTCCGAGTATTCTGCCAGTTGCTGTTGTTTGTTTTCGAGTTCCTTACGGTGGATATAGGCGTTGGCGGGGGCGGAGATGTATTTTTTTGGGTTTTTCGTGTAGGGGATGGCTTCAACTGTTTCTACTTCCCCTGTCTCCACTAAGCTTCTTGAATGGCAGACGCGGGTGGTCATGCGAAAGAGGACGGGGATGTCGTAGTCTTCGGAGATTTTGTAGGCTTCCTTGATCATGTCGAGGGCGTCTTGGCTGTCGGCCGGCTCGAACATGGGGATTTTGGCTGCGCGTGCGTAGTGGCGGTTGTCTTGTTCGTTTTGTGAGGAGTGCATGCTGGGGTCGTCGCCCGATATAATGACAAAGCCTCTTCCGACGCCGTTGTAGGCAGCAGTGAAAATGGGATCTGCGGCGACGTTGACACCGACGTGTTTCATGGCGGCGACAGAGCGTACGCCGGCGATTGAGGCGCCGTAGGCGACTTCGACGGCGACTTTTTCGTTGGTGGCCCATTCGTGGTATATGTCGGGGTAGGGGTGTAGATTTTCGAATATTTCGGTGCTGGGTGTGCCGGGATAGGCACTTGCGACCTGTATGCCTGCTTCGTAAAGACCGCGTGCGACGGCTTCATTTCCGGATAGAAATTGTTTCATGTGTCGGCCCCTCTTGACTGCCGTTTTGGGCGGCAGTTTTCTTATCCATTGTGCTCATTGTAACAACAGGGCCTGTCGATTAGCAACGATCTTTTGTTGTTTTGTATAAAAGTGGGGACAATGTTATTGCTCGGGGGTGACGCGCAGATTGGGTTGCTCGTCGGAGACGACGCTAAGGTATTCGCGGTCCAGGGTGATCCACAGGACGAGGTCACTGTCGTAGTGTTTTACTTTTTCGCGGAAGGTGGAAAAGAATGCGGCGTCATCGAGGATGGCGTCTCCCGGAACACCGACGTCAAAGGAGGCGACGCGGACGCCCTGGTCGGAGACGAACAGGTGGAGGCTGTGGATGACGGCACCTTCGACGATGTCGTTTGCGATCTCGATGAGTTTGTCGTGCAGTGAGTTGTGCTGGGCGTCACCGACATAGGAGGGGTCGGCGTGGAGGATGAGGTGGATGTCGTGTTCTCGCAGGAGTTTTCGTTCGACGCAGTCGACGATGAGGTGGGCTTGTAAGAAGCTTTCCCGGCTGTCAAGTTCCACATGGGCGGTGGCAAAGACGCTCCCCGGGCCGTAGTCGTGGACGATGAGGTCGTGGATGCCTAGGATGCGTGTATCGGCTTCTAAGACTTTTTGACTGATGAGGGTGGTCAGTTCGGTGGAGGGTTTTCCGCCGATGAGTAGTGTGGCTGTGTTCCTCATGATGTCAATCGCGGACCAGGCGATGAGGAGGGTGACCAAAAGTCCTGCGGGGCCGTCCACGTTGATGCCGAAGAAGGCGTAGAGGATGGTGGCTAGAAGGACGCCGCTTGTGGCGTAGATGTCGGCTAAACTATCTTTGGAGGCCGCGATGAAGACGGGAGAGACTAGTTCTTTTCCCTTTTTACGGTAATAGAAGTATTGGATGGTTTTGACCAGGATGGACAAGATGAGTGCCGAAAAGGCGAGCCAGCCCATGTCGAGTTCTTCTGGGTGGATGATTCGCATGACGGAGCGGTAGCCGACTTGGGCGGCGACCAAGAGCATGCCGAGCGCGATGATGGAGGAGGCGATGTATTCGAATCGGGCGTAGCCGAAGGGGTGTTTTTTATCCGCGGGTTTCGCGGCAAGCCGGATGGAGACAATGGACACTAATGAACTAAAGGTGTCGCTTAGGTTGTTCCAGCCTTCGGCTGAGATGGCGATACTGCCGGAGATGGCGCCCGCGATTAATTTGGCGACCGCCAAGAGCAGGTTCATGAAGAGCCCCGTGATCGCGGTTCTGAGGCTGGCTTTTTTACGCTCGCCAGCGGTCATGGCGTTGGGATCAATCGCGCACTGTGTGTTCAAGGGGTTTCCTATCTGTGTGTTGTCGGGATGGCCCTGTGTCTTCTTTGGGGTACCCCAAAGGGAAGATGACCATGGGGATATGGTGTTCGGGTAAGTTCATGGCTTTTTGGAGGGCTTTGGGGTCAAATTCGCCGATCCAGCATGTGCCCAAGCCTGCTTCCGCAATGGCGAAGTCAAGGTGGCATGCGGCGATGACGGCGTCCATTTGGCCGCCTTCATAAGCATCGTAGGATCGTTTCCAGCTACTCTCACGATCGTAGCAAACGACCAAGTACATGGGCGGTTTAAAGTTGTAACGGGTGGCTTTTAAGATGGTGTCTTCTGCGTCTTTCCCGTCCACGATATAGATTCTTTGCGATTGCAGGTTGCAGGCTGTGGGAGCCAGACGCTGCACGTCCAATAGATGGTCAAGGATGTCTTGACTTATTTCCCGGTCGCTGAATTTGCGGCAGGAGTAGCGTTTTTTTGCCAGTTCTTTAAATTCCATTTGGATCCTCCCATGATTTCGATACGCGCGAACAATGACATCTTACCAAACCAGGCAAGTCAATAGGTATCGAGGGTGCCGTTTCGAGCGCGCTTTTGCTTGACATGTATTCCCTTTATGTGCTAATTTAATGCAGGTCCACGGGGACGTAGCTCACTTGGGAGAGCGCTTGAATGGCATTCAAGAGGTAGAGGGTTCGATCCCCTTCGTCTCCACCACAAAAAGGGCGTTGTAACACACGCGATCGGCTAAGCCGTGGAATGTGCTTTCGGATCTGTACTACTTGTTGGTATGGGTCATGGGGGCAAGATAGCTCGAGCGCCCTACATATTAAAGCCGGGGAGAGTCAAGTTTCTGTCGTCATAAAAAAATTCTCCCCGGCTTTTTTAAAAAATAAGCGCACCAAAATGGGTGCGTTTTGCCATTAGAAACGTAAGTTTTTTGATTTCTATGCAACCGGAGTTAACAGAAAATGTCTCCGGCTCCCTAATGTGGTGTCGATGGCACCTTTTGGATTACGCACGAGGTCGCATCAGGCAACCCTCCGTTTGTTACGTATCGCCAGTTCAGACCGTACAGAGCACTACTGGGAGGTTTAAATTATCAAGTTTCAGTCGTCAATTCAAATTTATATAAATGTATGGTAGTTGTCAAGATCGTAAGATTATTACAATCTAAAATGACAGTTATATTCTCGTTCCTTGTAGAATAACCTTCACCCACTGAGTTCTCCGTCTCATGATGAGCTAACATAAACAACAAGAAACATCATGAAACCGTTTGAAATCTTCAACAATCTATAGTATCCTTCATTTGTTTAAGGCGTTACTCGTTATCAATATCTGCAGGGGTGAGAAAGATGATCAATCAGAAAGAGAAATGGATCGGTATTGAAGAAGCTGCCGAATATTTAGGGATAAAGGCAGGAACGGTACGCGACTGGATCAGAAAAGGGATGAATGTACCGGCATACAAAATCGGCAAACAGTGGAAATTTAAGTGTATTGATCTCGATGCCTGGGTAATGAGCGGAAATAGTGCCCTGGAATGACAATCAAGGAACAGAACATGACGATGAACTATATAAGCTTGTTTAGTGGGGCGGGTGTAGGTTGCTACGGCTTTCTATTGGAAGGATTTAAATGCATCGCGACTAATGAAGTTGTTGAACGTCGGCTCAATATTCAAAAATTCAACAATAAATGCAAATATGAGACTGGTTATATATACGGCGATATTACTAACGAAAGAGTCAAGCAGCAGCTATTTGATCAAGTAAAAATTTGGGAAAAGAAAGAAAATCTTAAGAGAGTTGATGTTGTGATTGCTACTCCACCCTGCCAAGGTATGTCTGTGGCGAACCACAAAAAACATGATAAAGAAATCATACGCAATTCTCTCGTAATTGAATCAATTAAGATTATTAGAGAAATTCAACCAAAGTTTTTCATATTTGAAAATGTACCGGCATTCATGAAAACAATATGTACTGATATTGACGGTATTGACAAGCCAATATCAGAAGCCATAAGCACTAACCTTGGCGGTCTTTATTCATACGCGTCGCAAATCATCAATTTGAAAAATTATGGTGCGTCTTCGAGCCGACAGAGAACCATAGTAATTGGAGTTGCAAATGATTATGCAAATGAAATTTCACCATTTGAGTTATACCCATCTCTTCAAAATGAGCGTACCTTGCGAGAGGTAATAGGCCATCTTCGCCCTTTGAAAGAATTTGGTGAAATAGATGACGATGATATATATCATTCATTCCGAATATATCCCGAGAGGATGCGAGTATGGATTTCAGGATTACGAGAAGGGCAATCGGCGTTTGAGAATAAAGACGATGAAAAAAAACCACACCAAATAAAGAATGGCAAAATTGTAATTAATAAACAGAAAAATGGAGATAAATACCGACGACAATATTGGGACAAAGTAGGTCCTTGCATACATACAAGGAACGATCAACTTGCAAGTCAAAACACGGTTCACCCTGAAGACGATCGTGTATTTAGCATTAGGGAATTAATGCTTATGATGACAGTTCCTGACCACTTTAAATGGGTTGATGAAGATGTGGCTTCACTTAATATTTTGTCCTATGACAAAAAACGAAAATTTTTGAAGAAAGAAGAAATTAAAATTAGACAATCGTTGGGAGAAGCCGTACCAACAACAATTTTCAAAGAGATTGCAAGAAACATCAAATCTACACTAATATATCCCCCGTTAACCAATTCCATGGCTGCAAAAATCGTTGCTGAAAATGATTTTTCGGACACGGCAACTCTGATACGCTTCATCGAAGAAAATCCGATGAATTTGTCAGTTGCAGGTTTAAGCAGAGTAGCTGAATTATCGAACACAAAAAGAACCGCGAATGCAGCCTACTTTACGAGTAAGAGCTTAATCACTGAAATGCTTAAAGCAATTCCAGATTCCGACAAATCCTGTTTAAATATCTTGGAGCCATCCGTCGGAGTTGGCAATTTCATACCTTTAATCCTGAAAAAATTTGAAGGCAAAAAGCTAAACCTTGACCTAGTTGATATCGATAACGAAAGCATTCAAATTTTGAAAGCTCTTATCAAAAAATATGACGTACCATCTCACGTTTCTATTAACTACATTATTGGAGATTTTTTGACTTGCGATTTTCGAAAAACCTACGATTTCATTATTGGCAATCCTCCTTTTTACAAAATGCAAGCTTCAGACAAAAAGCTTAAATTTTACCGCCAGAATGCAATTAACAAGACATCCACAAACACTTGCTCATTTTTCTTGGATAAGGCCATCTCAATAGGCAATTATATATCGTTTGTTTTTCCTAAATTTCTTTTAAACACGCCTGAATTTGAAGAAACAAGAAATTATCTGTACAACAAGTCTGTCGAATGCATTATTGATTTTGGCGAAAAAGGATTCCCTGGAGTTTTAGTTGAGACAATCGCGATATTTATAAACGGTAAATCGAAGCCATCTAAAACAAGTATTATCTCTGTACCGAAACAGTTGACAATGTGTCAACGCCAAAAATATATTTTTGATAAATCATTACCGTATTGGGTAATATATCGCAATGAGTACTTTGATAAAGTGTTTGGTACTATGATTTTTAATATGTTTTCTGTGTTTAGGGATAGACAAGTAACGAAAAAATTATTAAGCAAGAACGGCGACATCCGTGTCTTGAGATCGCGTAATATTTCTGACGATGGTCAAACTATATTGAATATAAAAGGGTACGATACATATATTGCGGATAAAGAAGCCAGGGGCCTAAGTGTGTATTCATATCTGGACCGCGATGATGTCTATTTGACACCGAATATGACATATAATCCGCGAGTTATGAAGAAACCCAGAGGGGTTCTTGTTAACGGTTCTATCGCAATTCTGATACCCAAATTTGACTGGGAATTATCTGAAGCTCAACTATTGTACTATTCTAAAAATGAATTCCGCAATTTTTATCAAATAGCAAGGAATTATCAGACAAGATCTTTGAATGTGGATGCGAATTCAGTTTATTTCTTTGGTTTAGTTCGCGCGAGTAAGGAATGTTAATCAAATGCTTACGATTGATCTACTTGATGAATATTTTAAGAATAAAAACTTTGACTTAAGGGTGTCCGGAAATGGACGGTGGATAGATCAAAAATGCACGCCTGACGTCGTTTGGTCGATCGCAGATTTCATACTTGATTATGTTGAAAACATTCAAAACGAATTCACTGTGAAAGCAATTTGGAATAGTGAATACGCGAGGCTTACTATTTCAGAGACATATTCAAAGCCAGGTACAAAAGAGAAAACTGCGGAAAATGAATATGATAAAGTATTTTCGCAACCATTGGCCATGCTATGTTATGCGGGCATTATTAAAGATATATCCAAAACAAGAATACATTTATATGTTGTCCAAGAACGAGAAATTTTGGAGTATATTGCGCGAAATGATGTTCACGCTTTACGCTTTCTACATGGGTATATTGAGAAGGTGTTACGCGACAGTGGTTTGTATCCTTTATTTAAGAAGTTTTTTGATAATCAAGATGCAACTAGTTTCAATGAATTGAAACAGGCGTTCGTTAACTTTTATCATGAATACACACCTATTAAAAAAGACTATGAACCTAAAAGAATTTTTACGAAAGTTCTAAATCCTTTGGCGTTTAAATATAAGAAAAAAGGAACAGAGAGGGGACGTATCTCAAGGGATATAATTAAGAAAGCAGACATGATGTACAACCGTGATAATTTTAGGGACGTTTATCAAGACAAACCTAAGGGAGTATCACGTCGCGATTGGCTTGCCCAGAACCCTAATATTGACCGCAGGGATGGGTATTTCGTGCAAATGATGGCTCGCGCCAAGAAAATTTTACGAGCATCAATTCTACATAATCGCGACAATTTATCTGAGCTCACGCATTTCATGATTGGGCATAACGATAACGAACCGGCAACGCAGTTACATCATATTTTTCCACGGAATGAATACCCAGAGATCATGCACTATATTGAAAATCTTATCGCTCTAACCCCTAATCAGCACTATGGGTTCGCACATCCAAATAACAACACTCAGATGATTGATCCGGCTGCGCAAAAAATTCTTTTGCTCGCGAAAACTTATAGCATTGAACATAATCTGACGAGCAATCTCGAAGAGGAAATATATGAATTTGATGACTACTTAACGGTTCTAGCTGTTGGATGGGAAGACAATCAAGTACTTGAAATTGGTGAGAATGATTTTTCGGATGTATTACATTGTATAAATTGCCACTATGATGATGTTTAGCACAGTTTCGTTAGATGCCTTCTTGAGTTGCATCGCATCTTGATGATCGCTAAATCTTCGTATACGTGAAATTATCTTGCTAAGTAATTGTGATTTTGTACGGAGTTAGATATCCATCCTTGTTATGCCTAAAGTGGTATGGCACCCTGATATGCCGTTAGGCAGTAAGCGTCCTTTGTTAGACGTCCCAGCGGCTGCGATCATGGAAAAGATGTAAAGAATGGAAAATTATCGAGGGGCGTTAGCCGCGCATCGCGCCTGCATGAAGTCACTCCAGGGCATGAGCCGTTCCATCGTAT
>Ga0265293_10006905_pt1 | contig 17817 bp, 23 predicted proteins | sample Munlanlewell138R_FD_192505 | JGI IMG/M metagenome (GOLD analysis project Ga0265293, IMG submission 192505) | Leachate microbial communities from a municipal landfill in Southern Ontario, Canada - Leachate well 138R | ecosystem: Engineered > Solid waste > Landfill > Unclassified | place: Canada...
TGTCGCCACTTTGCATCTGGCATCACCCGGCCTCACGGCCGGGTGCGGATTGAAACCATAGTGCGCAGAGCACCTATGACTGCCTCTGATGCATCACCCGGCCTCACGGCCGGGTGCGGATTGAAACACATCATAGGCGGTGTCGCTCGCCAGCGTATACCGGCATCACCCGGCCTCACGGCCGGGTGCGGATTGAAACACCCCTAACGGCGCAACCTGCGCGCCAGTCCAGCGCATCACCCGGCCTCACGGCCGGGTGCGGATTGAAACCTCATGCGGAGAGACCCCCAGACTTTTCGACTCGAGCATCACCCGGCCTCACGGCCGGGTGCGGATTGAAACTCTTGGGAGTAGGTACGGGCTACAGCGTAGGTAAGCATCACCCGGCCTCACGGCCGGGTGCGGATTGAAACGCCGCCTACTCAGCCAAGCAAGCCGGATTCCCTAGCATCACCCGGCCTCACGGCCGGGTGCGGATTGAAACCCGGAAATAGTATACACATCTGTAAAAGCTAAACGCATCACCCGGCCTCACGGCCGGGTGCGGATTGAAACGCTGCTCGCGTTGTGGGCGCAGTGCCGAATTTTGGCATCACCCGGCCTCACGGCCGGGTGCGGATTGAAACCTTAAAAACAAGCCGCGTAAAGGGGAGGCCGCTAGGCATCACCCGGCCTCACGGCCGGGTGCGGATTGAAACCCGTTTCTTGACTTTCGGGAACCCGGAATCTACAGCATCACCCGGCCTCACGGCCGGGTGCGGATTGAAACTGCTAATTCGGGAGGCAGGGATACGGATACTGGTGCATCACCCGGCCTCACGGCCGGGTGCGGATTGAAACTAACACCCATTCCAGCCAATCCGGGGCAGTCGCGGCATCACCCGGCCTCACGGCCGGGTGCGGATTGAAACATTCGACATTTGTGGTAAATTGCCCCCGCCTCACGCATCACCCGGCCTCACGGCCGGGTGCGGATTGAAACATTGGTTAACGGGCTGTAGCCGCCATAAGCATGGGCATCACCCGGCCTCACGGCCGGGTGCGGATTGAAACAAACTCGCGATCAACACCACCAACGATATTAGCAGCATCACCCGGCCTCACGGCCGGGTGCGGATTGAAACACTTTTGAGGCAATCCGATTTTCCCAATTGAGCAGCATCACCCGGCCTCACGGCCGGGTGCGGATTGAAACACGCCACTTGGTAGGGTTCGCGCCTACGCTGGCGGCATCACCCGGCCTCACGGCCGGGTGCGGATTGAAACATGGGGGCATATTTCAAATTAATCTGGGAGACTTGCATCACCCGGCCTCACGGCCGGGTGCGGATTGAAACTCTTAAAGTAACAACAAACATTCGCAGCATTAGTTGCATCACCCGGCCTCACGGCCGGGTGCGGATTGTAACGATATATCCGTAAGCATGTTGTAGACCTCATCAAACATCGCCCGCTTGAGATGCGTATCTGGTTCAAGTAACTTCCGCATGCAGAATAATCGCGGCCTTTATATTTTGTTTCTGCCGCATTGCATGTTCTGGTTAAGCACTTGCCATGTTGACAGCATGAAAAAATCCTGTGTGAGTCTTGGCACTGTGGGCTTTTGAATTAATATCAGATATCCAGATACAAGAAGACCCACAAACCTTACAGCCTGCGGGTCTTCTTGCATCATTAAAGCATGAGGTTAGTTCATGCTCTCAGGTCACATACAAACGCATAATACGGCAGCAACCCGAGGGGAACAATCGCTCACTTAATCCGCATATCGTTCTTGACGGACTTCACACCAGCCACACCGCGTGCCAGTTCTACCGCCCTATTTGCCGCAGCCCGTGAAGACACGAAACCACTCAGTTGAACCACTCCCTTGAAGGTCTCTACGTTGATTTCCATGGCTTTCGTCAATGGGTCTTCGACCAAGGCCGCTTTAACCTTGGCGGTGATGACGGAGTTGTCGAAGTATTGGCCGGTTCCTTCCTTATGTGCTGTGGATGCACAAGCCATTAAGGATGCCAAAGCAAAGGCCAGAAATATTGCTGAAAAAACTTTGCTGAATTTGTTCATGATGGTTTCCTCATAGGCAAGAAAGAAAATTTAAGAGCTGCTTGATCCCGGCTTCCCGCCGTTATGTGTCAGCATCTAAAGGGCGTTTTGCTTACACATCGTGTAGAAAGTCTTGACTAAAATGTAGTCAAGAAAACAGAAAGAGTCTGTACGGTGGCGCACATAGCACCGCTGCAGTGCGCGCGCTATAACTTACCCAGCAGCAACAGGATGACCAGAATTATCAACACCAGCCCGAGAAGACCGCTGGGTGTATAACCCCATCCTCGGCTATGTGGCCATGCTGGAATCACACCAAGGAGCAGCAGAATCAGAACAACCAGTAAAACAGTTCCTAATGTCATGTCATATCTCCTGATTAAGTCTTACAGCGATATAAATTTCAGAATTACTTTCGCATTAATTTAAAAAATCATCGCCGTCTTACAGCTCATGTTACTCATACGAAATCCATCGTCCGTACGGTGGCGCACATAGAACCAGATTCCCGGACAGTAAGCGATGATCTGATCTGACAGGGCTGTTACCGATACCTTCAGCCCGAGCGATCATAGCGCTATGTACGGCACCGTACAGACTGCGCTTGGTGGCGCAATTAGTCTTTTATCTCGTCCGAAGTTTCTATGTAACCGATCCAGGTTAAGGGGCATTAACATGTACAACATACAAAGACATTATCGCGCGCTCGTGCTCGCGACGGCTGCCATCGTCACTATGAGCATAATGAGTCAGGCAAGCGCGGCAACCGCTGAGAATCTGGACAGGGATTCCCAGCAGGCCTTGCAGACGCTTTACAAAACCCAACCTGTTGCCGAGACCCTGTCGCACGCTGCCAGGGCAGTGTTAGTATTTCCGAATATCGTGAAAGCTGGCCTGGTGTTTGGTGGCAGCTACGGTGAAGGCGTGTTACTTGAGGGTCCGAAGGTCGTTGATTATTACAACACCGTCACCGGCTCCTGGGGTCTGCAAATTGGGGCCCAGACCTATGGCTATGCTGTCTTTCTGATGACTGACAATGCTGTAAAATATCTAAAGGACTCAAAGGGTTGGGAAATTGGCGTGGGTCCGACCGTCGTTGTGGTTGACGAAGGTGTCGCAAAGAATCTTTCCACATCCTCGCTGAAGGATGATGCCTACGCATTTATTTTCAGCCAGCAGGGCTTGATGGCTGGCATCAGCATCGAGGGAACAAAAATTTCCCGTATCAATCGATAAATCAACAAATTAGCTGAGGTGAGTTGCCTCAGTCCTGACAGGAGAATCCGTATGCCTCTGATTAATCTGGTCATAATCCTGATCGTGGTTGGTTTGCTGCTCTGGCTCGTCAACACCTACATACCCATGGATCGAAAAATCAAAAACATCCTCAATATCGTTGTCGTTATTGTGGTCGTGATATGGTTGTTGCAGGTTTTCGGTGTGCTTGGCCCCATGGACAACATACATATCGGTAACTAACCAACACACGACAAGCACCCTTCACCTTCACCTTGCTGTGTTCAGCTAAGCGTAACGCCACATATCCCTGGCCACCGCAATGGTGGCCAAGTCCAATCCTGTTTTGTTCCATCCTGAGCATAATGAAAATGATTGTCTATACTTGACTGAGTAGAGTGATTATCCACGTCACGCAAAGGACATTCCTTCCTTTACAGCAAAGGATCGTCAAATGCCTAACAATCATTCCCCACAGCAAAACCGCCTTCTTGCGGCTCTACCCGCAACCGATTACCAGCGTCTGTTGCCACATCTTGACCATATCCAGATACCTTCCGGTCATATCATCTATAAGCCAGGCGATCCACTGCACCATCTATATTTTCCGACGACCGCCATCATGTCCGTTTTTTATAGCACGGAGACTGGCGCGGCGGTAGAAACCACAGGCGTCGGCAATGAGGGAATGATCGGTATTGCAGTGTTTATGGGCGGAAGGACCATGCCCGATTCTGCCATGGCACTGTGCGCAGGCCATGCTTATCGCATGCCAACGCAGGTGCTGATGAATGAATTAAATCGTCCTGGAGGATCTGGGGCATTGCATCATCTCTTGCTGCGTTACATACAGGTACGGATGACGCAGATAGCCCAAACTGCCGCCTGCAATCGGCATCATTCGCTACAGCAGCGGCTGTGTCGCTGGTTGCTATCAAGTCTGGACAGGGCCCCCTCGAATGGACTGCCTGTTACGCAGGAAACGATTGCCAGTGCGCTTGGGGTGCGGCGAGAGGGAGTCACAGAGGCAGCCGGGAGATATCAACGCGCCGGGTTAATTTGCTACCACCGTGGCTGCATTACGGTGCTTGACCGAGCCGGGTTGGAAAAACAGGCCTGTGAATGCTATCGGGTCGTCAAGAAAGAGGTCAACCGCCTGCTAGCGCTACCTGGCATGACTGCGAACTAAGCCACGCCACCTCACCGTAACTGCGCGTTCTATTCCAACGCTACGGACAAATTACTCCTGCTTAGCTGCCACGCAGTTTATACATCAGCCGCCACATCACCCAGCCACGCCCCAGCCACTTCCCCGCACGTCTTGACCTAAGCGTCGTAAGCAATATAACGACTCCGACCATCCATTCAGGGTGGTGTTTTAGATAACGCACCGCGCTCAACCCCTGATCAGCCAGTGTCAGGGGCATGCGCCACGGCTCAATGCTATCTGCCAATGCCGTCCGTTGTGTGGAGATCTGCGCCACCAGACGTTCGCGCCGCTCTGCCAGACTAAGCAATTTTTTATTCATTGGCGTGAGCTGAGATGCTGCTGGTCTTTAAACAGCTCTGATAGGCTTGCTACAAACAGTCGCGGTCTGGTTCTCACTTTGTGCAAGACAAACGCCCATATTCCAATACCCAGCGCCAGAAAAAATCCTGCAAGTCCACCCAGTACCAGCAGACGGTGCGTATCCCAGAATACGACCACGAGCAGTATTGCTGCCAACACTATGCCGACGCCGAGGAAAAACAGTGCCGCCAGCGTCAAGACTATCTGTGAAAACACATGTTCCCGTGCTTCTTCCAGATCAATGGACAGCAGTTCAAGACGCGTATGTGTGATGGCTACCAGCGTTGACGCAAGTGCCGCCAATGACGCGAGCAACCCCTGGCTCTCCCGGTGTGTGTCCCTCGCCATGGCAAAAGCCTAGCGGCGACCGGTAAGCAGGCCAACTACCAGGCCGACACCGGCGGCGATGCCGATGGCTTGCCATGGATTCTTGTGGATATAGGCGTCGGTAGCCTTGGCAGCATGTTTGGTCCTGTCCATCAGTTCAACGCCCTCCTCCGTCAGCCTGGCTTTAACAGCCCTGATAGATTCTTCAGCTCTGGCGCGCACGTCGTGCAGCTCTTCACCACCATGCTTGGCAGTCGCCTTCAATAGCTCTTCTGCGTCTGCTACCACTTTCTTGAAATCGGCAACCAACTGTTCCTTGCTTGCTTCAACAGATGCTTTTTTCATAAATCCCTCCAATGCTTATTTTAATAAATGCGATTAGTTGTCGCCCTGTGCTTTATCCTTGATAGCCGCGCCGGTTTTTTCGATCTGCTCTCCAGTCTTCTCTACCGCCTCATCAATACTCTTGCCGGCCTTTTCTGCCGGACCCTTTTCCCCACAACCTGGAAGTGCTAAAAATAATGCACTTGCGACCAGGATTGCACTAACGATTTGGACTGGTTTCATGATTCATACCTCTTGTTGGAAAATTGGCTTAGAACAAGAGTAACCGCGTTGGTTATTCTTGCGGATGATTCAGGACACTGAGCAACTGCGACGTACCGGCAGATCGGGGCTGGCACGTCGTGAATCAATCATCATTCATCCGTGTCGACTTCGTGGCCGATGATACCACCAACGGCGGCACCACCAACGGTTCCGGCCGTGCTGCCGCCAGTAAGAACAGCCCCGCCAACAGCACCGACACCGGCACCGATAGCTGTGTTCTTATCCTGTTTCGACATACCCGAACAACCACCTACGCCAAACAGCATTGCTGTCGCAATTGTACTGAGTGCGTATCTCTGCATCGTTACTAGTTTCATGGGATCACCTGTTTGTGTATTTTTGTAAAAATCGTGCTTGGGCTGCTTCGCAGCAGGTCAAGAGCACACTCCGTGAAGACAACTCACGCATGTTGATTTCTATGATCACAGCTTAGGAATAGAGCCTCTGGCCGTCTGTCTGCTAGCGTACTTAACCGACACATAAAGTTGCAGCTTATGTCACTGTGTCGAACTACCTGCAACTTCTGTGCTCTATCGCACACACACTTAAAATAGATGCTATATAGTCATATGCTATTCAGTATTACGTTCCGCCACGTCCCTGAGACAATCAGGTCATGGACAAAACCCGGAGTTCGCCCATGAATGACCCACACGCCCATAACCAGAACCACCTGCTCGCAGCCCTCCCGCCAGATGAATGCGCGCGCCTGTTACCGCACCTGGAACTGGTCCCAATGCCTCTTGGCAAGGCACTCTACGAGTCCGGCGACGAGCTGCGGCATGTCTATTTTCCCACCACGTCCATCGTGTCCCTGCTCTATGTCATGATCAATGGAGCCTCGGCCGAAATAGCCGTGGTCGGCAATGAAGGCATCATCGGTGTCGCCCTGTTCATGGGGGGACAGACCATGCCCAATCGGGCCGTCGTGCAAAGCGCCGGACACGCCTACCGTTTAAAAGGGCAGCTCTTGAAACAGAAATTCAATCGTTCCGGTGAATTGCAGCATCTATTACTTCGCTACACCCAGGCCTTGCTAACCCAAATGGCACAGACTGCGGTATGCAACCGGCATCACACGCTCGACCAGCAACTCTGCCGCTGGCTGCTACTGAGCCTCGACCGCCTGCCTTCCAATGAGTTGGTCATGACCCAGGAATTGATCGCCAACATGCTCGGAGTGCGCCGCGAAGGCGTAACAGAGGCGGCCGGAAACCTGCAACGGGACGGCCTCATCAAGTATCAACGTGGTCACATCACCGTGCTCGACCGCGCAGGGCTGGAGGCACGGACCTGCGAGTGCTATGCAGTGGTCAAAAAAGAGTTTGACCGCCTGCTGCCTGAGGTTGCCGGGCACTGCTGAGCAAGTTGCCCGCAGTTTTCCCGTGCGCGCTTCATCGACATAAACGGCTCACCGCGAGGTCGCATCAGCATTTTTGATGATGACTTCGACACGGCGGTTCAACTGTCGCCCGGATGCGCTGTCGTTGCCAGCCACAGGTGAACTTTCACCCTTGCCTGATGTGACAAGGCGAGCTGGATCCACGCCCTGACTTACCAGCCAGGACTTCACTGAATCTGCGCGACGCTGCGACAGGCCCAGATTGTAGGTCTCACTACCGACGCTATCGGTGTGGCCCTCGATAAGCACGGAACGATCCTTGTATTGATTAAGGAAGGCAGCGAGCTTGGCAAGATTTCTGGCGGCACCGCTCTTGAGCTCAGACTTGCCCGTGTCAAACAGCAGATCGCCCAGCGTTACTACCAAGCCACGCTCGGTGGCCTTAGCATTAAGCTCTGCAATCTGGCGCTGCAAATCATCTGCCTGTTGCTGTGCTGCTAATGCATCCATACGCGCATATTCTGTTGCACTGCGGGCGGAGGCGGCCTCTCTACGGGCAAACTCTGCATCACTACGGGCAAACTCTGCCTCACTGCGGGCGAGTTCAGCTTCGTGGGTACGAGCATCGAGCCGCATTTGTTCACGTTGATCGCTCAACATCTGCCGTTGGTCTACCGACAGACGGGCTTGCGCCAGGGCCGCAGCGATATCCACTTTACGATCGGCGATGAACACCAGGTGTTCACCCTTCTCCTTATCCTGCTGCGGCTGCTCGGCCGCACGCACTGCGAGTTCCGCTTCCTTAATCGCAACCGGTGCACGGGTGGCAAGCTGCGGATCAGCCTGCAGTTGCATCAATTTGCTACGAGCGTCGGCGGCACCATCCGGCCGAGTCAGCGCTGCTGAACACGCCACCAGGGCCACAGATGCCACGGCGGTGGCAACCAGCGTTCTCACATTGCGGATTGGCGTTTTCATTGTCTATCTCCCGTATTTCGCTGCATTTCTTGCTTTAACATGTCGATGCTTTTGCGCATCTCATCATTCACCACCTCGGCCCTGGCCGCTTCAGCCCTGGCGGAAGCCAGCTCGGCATCAACGCGTGACTGCTCAGCGAGGCGCTGGGCCAACTCCATCTTCTCCTGCTGTACTGCGCTGTAAGCTGCCCTTAGTTTGTCACGCGCCTCGCTCAGCTCTACCGAGGCATAATCTGCTACACGGTCACGCTCGGCAGAGGCGATCGCCTGCTCCGCTGCCTGTAGTTGCGCTGTTGGTGGCTGCGGAGGATTTGAGGCGCAGGCGGCAAGCATCAGCAGCCCTGCGGCTGCGGTTGCCAAGCGCAAGAACAAACTACGACTTCCCTTTACCGTAAGCGTTCAATCTAAGCAGTTATTTACGCTGTCTGATTTTTATCGTAGTAGATAAACTTCTGCACGGGCTTGGCGTCTTTTACCTTAGAGAGCAGATGAGGCGAGATATTCCAACGTTGGCTGTTGTCAGTAACGACGGTAACAGTTTTTTGATTAAACTTAGTCAGGGTTCCAAGCTGACGGCCCTGTCTGGAGTCACGGCTCACCCGGCTGCCGATATTGAATGCCATCATGTCATGGTGGGCCTGCCTGGTACTGCGGCATTTCAGGCGCTCAACGATGCGGTGATTGAGTGCAAGCAACTCGTTGGCTGTCAGCCGGTCGATATCGATCGTCATATCCGCTCCAGATCTGATCTCAATGGATTGGCTGCAAACTTCTCCTTCCATACCCTTGGTGTCAGCTCTTCAACCTCACGCGCAGGATGCAAACTGATTCTCTGTAGCACATCGACCAGATAGAGGTATGGGTTCACCCCATGCAACCGGCAGGTGGTCAGCAAGCTCTGGATAATACCCACATGCTGTGCACCCACTTCCGTCCAGCAGAACATCCAGTTTTTGCGTCCCATCGGAATCACTCGTAAAGCTCTTTCCAGGTGATTAGTATCTATGGGAACATCTGGATCAGAAAGATAGACCGCAAGTTGTTCTTTGTGGCTGCGTACATAGTTGAGCGCCTTGGCCAGCGGATTACTGTTCACCAGATCTGTGCGCTGGTGCTGCTCATAACACCAGCCAAGGAATCTATCAACTATGGGTTTACTCTTTTCACTACGCAGCTTGAGTTTTTGCTCCGGGTTCAGCTGCTGTTCTCTGGCCTGTTCTTCCAGTTGGTACAGGGCACCAATGCAGTCCAGTGCCTGATTGGTGGCTTCCGGTTCAATATCTTCCGCTTTGACAAAATATCGGCGCGTATGCGCCCAGCATTGTGCCTGGGTGATCTGGGGCTTGTTTTTGGCGTAGCGATCATAGGCGGCATAGCCATCTGTCAACAGAGTGCCTGCAAAGCCATCCAGCTGCTTTTCGATATGGGCAGTGGCACGAGTAGTGGACCAGGTGAATGCCAGTTCATCCTGCTCACCATAGATCGGCCAAAACCAGGTGGATTGCATTTTGCCCTTTTTCTTGCGCCCCGCCTTTATGGGCGTTTCATCCATGGCCAGCACCTTACTTTGTAAAATGTGCTTTAACTGGGCTTCATAGATGGGTTTGGTCAGTTCTATCGCCTTTTGTACCCACAAAGTCAGGGTACTGCGGCTCAATGTGATACCGCTTTGCTTGAGCCGCTGGTGTTGCCGATGCAGCGGCATGTGATAGACGAATTTATCAACCAGTAATCCGGCCAATACACTCACATCCGCCATGCAGTTGTCGAAGATGGCACAGGGTGCAGGCACGGTCGCCAATTGTTGACTGAGCTTGTGCTTGATAACAGGCCGCACATACTCCAGTACCACATAACTGCCGGGGCGCTGCGCCAGTCGACGGGTGACCTTTTCACCGATGACTTCGTATTCGTCCCGGTTTTGCTCGTTGAGTCCTGCGGCAGACAGTTCAATACGCTCAATCGGTACGCTGTCATCAAAACGCAAACCCTGGTCAGTGACACAGCTATCATCACGCTGCTTTCCCTTACGGCGTTTATAGGTGATCTCTTCTGTGGCCGGTTCCAACTTGGGCTTTGTGGTGTCTTCCAGCCCTTCCAGCAAAGAGGCCTGGTTGGGGTTCTCATCAATCAGACGCTTCTCTGATTTCCGGCCAAAAAGCTGTTTTTTAAACCAGTCCAGCTGGGCTTTCAGCGACTGATTTTCTGCTTGCAACACCGCCACTCGCTCAGTCGCCTGGGCAAGCTGATTATTGCTTGTAACACGAGTATCTGCCGCTATTACCATGGCGCATATTCTACCAAAAACAGAATCGGTTTACCGATGTTTATAGCGCTTGAATTGGCGGATGGAAGTGGTATCAATGCCTTCGACAATAAGCTTCAGGTTAGTCCAGCTCAGCAGCTGTTTTACGCCTGATTTTCCATTGAAATGAAACTGCCCCTGCTCCAGACGTTTGCCCCAAATACAGTAACCAGTGCGATCAAAATAGAGCACCTTCATCTGGGTGCGTTTGCGATTGATAAAAACGAACAGCTGTCCACTCAGGGGATCTTCCTGCAGCTTCTGCTTTACCAGTGCACTGAGTCCATTATAGGATTTGCGCATATCGGCTGGCTGGGTATAGAGCCAGATGCGCACCTGGGATTCTGGAAACAGCACGAAATCAACCCGGCTGACTCAAGCGCAGACAAACCCCATTACCCAGATCCAGTTCAATATGCCAGGGACCCGTTACAGGCGCAGATGAAGGCAGTTCGATCCAGGGGTCTGATGACGAGCCACCGGTATCGGTTAGGGAAATGAACGACCCTTCTTCTTTCAGCTTGCGCTTCCAGTTGGAAAAGGTACCGATGCTCAACCCTTCTTGCTGACAAAAGACTTTCTGAGATAATCCGCTGGACAGTTGCGCTTCGATTAACTGCTGCCACCGGTTTTTGCTGTGGCGGATGTATGTTGCCATGTTCCTGCTCCTGTGATTGTTTTGGACACAGGCGCAGGTTACGAGGAAAATATCAGACATTGAAGAACGTCTGGGTTTGAACGCTTACCCTTTACCGTTGATAACTGCATTGTCTGATTCATAGAACTTTCCTCGTTTGAATCGCAGCATCCATCACCGCGAACTTGCAATGAGTATCCTCATTGGCAAAGCAGAGTTCCGTGCGCTGGCGTACACAAGAGTCATACGATAAGTGGCTTATGTACGCTAGCGTCCGGACAATCGCCTGGTTTCACGCCACACTAGCCAACATTCATGCTCGGACCAGCCAGCCGCACCTGGTCCGTAGACGCTATCGGGATTGCATTGCCAAAGTTCTATGCGTGGTTTCGCGGGTTGCACGACACCAGGACAATTCATATGCCGATCATCAAGCCAGATCCTGTTACTAATCGTCTACTTGCAGCCTTGCCGCGCAAAGACCGTCAGCGCTTTTTGGCGGGTTGTACGTTGGTTGAGCTGAAGTTTGCCGAGATCCTTACTGAACCAGGAGAGCGTATACGTTATGTCTACTTCCCCACAGAAAGTTTCATTTCGCTGGTAGCGTCAATCGATAACAATGCCAACCTTGAGGTAGGCTTGGTCGGCGATGAAGGCATGCTTGGAATTTCACTCATACTCGGTGTGGATGTATCACCACTACGCGCCGTGGTACAGGGTGCAGGCCAGGCGCTGCGCATGAACACTGCGCCGTTTCGGCGCGAATTCGAACAGAATCCTGTACTGCAAAGGTTGCTGAAACGTTACCTCTATGTGCTGATAAGTCAGCTCGCGCAAACCGCCGCCTGTACGCACTTCCATGTAGTGGAGGCGCGCCTCGCCAGTTGGCTGCTGATGACGCAGGATCGGGCACACTCGGATGCTTTTCATGTCACGCACGAATTTCTGGCCTACATGCTGGGCGTGCGCCGCGTCGGTGTTACCAAGGCCGCCACTGCGCTGCAAAATCGCAAACTGATCCGCTATAGTCGGGGGAATATCAGGATTCTCGACCGTGCTGGCCTGAAAACGGTTTCCTGCGGATGTTATGCGGCCGACAAAGCGACCTACACCCGGACGATGGGTAAAAAAGTAAGCGGCATCGGGTAACTGTTAGTTCCTGAGTTTCAAGACAGCATCACTAATCACAGTTTTCAACGAATTCCAGGCAGTCCCCACACAATCCCTGATTGACTCGCAGACAGCTAAGGAAGCGCCATAAAGTTCCAACAGCTTTACCTCGCGCTCTGCGCTCCTGCTGTAGCACAAACACCATGTTTTACTTTGATGTTACCGTCTGGACACCTGCAAACAGATCGACGTGAACCGTTATATTGTCTGGTTGTAGCGAGCATACATTGTCTGTCAGACGTAGAGCAGAATTGCCACATAGTGACTGATGCTGCCAGCCAGCACGAACAGATGCCAGACTCCGTGCATCCAGGGATGGCGATGATCAAGGACATAAAACACAATGCCCGATGTATAGAGCAAACCACCGGTCAACAGCCATTTGAAACCAGCATCTGGCAACACCGCAAGCAGTGGCTTTATCGCCAGCACCATCGACCAGCCCATCACCAGATAGATAATCATCGGCAACACCCGCGTACCGCGCAGCGGCAGTGCATCGAGTACCAGTCCCAGCAACGCCAGTCCCCAGATCAGGCCGAACATCCACCAACCCACAGTGCCGTTGAGCACCACCAGCATAAACGGCGTATAGCTACCGGCGATCAGCAGATAAATTGCCTGGTGATCAAGAATACGACACACGCGTTTCGCGCGTCCCGGCGGCAGGCCATGATAAAGCGTGGAAGTCAGGTAAAGCACAAACAACGTGGCACCATAAATGCTGAACGAAATGATGCGATGGGTATCGCCATCGCGCAACGCCACCACAACCAGAACCACTGCACCAACCAGTGCCAGCGCAGCACCGATCAGATGGGAAATACTGTTAAAGCGCTCACCCTTAATAATGGGAAAAGTATACGGTTCAAAACAGCGCATATGGAACAGCATTCCTCTTTTTTTGATCAGCATTTCTCGTCCTCAAGCAGCAGACCAAAACTCTCAGCGCGATCGTCATCGATGAGAAGTACAGTGATTGGATTATCGATCACGGCAGGGCAGCGTTTTGCCTGGCTCAATCGCATCAGCGGCGATCCTTCGTACGCTATTTCTTTGTACTCTCTTCAAGGTGATCGATTTGCTCTTCGGCCGTGTCTTTGATGTTGCCGTAGCCCTCCTGGATCTCGCCCGACAACTCGACGCGCTTACCGTCCATCACTTCGACATGACTCCCAGTGAGTTTGCCCCACTGCACTTTCGCCTTGCCCTTTAGCTTTTTCCAGTTGCCTTTAATGATATCTTGATTCATGCCACGCACCTCCTGCGATACTGATTCAAGCGTAGTCGCATGAGTAAAGCGTGTCTGTATGCTGCCGCACATAGCCTTGTACAGGTTGCGTGCAGCACGTCGCTCAGTAGGTGACCGTCACCACGATGGTGTCGGTGTAGGTACCGGCCGGTGGAGTGCCGTACACGGGCAGGCTTTGTATGTGCATGAGCACCATCGTGTGTACGCGCCGTGCATTAGGCCATCTCAGTTTAGATGACGATCTGTTCTTTCGCGCACGTGGGTCAATCGTCTCTCGATGCACGCGCGATCATGAGTGGATTGAATACTGCGATAGGCCAGCTCGGCAATCCACTGCACCTGTTCATCGAGTGCTCGTAGGCGGCCTGGACTGACTGTGAGACTGGCGATGGTATCGATGGCGCTGAGCATACGCGCCATGATGACGACATTGCCTGCAGCGCTTCCCCGAATCTGGTCGAACGCCTCGGCCAACAGACCTTCAAAAGTCGGAACAATGGCAATCACACGTAGTGTTTCTTCCTCGTAGCGGTGCGAGGGCGGTAATTGTCGACAAGTCAGCCGAGCCAGAATCGCTGTCAGGTAATCCACGCACATAACCGCCGTCGAGGTGTCGTTGATACCGGGTGAAAGGGCTTTCAAGGCAATATCCACGATCTGCCTGATACCGAAAGCAGGATCCTGATCAAGCGTACGATGGCGACCAATACTGTAAGCCCTATTCAGGGCATCAATCATCTCTTGATCTGGCGGGTACGTCAGGGCGAGCGACGCCAACGCGGCATCTTGCACCACAAATGCGCCGATGCCGAGTTCCATCCGCACGATCATCCGCTTGCCCCGTGCCAGGCCTAGGATGGCGTTATAATCTATGCTTTGTATGTAGCCACTCAGCTGTGCCGGTACTACATACCAGGTCCGCTCATCCAGAGCTGTAATCAGCCGCTCGCTCTCCTTGCCTTCGGCTTTGTCTGGACTGGGCTCCTGTTTTCCCGGGAACAACCGATCTATGGACGCGTTGGTGTCATTTGCAACAGAGGCGATGATACTGGAAGCCTGGATCGACGAGGCGATGTGATGAATAAAAAAGATGAGGACGGCAATACCGCCAAATGCCAGAACAAAGGCGAAAAAGACAGCCAGGCTGGGCACGAATGGCGCATCGCCCGTGCGAATTGTGTGTAACACAATCAAACAATAGATGAAAATTCCGGCAAATGTTCCTAGCGTAATCTGTGTGACACGGCTGCCCATGAAGTTGCGCAAGATACGCGAGGTGTATTGGCTCGACGCCAGCGCCAATGCCAGCAGGGTTATGGAGAACGTGATACCCATAACGGACATCATCGAACCGGCAAGAGTAGACAACATATCACGCGCGCCTTCCGCACCGACGCCGAATGTCCGTGGCCACTGCGCCAGCCATTGCTCGCCCCCGGCATAGTCCATTTTGATCAACACTACCGCGTAAACAATGCTGCTCAGGGTGATCAGAAAAGGCAAAAACCAAAAGGTCGATTGCAGGTTGTTCCACTGTTGTTTTAACCTGTTCATGGGTCAACCTCAAGGTCTGGGAGAGTGAGAAAGCGCATGAGGGTTTCTACCACAACCAGAAGATTGCACGCAAACGTCAGCCTAGTGATAAATAGTTCCGCCGTATAACCTGATACAACCCAAAATAGTGCCATCGTGCAGCGCGTCGCTCAGTAGGTGACCGTCACCACGATGGTATCGGTGTAGGTACCTGCCGGTGGTGTGAGTTGTGCCGGTACTGTGCCGTACACGGGTATATTCTGCATGAAGCCAGTGCCTGTGCCGGCTACCGTGCCGGTACCAATCCCGACGGAATCGCCCCAGACCACGGTTCGCGCAGCATCCTTGTAAAGCTGGTAGACGACGCTGTTGGCGCCCAGCACCATCTTGCGTGCGTTTATGTTGCCGCTGCCGTTCTGGCCAGCGTCCAGCCCCACGTTGTAGGGCGTAGTTCTCGAACATTGCAAATCAATGCTGGTGGTGGCAAACACTGAGCTCAACAGCAGGCCGGCGTTGCCGAAATCCAGTGGGCGGGCGGTGACTGTGCATTTCTTGACCACATTGGCCGAGACAATGAATGAACCCAAGTAGCCACTTTGGGTGCTGCTGCACATACCGGGAGGTGTCAGTCCCGGGGTCGAATTCACTGTGATGGCGGTATCGCTAGTGGTGTAAGTGTTGGTATAGCTTCCCGGAATGGCGGTTTGCTGTCCGGCCCTGACGCGGCCATACATCGTTGCCGTCCCGGTCATGGATGTTCCTCCTTCCGGAAGATAACTTCCCCGAAGCGTGATGTTGCGCATCAGCGGAGTAGCAGTGTCATGAAACTGACTGCCCCAGATAATAGAATGTGTGGAATTCTGATAAAGCTGGAAGGCGAGTGTGTTGTTGACCGTATCATACATATGGCGCGGATCGATGGGAGCGCCGTAACTTTCTCCAATGCTGAAGCAGAGGGTGGCCGAGTCGTAGAGGGAAGGTATTGCAAGGTTGGTTTTGCAGGTAAAGGAGAGCGTGGCGGTGACATCGGTCTGGCTGGACTGCGGGTCAACGTTGCCGAAGGTAACGTTGCTTATCGAGATATTTGTGCATGTAATCTTTGCATGCACCGTCTCGACGGCGAACAAGCCCAGTCCCAACAGCAAGGCGGCACAGTAATGCAACAATTTGTGGCTCATGGCTGCTCCTCACGGCAGGTCAGCGGCCCGATCAGGGGCACGTTGCTGCCTTGCTGTCGATATTCGAATTGCGCGACGCAACGGCCGTGTGCGGTCTGCACGTCCAGCACGTTGTGGGCGCCGAGTCCTTCCAGATAGACCATGCCGTCGTAGCCGACCATCGCCGCAGGCGCGGTGCTTGCGCGCAGCGAGACGCTGCTGCCGATCGCGAGCGGTTTGTCGGCGGCATCGTGCAGGATCACCGAGGCGGCCTGCACCGTGCGGATGCCGAACCTCACCAGCGTGCCGGCGCGGTCTGATGGCACGGCTTCTGCCTTGATCCGGCTGATATCGACGTTCGCGGGCAATTTCATCGGGTCGATCGACAGCTTGTTGCGTTGATAGGCGTTGAGCTGCGTCACCAGCAGGTTGCCGCGCGCGTTGGTGGCGCCGATCGGGCGGTTTTCCAGCATTACCGGCACATTCGCGATACCGTCGGTGGACACCACCGCGAAGGCGTCGTTGATCGGCCTGGCGAGGAAGAACTGGCGGTTCATGAACACCAGCGCGCCGCTCAAGTCGGCGTATCCCAGCGTATTGCCGTTGACGTTCTGCACGCCGGCGCGGATTTCGGCGTCCTGGCCACGGTAGCCGACTTCCGCGAGACCGCCGTGCTGATTGCTGCCGTCCTGCGCGCGCAGACGCCAGCCGAAGCCGCCATCGGGGTTGATCGGTTTGTTCACGTCCAGTGTCGCCAGATTGCCGCTACGGTCGTGCTGGGTCGACAGTGAGGTCGAAACCTTGTTGTCCAGTGCCAACGAAAGCATCAAAAATACGCTGCGATCACTATGATCATCGAGGTTCTGGTTAGCATTAAGATTAAACGACATGCGCCTGCCCAGCGACCTGGAGTAGAAGGCGCTGCCATAGCGCGAGCGCGATTGAGCCGGGTATTCCAGCGCGACATAGCTAACGCCAATGCTACCGGCACGGCCTAGCACCAAACCGGCCAGTGCACGATCCGCGCGTTTGGGTGGTGGCATGCTGTAGCGTGAGGCGATATCGCGGTAATCACTAAAGGTGCGCAGCGTGTTGAATGAGAAATTGAAATGTGTGCTGCGCCAGTTGTAGCCAAGTTCAGCCTGCGATCCTGAATCGCCACGGTCGTCACTACGAGCATAGGCGGCATTGATTACACCGGCCTCGCTGATCGCCATTACCGCGCCGGCACCGCCTACGGTCAGGCCGGACATCGCTTCGGCGTGGCCTTCCAGCGTGAGCCAGTTGTTGAAGCCGCGCCTCCAGGTGCCACTGAATGCTGGATCGCTCGCGTAGTCTAAAGAGCGCAAACCGTAGTTCTCGCGCACTAAGCCAAAGTCCAGCGAATAATCGCTCAAGCCCGGTTTCAGCAACTGGTTGGTAGTGTAGAACGGAAACGCGATCGTCGTCTGGCGACCCAGCGCATCTGTGATCACCACTGCGGCCTGGCCGCTGCCTTTGACTACAGGGGTAGTGTTCAACTGAAACGGGCCGGTCGGCACGTCACTGCTATATTGTTTGAGGCCATCGATATAGAGGTCTACGGTTGAAGGCAAGTTAGCCTGACCGTAGAACGCTGGCACCGGAAATGTGACCAGATCTGGCTGCAAGGCGAAG
>Ga0265293_10006907_pt1 | contig 17814 bp, 21 predicted proteins | sample Munlanlewell138R_FD_192505 | JGI IMG/M metagenome (GOLD analysis project Ga0265293, IMG submission 192505) | Leachate microbial communities from a municipal landfill in Southern Ontario, Canada - Leachate well 138R | ecosystem: Engineered > Solid waste > Landfill > Unclassified | place: Canada...
GAGAAAGTGCTGGACCGTCGCACTGAAGGTCAGGCTGGCCAGCTCGAGGTCCCCGATGGCGAGTCTGCCCGTCGAGGAGAGGCGCTCGAGGATGGCCCGGCTCTGGGCCTTGATCATCTCGCCGTGGCTGTGCTTGATCCTCATCGCCTCCTCATCATAGAGGGCTTCGCCCTCCACGACTCGGTAGAAGGAGCGCATCGGCTCCTCTGCATAGAGTTCATGCCAATGGTCCATCGCTGCTATGAGCACGTCTTTGGCGCTACCCTGCAGCTCTATGGTCACCATCTGGCTCTGCGCACGGGCCGATGCATACCGGTAGAGCTCGTCGATGAGGGCTCTTCGGCTTGCAAAGTGGTGAAAGAGCGCCGCCTTGGTGATCGAGAGCTCGTTCGCCAAGCGGGAGAGCGAGACGTTGGCAAGACCGTGCTGTGCGGCGAGGGAGAGCAGGGTGGAGAGGATTCGTTCTTTGGTCATGGGTTATACTAACCTACCGGTCGGTAAGTATTCAAGGGTTTTTTCTTTGGTTTGATGACAGTTGGACGAAAACTTGCTTGTCATGTTTTCCTCATTGTGGTATATATGACAGGCACTAAACCAATCGAAGGATGAGTATCGAGATGTATGCACTTGTAGAGATTCTCGGAAAACAGTACAAGGCCGTCGAGGGCGAGACCGTTCAGGTCGACTACATTGCTGGAAGTGAAGCCGGCACCGCCCTTGAGTATGCGACCGTATTGGCTGTTGTAAACGAAGAGAATGCAAAGTTTGGGACCCCCTATGTTGCCGATGCCATGGTCAAGGCGACCTTGGTCGGCGATATCAAGGGTGAGAAGATCAGGGTATTCAAGAAGAAGCGGCGCAAGGGCTATCGCAGGACCCAGGGCCACCGCCAGCGGTACTCTGTCATCACCATCGACAAGATCATTGGCTGAGGAGGGAAGATATGGCTCAAAAGAAAGGTGGCGGTAGTTCCCGCAACGGTCGTGACTCCAACTCCCAGCGCCTGGGCGTGAAGCGCTTCGGAGGTCAGCTGGTCAAGGCTGGTGAAGTCCTTGTCCGTCAACATGGGACGAAGTTCCATCCCGGTCTGAACGTCGGTTGTGGTACCGACTACACGCTCTTTGCCAAAGCTGAGGGAACGGTACTCTTCCATAGCCGAAGAAACCGCAAGTACATCAGCATTGTGACCGAGTAGGTTCACCAGTCTTCCAATGTTTGGATTTGCAGACGAAACGTATTTGGATGTTGCCTCCGGAAACGGGGGCAACGGTTGTGTTTCCTTCCGTCGTGAGAAGTTCGTCCCCCGTGGTGGCCCTGACGGTGGAGACGGGGGCCGTGGCGGTGATGTGGTCTTCGTCGTGAAGCACAACCTGCGCACCCTCGCCCATCTGAAGCTGGTTCGCACCTACCGTGCAGAGAACGGCAGAAATGGTGAAGGGGCGCGTCGTTTTGGGCGAGATGGCGCTGACATCGAGATTCCCGTTCCCCCGGGTACGGTGATCAAGGACGCCCAAAGTGGTGCCCTCATCAAGGATCTCGCCGGCTTGGAACGCTGGGTCTTCCTCACCGGGGGCAAGGGCGGGAAGGGCAACTGGCACTTTCGCACCTCCACCAACCAGGCACCCCGCCACGCCCAGAACGGGCAGAGTGGGGAGGAGATGCGTATCGGTGTCGAGCTGCTCGTGATCGCCGACATCGGCTTCGTCGGCTTTCCCAATGCCGGAAAGTCCAGCCTCCTCAACATGCTGACCAATGCCAGGGCCAAGGTGGCCGGCTACCCCTTCACCACCCGCATCCCCCAGTTGGGGATGATGCGATACGATGACACCGACGTCGTGCTCGCCGATATCCCCGGCATCATCGAAGGGGCGAGCGAGGGCGCCGGCATGGGCTTCAAATTCCTACGCCACATCGCACGCACCAGCGGCCTTGCCTACCTGATCGACCTCTCGGACGACCGGTACCTTGAGGCCTATGATATACTGAGCGCGGAGCTCGGAGCCTATGAGAGTGAACTGCTGGAAAAGGAGTACGTGATCTTGGCAACCAAGCTTGATGAGCCGGGCACCGAAGAGCGGCTTGCTGAGCTCAAGGCCAAGTATCCGGAGAAGAAGGTCATCGGCATCTGTGTCTATCTGGACATCGGGATCGATGAGGTGAGGCAAGCGTTCATGGAGATGGTGCAGCGCCATGAGGCAGAAGCGGTATTGTAAGGAGCAAGGGTGAAGCGTTCGATCCCTACCGCCATGGTTGGCGGGAGTTTTGACCCGATCCATCTGGGACACCTGCACCTGGTCCACTCGGTGGTCAGCGCCACCGAATACCGGCGCATCATCCTCGTGCCGGTGGGGCGCAACCACTTCAAGCCCGAGGCCCGTCCCGCCTCGACCCACCACCGCTTGGCGATGGTACATCTGGGCATCAGTGCATACCGAGACCTCTATCCCGATGATCCTCCGATTGAGCTCGTCGTCGACGACTGTGAGCTGAATCGCGTAGGGATCTCCTATACCTATGATACGGTCAAGGCCCTCTACCTCAAGTACCCGATCAAGGGGAGGCTCGCCGTGGTCATGGGGGACGACCTGCTGCCCCAGCTTACTGAGTGGCACGGGTATGAGGCGCTCAAGGAGCTGGTGACCTTCGTCATCATCAGGCGGGAGGGGAACAACCACAATTTCGGCGATATCGCCGCCGATCTGGTCTACCTGGACAACCCACTGCTCGAGGATAGCTCCACACTCATCCGTGACGGGTGTCGGTCATTGAAAGCCGAAGAGCGGCTTCCGCACAAGATCGCCCGTCTGATGCCCACCGAGGTGGCAGCATACATTGAAGAGAATCAGCTCTATCGTCCTTGATTACCCTCTCAGCCCGATGCGCCGCCGCCATAGCCTGGCGGTGGCTACCACAGCCGTTGCACTGAACACGCGCTATCGCCTCGGCATCGACGGAGATGAGCTGTACGAGGCGGGTCTCCACCACGACCTTGCCCGGGAGTGGGAGAGCGAGGCGTTGGTACGCTTCTCCGTCGATGAGCAGGTTGAGGTCAGCGATGAGGAGCTTGCCCACCCGGTCCTCCTCCACGCCCCGGTGGCAGCCGTGGTGTTGGAACGAGCGGGCATGAGCCACGCTCAGGTGCTGGCGGTGCGTCACCACACCCTTGGCAGCAGCGAGATGGGCCTGATGGGAAAGGCGCTCTTCTGTGCCGACTATCTGGAGCCCAACCGCACCCACCTCAATGACGAGGAGCGCAGACTCCTCCTCCAAGAAGCGACGATCGAGGCGCTCTGCCTGCGCGTTCTCGAGCGTGCGTGGCAGTGGCGACGAAGCGAAGGGAAGACGATCAGCCGCGCCAGCAGAGCCTTCTATCGCTCCCTCATGGCGGAGGAGCGAGCGTGAGAAGCAAGGCGACGGTGGTGTTGGTTGGCTTCCTCTTGACCCTCGTCTCCTGCAGCGGTGATGCCCAGGTTCGTGCATCTCTCTCAGAGGAGCTGGTCATTGTCACCATACAAGAGGATCGGCGCATGGCGGTGTTGCTCTTCGATGGTGGTGAGGACGTGTTTGCCGATTCGATGGGGACCAACCGGTTCGAGGGGGAGGAGCTGGCCATACTGGCAGGGGTGCTGCGCGACCTGGCCATCGTCGAAGGGAGGATGGGGTCGGGCGAGCGCGACGGACAGGCCATGCTTGATGCGCTGAGAGAGGGCGCTTCCGGCTTGAGGAAAACACGCCTGGCCGATACACTTGCCAAGGTCAGCGGTCAGGACGATTCACTTGGGACCTTGGCCCGTCTTCGAACGGCCGAGCTCTTCGATCTGCGTGGGCATGTCGATGGCAAGCTGGTCACAAACGCATGGCTGGCCCGATATATCGCTGAGATCAGACGGTATTTGAGAAGGAGATGAGAGAGCATGGATGACATAGTCCTCGAGCGTGCAGAGGCAATTGCAAAATTTCTCGAAGATCATAGATGCATTGACGTGACGGTGGTCGACCTCAGGCCCGGATGTTCCTGGACCGACTGTTTCGTCATCGCCACGGTAACCAGCAATGCCCACCTCAAGGGGGTGGCACACCAGATGTGGGGAGAGCTGAACGAGTTGGGCCTGGAAGTCGCCAACCGGCACAAGAACCCGCAGGGGGAGGGGTGGGAACTCATCGACTGTGGGTCGATCATCATCCACCTGATGAACAGTGAGATGCGTGAGTTCTATGCGCTGGAGCGACTCTGGCAGCGCCTTGAGGATTAGATCACCGTCTTGGTCCGCCACTTTCCGCGCAGGAAGCGCTGGACGAAGAGGATCGAGCGACAGATCCAGTCGATGTACATGCCGATCCATACCCCGTACACCCCCCATCCCAGGCTGATGGCCAAGAAGTAGCTCACCCCGACGCGAAAGAGCCACATGCTGAACATCGACACCCCCATGGTGTACTTGGCATCCCCGGCCGCCCTGAGGAAGTTGGGGATCCCAAAGGAGGGTGACCACAGCAACGAGCCCATGATCATGGTGGCCTTTATGACCGTCACTGCAATTGCGCTCGCCTCAGGCGAGAGGTTGAAGATACCCACTACGGTCGGGGTGAGGAAGAAGCCGGGGATACTCAGCGACGCCATGGCAATGTAGGAGATCAACAGCAGGCGCTTGCCCCAATAGAGGGCCTCGTCGTGGCGCCTTGCCCCCACTGCTTGGCCGATGATGGTGATCGAGGCGAGGCTGACAGCCCCGCCGGGGATGTTGGTGAAGGAGATCACCGAGGAGGAGATGGCGTTTGCGGCGATCGCGGCGGTGCCGAAGACGGTGATGAAGCCCTGGACGATCAGTTTACCGACCTGAAAGACGCTCCCCTCGATGCCGTTGGGAATCCCGATGCGCAAGATCCGCTTGACCATCTCACCCTGCCACTTCATGCTGCGCCAGCTTCGAATCGAGATGGTGTTCTGTGGTTTGGTGATCAGCGTCAGCATGATCGCAGCGCCGATGATCCGGCTCAGCAGCGTGGAGAGCCCCGCCCCTGCCACTCCCATGCGCATGGCATAGATGAAGTAGGCGTTGCCGCCGATGTTGAGCAGGTTCATCACCACACTCACCCACAGCGAGACACGGCTGTTGCCCATCGACCGGAAGAGGGCTGCACAGGCGTTGTAGCTGGCCAAGAAGGGGAGGGAGGCGAGGATGTAGAGAAAGTACGTCGAGCCGAGGGCGAGGACCTCGTCCTCGATGGAGCCGAAGATCAGGCGGATGATCGGGGCGCGCACGGGCATGCAGAGGATCAAGAGGAGGGTGGAGACCGTCAAGGAGAGGACGAGAAGCTGGCCGGCTGCGCTGTTGGCGCTCTCGTAATCCTTGCGCCCGAGGTACTGGCTGGCCACCACCGCACCCCCGGTGGCGAACGCGGCAAAGAGGGTGACGATGAGGATGGTGATGGCGTCAACGAGGCTGATGGCGCTGACCGACGCCTCCCCGACGCTGGCGACCATCACGGTGTCGGCCATGCCGATTGAGACAGCCAAAAGCTGCTCGATGACCAACGGGATGATCAGCATAACAAGAAAACGCCGGTCGAACATATGGGACGACCGGTCCGGGGTGTGTTGTCTCACGATTTGGACCTCAGCCTAGTGTAGGTGCTATTGTCCGTTCGCTCAAGAGGATTTTTAGCCTTTGGTGAGCAGAGCTGCATCGTTAGCGTAGGTTTTGTTGCGCAAATCCTTGAAGAGGCGCACCAAGGCCTCGACCGTGAGCTTGGACTTCTCCGCTCCGCTCACGTCGAAGATGATCGTTCCCTCGTCCATCATGATCAAGCGGTTGCCGAAGTCGATGGCGAACTGCATGTTGTGGGTGACCATCAGGGCAGTGAGCGCGTATTCGGCGATGAAGCGCTCGGTCAGGTCCATCACCGTTTGGGCGTTGCGTGGATCCAGGGCGGCGGTGTGTTCGTCGAGGAGTACCATCTTGGGCCTGCTCATCACCATCATCAGCAGGGTGAGTGCCTGCCGTTGGCCGCCGCTGAGCAGCCCGACGTTGTCCTTGAGGCGGTCCTCAAGACCAATGAGGGAGAGCAGCTGGCGGTACTGCTGCCGCTTCTCGTTGTTCAAGCTGATGCGCAGCCCCTTCATCCCCTTCGTCTCGGCGGTGATCATGTTGTCCTCGATTGACATGTTGGCCGCTGTCCCCTTGGTCGGGTCCTGGAAAATCCGCCCAATGGTCATCGCCCGGCGGTACTCCGGCCTGGCGGTGATATCGGTGCCATCGAAGATCATCTTGCCGGCGGTCACCGGATAGGTGCCGCTGATGAGATTAAAGAGGGTCGACTTGCCGCTGCCGTTGGAGCCGACGATGCAGATGATGTCCCCCGCGTTGACGTGGAGGTTCACATCATCGATGGCAAGCTTCTCGTTGACGGTCCCGGGGTAGAAGACCTTGGTGACGGATGTGAGCTCAAGCATGGGTCTCTCCCTCCTTGGTGTGGCGCCGCTTCTCTGACCGGGCGATGGCCTTGCGCTTGGCCCCGGCACTGGAGGCTGCGCTGCGCGTCTGGGCGATGAAGAGGCTGGCTATGACGAGGATTCCGGTCAAGAGCTTGAAGTCGTTGGGAGTGATGTTGACCAGGTACCCGTACTTGCGCCCGAAGAACATCAGCGCCTTGTAGATGATCGCCCCTAAAATCGCCCGCAGCGTCAGGAGGCTGATGCGGTTGCTGGAGAAGAGGAACTCGCCGACCATGATGGCGGCAAGGCCTTGGACCACCATCCCCTGGCCGAGGTTGGCGTCGGCGAAGCCCTGGTACTGGGCCAAAAGACCGCCGGAGAGGGCGATCAGGCCGTTGGAGAGGCCGATGCCCATCAGCTTGAGGATCTCAGGGTTGATACCTTGGCTGATGACCATCTGCTCGTTGCCTCCCATTGCCCCCATCGAGACGCCCAGATCGGTGCGAAAGAAGATGTCGACGATGACCTTGACGAAGAGGACGACCAGCAACGTGCCGACCAGCGACGCCCACTCAGGGGTCAGGAAGCCGAAGAAGGCGGGAAGCTTGGTATAGAGGGTGGTCACCCTGAGCAGCGGAACATTGGCCTTGTTGCCCAGGATTCGCAGGTTGATGGAGTAGAGCATCGTCATGGTCAGGATTCCAGCCAAAAGGCCGGGAATCTTGAGCTTGTTGTGGATTGCTGCCGTCACCATGCCGGCGACCACCCCGCCGAGGAAGGCGAGGAGGAGCGCCACCGTGATGGGCAGGCCGCCGACGATGGCCATCGTGGCGATCGCAGCCCCGGTGGCGACCGAACCATCACAGGTCAAGTCTGCGAAGTTGAGGATCCGGTAGGAGATCAAGATCCCGATGACCATGATCGAGAAGACCAACCCGTCTACAAAAATACCTTCTATCATGCATACCTCGGTGCAGAAAAAACCCGCCGTCCTGGCAAAGGGCGGCGGATTTCGATGCTCGTTCGATTACTTTGAAATCTTTTGGCCGTCCTTGATGAGGACCGCAGCAGCGTCCTGCAATGACTGCGAAATAGTATAGCCAAGCTTCGCGGCAGTATCAAGGTTGAACCAGAGTTCGAACTTCGTCGGATCGGTGATGTAGACCGTCCCGATCTCGCCGGCGTTCGCCCCGGCGAGCACCCGCTCGACGACCTTGCCCGTCTCTATGCCGATGTTGTAGTAGTCGAAGCCCCAGGCGATCATCACGTTCAATGCCTCAACGGCACTCGGGTCTGCGCTGAAGAGGACCTTGTTTGCCCTGGTGACCACATCGTCGACGCTGGCCAGTGCGCTGATGACGGCGTTGTCGGTGGCGACGTAGATCGCATCCACGCGGTCGATGATCGATTGGGCGGCCATCTTGACCTCGCTGGAGTTGCTGATGGCGCTGGCGACAAATTCGACACCGAACTTGGCGCAGGCAGCCTTGGCCATCTCCATCAATACCACGCCGTTGGCCTCACCGCTTGCGTAGATGTTGCCGATGCGCTTTGCGCCGGTGATGTCGATCAGGAGTTTGATCTGCTCCTCGACGGGGTTCATGTCCGAGACACCGGTGATGTTGGCTGCCACCAGGCCCGCTTCATCGGCATCGGTGACGGCACTGAAGACCACCGGTGTGGCCGACGTCGGGCCGAAGACCTGGGCGAGGGCCTGGGCTGAGGGGGTTGCGATGCCTACCACCACATCCACCTTGTCGCTCTTGAACTTCTGGGCGATCGAGCTGGCTGTCGAGATGTCCCCGTTGGCGTTCTGCAGATCGTAGGAGATCGTGAGGGAGGTGGTCTTCAAATAGTCTTGCAATCCTTGCTCGACCGCGTCGAGGGCGGGGTGGGGAAGGAGCTTGGAGACTCCGATGGTATAACCTGAATCCTTGACCTCGCTCTTGCCGCCACCAAAGAGTGTCAGTGGTGCGATCAAGGCCAAGGCCAAGCCGATCAACAGAAGGGTTCGCGTGCGTTTCATCTCTTTCCTCCAGTACGAAGACCATCGATGGTCATTTGTGGCACTATACAGCAAATCGCCTGATATGTAAATATTGATATACAAATATCTGAATATTCATACATCAAATATACACAAGTATACCCTATACATACCAAAAAACCTCCCCGCAGGGAGGTGATGGATTGCATACGGACGGAGCGTCAGAAGTCGTCATCACCCCAGTCGTCGAAGTCTTCATCATCATCGTAGAATTCGTCTTCGTAGGACTCATCGCCATCAACCATGAACTGGTCGCCGAGCAGCTCCTCCTCGTCCTCATCGTCATCGAGAATCTCATCATCGCTGTCGGTGAAGTCGATCATCTCCTCTCGGTCGAACATGTCAGCGTAGTAGGCTTCTTCCTCCTCCTCCATCCTGCTGAAGTACCGATCTTCCTCATCATCAAACTCTTCGTCATCACGATGTTTTGCCATGCAACAACTCCTCTCTGGACACGTAGAACTCTTGGTATCTACCAACATAAAAGATGGTCTTGCCGTTGTCAATCGCCCAAGTTGTCTGGACAGTGGATATTGTCGCTGGTATCATGAGCCCATGAGCGCACACCAACGGACATACCTGGCCATTCCCGGCGGAGATCCAGCGGGTATCGGCGGAGAAATCCTCCTCAAGGCCCTCTCCCGCACCCCCAGGTCTGACGATTGGGGCATCATCGTCATCGCCGATGGTCCGATTCTCCAGAAGACAGCCACAGATTTGGGCCTTCCCTTCGATTTTGATCAGGTGGTGGACGACAGCAAGGCGCTCAAGGGGGCAATCGAAGCGGGAGCCCAACACATCCTCTACGCGTTGCGGGTTGTTGATGTACCAGCCTTTCGCTTCGGGACGATCAGAGGCGATTGTGGCAGGGCTGCGTATGACGCACTCAAGGTGGCGGTGACCCTCGTACAGCAGGGCATGGCTAAGGCTATCGTCACCCCGCCACTGCACAAGGAGGCCCTCAAGGCCGCCGGTATCGATGAGATTGGGCATACCGAGATCTTGCAGACACTTACTGCATCGACCAAGGCGGTGACAATGTTCGACACCCTCTCGCTCAAGATCTTCTTCCATAGCCGCCACCTCTCGCTGCGTGATGCCTGTGATGCTGTGACGCGGGAGAGCCTCTTGTCCACCATCGCCGAGTGCGACCGCATCACCCAGCGCAACGCCGGCTTCAACCGCTGCCTGCCGTTGGCGGTGGCAGCACTCAATCCTCACAGTAGCGATGGTGGGCTCTTCGGCGATGAGGAGACCGTTCACATCATCCCCGCCATCGAGGATGCGCGGGCGGAGGGTATTGATGTGATCGGTCCAATCGGGGCCGATTCGGTCTTCTACCAAGCCCGGATGGGGAGGTGGCGGGCGGTGATCTCCCTCTACCATGACCAGGGGCACATCGCGGCAAAGACCTACGATTTCAACCAGACGATCTCGGTGACCTGGGGGCTGCCTTTTTTGCGCACCAGTGTCGATCACGGCACCGCCTTCGACATCGCAGGCCTGGGCGTCGCCGATGAGAGCGGGATGGTGCGGGCCATCCAAGCGGCAATAGAGTACCTCGGGGAGGGGATATGAAACGGATGAAATGGGCGATCGCCCTGCTCGTGACCCTGATGGTGGCCACCTCGTGTGCCACCACCGTCCAAGTGCGTCACCTGGTTCCTGCCGAGGTGGACCTCGATGGGCGACGTGAGATTGCCATCGCCTCGGCAACGATTCCCACGTCGGTGCGCCGTCCGAGCCTCTGGATCGATGGGCTGCAGGAGACCGGTTTTTCGCTATACAGCGGTTGGGATGGGGAGATTGTCGCCAAAGTTGGCACCCAGGCAACGGGCACGATCACCACAGCGCTTGCCCAAACCGGGTACTTCTCCCTCCTCGATGCCGGCCAGACGGACGGGTACATGGCGCAGATCTGCATCGGAGACGATGGGTGTGCACACCTCAAGGGGCGGGGCATCACCGCCTTGATGGTCCTGGACATCCCCTACCTCGACGCGAGCGAGCAGGTGGTGGGCCGGGATGTGTATGAGCAGGTGACGAAGGACATCGAGGTTGCAAATCCCCTCTTTGACCCGAACGAAATACCGCCGAAACCCGCCACAATCAAAGTCTCCCACACCTTCAACGAGGTCATCGCCCGCGAGTACTTCCTCATCCAGCGTGCTACGTTGACGCTGACCTACTCCCTCTATGACACCAGTGACGGGAGGGTCATCGCCTCACGTACGTTCACCGACAGCGTGGAGAAGGAGACGAAGATCGGCACGAGGATCTACGGAGAGGATCTGAAGACCTATCGCGATGAACGCTCATACTTCTCCACCCTTGCCCCCTCCTTCAGCCCAATCTTCTCTACGATCATCGATTCGGTGGCGGCGAAGATCGCCGCTCAGCTCGCCCCGGCATGGAAGAGCTCACACGTCGCATTGATGGATGTGAAGCCCAAGAGCGCACTCTCCAAGGAGGCGGAAAAGGCGGTGCGAAACGGTGAGTATCTGCAGGCGTATCACCGCTATATGGAGTTGTGGCAGCAGCACTCGATGGCAGCCGGATACAACGCCGCCCTGCTGCTCGAGGGGATGGGAAAGCTCGATGAGGCCCTCGCTTTGATGGATACTGTCTACCACCAGAGCGGCTCACAGCGCGCTTATACGGCGCTGCATCGCATCCAGGAGGCCAAGAGCCTCCACGACAAGGCACAGCGCCAGATCAGCGGCGAACAAGTGGATGATGGGCAGAGCCTGACACTGACCCAATATATGATCAGCGAGTGACCATGGCCTTGATCCTCATCTATACCGGAGACGGCAAAGGCAAGAGTTCAGCGGGGTTTGGCCAGCTGGTACGCTCGCTCGGCCATGGGGCGCGGTGCAAGGTCGGCCAATTCATCAAAGAGGCGCCCGAGGTGTTGGCAAGCGGCGAGTACCGGGTGCTCAGGCGTCTTGGGGTGGAGTGGAGGAACTGGGGGGCAGGCTTCACGTGGGTCGGTGACAACGATGCGAAGAACCGGGTGTTGGCACAAGAGGGGTGGGAGACGATCAAGGAGTGGATCGAGGGGCGCGCATGCGACCTGATCCTCCTCGATGAGTTCACCTACACCCTCTCGTTGGGGTATCTGGATACCGAGGAGGTGGTCCGCTACCTTGAAGCGCGACGACAGGTCGATGGATTTCCCCATCTGGTCATTACTGGGCGCAATGCACCGCCCGCGTTGGTGGCCATCGCCGATATGGTCAGTTCAATCGAGCAAGTGAAGCACCATTTGTACGACAGTGGGCAAAAAGCACAGCCAATGATTGAATTTTGATGGCCTATAATGCAAGAGAGCTATCTTTCGGCTTTTACTTTTTCCAATTTACGGGTATAATCACAGCTAAGGAGTGTAGATGGGCCTAATTGACGTTCACTGCCACTTGCTTCCGGCCATCGACGATGGGTATGTCACAACGGAGCAATTTCAGAAGATGATGGGAATCTACAGCGAGTGTGGATTCACTGCTGTTGCCTTCACCCCCCATATCTACAACCCCTATGTGACGACCAACGTCGACTCACTGCGCACCACCTATGGGTGGGCCAAGGAGGTGGCCTCATCGATGGGGATCACCACATACCTGGGCAGTGAGCTCTATGTAGGCGAGCAGGAGACGCTGAGGGCACTGCCGATCGCTGACCGGTACGTGCTCATTGAGTTTCCGCTCTCCCTGCCACCGGCACGGCTCTTGGTCCGCATCGCGCAACTGGTCGACCAAGGCCTTGTGCCGATCATTGCCCACGTGGAGCGCTACCGGTGGTTGAGTCCTCAAGCTCCGTTGCTTGGAGAGTTGCAAAGGCTTGGGTGCCTCTTGCAATGTAATGTGGAAGCGGTGGAGAATGGGGATGCCAACCCCTATATGGAGGCGGGTATTGTGGATCTCTTTGCCACGGACAACCACGGTGATGAAACCCTTGCCTTCCGTTTGGCAAATTTGATAGCCCTCTGGCCGACCGTAGGTGATCGTATGGATCAACTTTTGCAAATCAACCTCCCTGAGGTGATGTAAGGAGGTAGCTCATGCTGCTTGATATGACGATAGCGAACTTCAAATCGGTGAAATCTCCGCAGACGATCTCGTTTGAAGCGTTGCGGGACAACCGCTTCCCTGAATCCAAGGTCGTGGCGGTGACCGAGAGACTGAAGATCATCAAGAGTGCGGCCATCATCGGGCCCAACGGAGCGGGCAAGAGCTCGTTCGTGCGTGCCCTCGAGGCGCTCAAGAGCATTGTGTGTGCAACCTCCGAGGAGGTAGCAAGCCCGCTCTCCGTCCTTGCCGGCACCTCGTTCGCCTACTCCGAGGAGAAGGGACAGCCTGCCACGATCTCCATCCGTGTCTACATGGGCTTGGATGAGGAGAGCGGGGATTCGGTGGTTGCCCACTACACCCTCAAGAGCGATCGCACGATGATCTGGGAGGAGAGCCTCTACCATATGGTGGGACGCTCCAAGAAACGGATGTTCGAGCGAAAGCTCAAGGAGGAGTCGCTGCTCATCGATCCAGAGAAGCCGGTCTACTCATACCGCTGGGGCAAGATGTACCGCGGAGACAAGAAGCGGTTGGTCAACAAGATCGACAGCCAGCACACCTTCCTGGAGGCATCGGCGCTGAAGGGCAGCGAGACGACAAGCCCGGTCTACCAGTGGTTCATCGATCGGTTGCACCTCTTGCCGATGGGTGTCTCAAACCTCAGTGAGAAGTACCTGATCAACCAACTGACCGCCCATCCCGAGTGGGTTGGCCAACTGATCAACTTCCTCTGGAGCGTCGACATCACCGATATCCGCGATATCCGCATCCACGACGACCGCCTCGTCTTTGTGCACACCAACGTCACACAGCACTACGCGACGTTCTTCAGTTTGGAGAGCCTCTCGCTCAGGCGTCTCTGTCTCATCGGTGTCGCGTTCTTTGAGAGCTTCACCACACAGAAGACCCTCATCATCGACGACTTCGGCATGCTGTTGCACCCCTATGTGCTTACCCACATCGTGGAGATCTTCGAGGCATGCAACAGCGCGACCGGCAGCCAGATGCTCGTCGTCGACTGTAACCCGAGTCTGCTTGAGCCAGGGCTGCTGAGGCGAGATGGTGTATACTTCGCCGAGAAGGATAGCGAGAGTGCGACCGTCTACACCAGTTTGGCCAACTACCGCTATTCAAAGGCCCGTGACAAGACACAGGTCCAGTATATGGGCGGAGCCTTCGGTTCACTGCCGATTCTCTCAGAGTTCAATTTCACCGCTAACGCCAAGGAGGAGTAACGATGGCACGCAAACGAATATCCCAGAAACCCCGCGAGACGATCCTGGTGGTGACCGCGACGGAAGCTGAGGCCCTCTACTTCTCGCAGATGCGCAAGGATTGCCGCTACTCGAACATGACAGTGGTGTGGCAGGAGACCTTCAATGATCTGCATCAGCTCATCGGCATCACCGCTCGAATGCGAACCGCCGGCAGCTACACCAGCGCTTGGCTGGTCTTCGGTCTTGCCGACTTGGGCATCACCAGCGCCGATGTGAAGAAACAGATGGAGTACGCCCAGCGACGCAAAGTCAAACTCGGGTGGAACAACCCCTCGTTGCCGCTCTGGTACCTCCTGCACATGCAGGTTCCCAGGAGCTTTGTCGCCGATCCGGCAATCATCGAGGGAGCCTTGAAGAATCAATTCCCGACCTTCACGAGCGATCCGTCGTTCCTGCTCAGCGACGGGATGGACTTCCACCTGCGCCTCTACTCGGCAAAGTCAAAGGCAGCGGTCAACGCCTCTTCGTACAACCAGGTCAGCGAACCAGCGTTGGGCCTGGGAGCGACCAACATGATCGCATTGCTCAATGACATCACCGATATTTGTGGCCTGGCCGACCTCTCTCACAACCAGAAGCAGCTCGGCATGAGTCGTAAGAATGGCTAGCGTGTGAACGCAATCTTGTTGTTGGTCTACATGCTCGCCTTCGCGCTGGGCTGTATGACGCTGGCCTTGGCCATCGTCTATCGGCTGGCGAGAGGGCAACGGTGGACCACCCTCTTCATCGTCTGTCATGCATCCCTGTTGGGGTGCATGATGCTCTTGGCCCTCAAGGCCCTCTCCACGTTGCTCTTCAGCGGCCTTGCGGCCGTGGTCATCGACTACATCATCAGTGCGGTGGTCATGGGTGCGATGACCTTCCTCATCGTCTTTGTGCCGTTCTTCACCTCTTGGGTCATCGCCCACCCGTGGAGGCGCCCCTATACGGGCCTCTTCTACACGCTCGCCGCGCTCTACCTTGGCCTTGGGGTCTGCCGGGAGATCTTCGCCTACCGGGCATTCGACATCGGGATGGTTGCAATCTTCGTTTTCGTCGTCGGTTTCTGTTTGCTGCTGGCGGTACGCAACATCAACAGCATCGAGAACAAGACAGCCCGCACGTCAGCAATTGTCATTCTCATCGTCAGTGCATCGATGGTTCCGGCAATCCTGTTGGCACTCATCTTCCCCGCATTCCAATCTCTGCTTCTGGGTATCTACTTCCTCGCCCTCTCCATCACCGTGATGACCTTCCTCTACATGGAGTTTGCCAGGATCGGCAGCAGCGTCCCCAAACGCCATGAGACGCTCAGCATCGATGCGCTGGCCCCGTACCACATCACCGAACGGGAGTTCGATGTCATCACGTTGATCAGTGAGGGGCTGACCAACAAAGAGATGGGGGCCCGGCTGGGCATCAGTGCCAACACGGTGAACAACCACGTGGCGAACATCTTCTCCAAGACGAAGGTGCGCAGCCGCATCGACCTCTTGAATCTGCTCAAGCAGAATTGGTAGGAGTGCTTATGACCATCACATACGACGTTCCGGATTTCAACGCACGACACTACCGGGACAAAGCGCCCGTGCGAACATGTGCACGCCCCTGGGCGATGTTGCACCACGAGAAGCCGAGAGGAGCGGTGCTCCTCTACCACGGCTATGGTGGGTACCCCGGTGAGCTCATCAGACCGGGGACCGACCTCTTTGCCGCCGGTTTAGATGTCTACTGCCCCCGCCTCAGCGGCCACGGCACCAGCGGCAAGGACTTTGCCAAGAGCCGGGCCGAGGATTGGGTCGGTGTCGCCTACGATGCCTACGACTTCTTGAAAGGGGAGTACGAAGAGCTTTCCATCGTTGGCCACTCGATGGGGGGAGCGATCGCCACCACCATTGGTGCTGCCTTCGCTGTCAAACGCCTCGTCCTCCTCGCTCCCGCGCTCCTCATCCCATCGATTCCGGTCGCCCAGATCCGTATCCTGCGCCACTTCATCAAGCGCAGGAGGGTCGCCTGGGTCCAGGACCCCGAGTATCACTTCTACTACGAAGGTGATGAGGACGACGACGCCTACCTGGGATCCCAGTACTGGTCGTGGGCCTACCTTGAGCAGATCTGGCAACTTGAGCGCGTGCGCCGCCAAGCAGTGTCTGTCGTCGAGGAGCTTGTAGCCGATACACTGGCTATCAGCGGAGGCAAGGATGAGGTGGTCGACCCGGCAGCATCGCTCTTGGTCACCAGCAAACCGCTGGGCTCCAACAGCCATCTCAACCTCCCCAAGGCGGGCCACTACCTGCCGTACGACAAGGACAAGGAAGCCCAGGATGAGGCGATGGAGGCGACGGTGAAGTGGCTCGTCAGCTCCTGATACCTGCTCTCTGTCCGACCATAATTTCCTCCTCCGTGTTGCTATAATATCGTTTTTACGGTACAACACTACCAATGAGAGGAGTCTGATTTGATGGACGTGCGAGTACGGTATGCCCCCTCACCGACGGGTCTTCAGCACATCGGCGGGGTGAGGACCGCCTTGTTCAATTACTTCTTCGCCCGCGCCCAGCGGGGGAAGTTCATCCTGCGTATCGAGGATACCGACCAGGAGCGCTACAGCGATGAAGCGCTCGAGGACCTCTATGAAACCCTCTCCTGGCTCGGCGTTGCGTGGGACGAAGGCCCTGTGGTCGGCGGACCCTACGGCCCATACGTCCAAAGCGAACGCTTCGCTCTCTATAAGGAGTATGCTGAGAAACTGGTCGCCGACGGCAAGGCCTACTACTGCTACTGTACCCCCGAGCGCCTCGAGGCGATCAGGGCCGAGCAACAGGCCAAAAAGAGCGAGCAGCAGGGCTATGACCGCCACTGCAGAAATCTCACCGCAGAAGAGCGGGCTGGGTATGAGAGAGCGGGCATTGCACCGGTGATCCGCCTGAAGGTCCCCACCGAGGGAAAGACCACCTTCCACGACATCCTTATGGGAGACATCACCCGAAAGAACCGTGACGTCAGCCCCGACCCGGTGCTCCTCAAGAGCGACGGTTTTCCCACCTACCACCTTGCCAACGTCATCGACGACCACATGATGGGTATCACCCATATCATGCGCGCCCAGGAGTGGATCCCCTCCGGGCCGCTGCACATCATCCTCTACGAGGCGTTCGGCTGGGTGCCACCGGCATACTGCCACCTACCCATGGTCATGGGCAAGGATGGACAAAAGCTCTCCAAGCGCCATGGCTCGACGGCGGTGCGTGACTTCCGGGAGCAGGGCTACCTGAGCGAAGCACTGCTCAACTACGTCAGCCTGGTCGGCTGGTCGTACGACGGAGAGCGCGAGTTCTTCACCCGAGAGGAGCTGGAGGAGCTCTTCACGCTCGAGAAGATCAACAAGGCCCCCGGGGTCTTCGACTACAAGAAGCTCGATTGGTTCAACGGCCAGTACATCCGTCAAAAGAGCGATGAAGAGCTCTTGGCCCTGCTCCTGCCGTACCTGCTGAAAGCCGGATTCGCGAGCGAGCCGATCGATGGGGAGACCGAGGAGAATCTTCTCTTGCTGACCTCCAGCGCCAAGGAGCGGTTGAAGGTACTCAGCGACATCGTCCCCCTCTCGCGCTTCCTCTTCGAGGAGCCGGTGTGGGAGGATCTCTCACTCTTTGCCGCCAAGGGGGTGGACATCGATGTGGCCACTGCCGCTCTCGACGCTGCCTATACGGTACTCAAGACGGGCTTGGAGGCGGGAGAGGAGAGTGAGGTGATCGAAGAGCGCCTCATGGCGTTGGCAGGCGAGATGGCATTGAAGGTCGGCGCGGTCTTCATGCCCATAAGGGTGGCGCTGACCGGCAGCAGCGTGAGTCTGCCGCTCTTCGACTCCATCCGACTCTTGGGCAACGAGCGGGCCCTTGGAAGAATTGAACGTGCATTGGCTATCCTGAAGAGTGAGGTACGATAAATGGCAGAGATTACCCTGGAGAAGATTGTCTCCTTGTGCAAGCGGCGTGGATTCATCTT
>Ga0265293_10006908_pt1 | contig 17810 bp, 12 predicted proteins | sample Munlanlewell138R_FD_192505 | JGI IMG/M metagenome (GOLD analysis project Ga0265293, IMG submission 192505) | Leachate microbial communities from a municipal landfill in Southern Ontario, Canada - Leachate well 138R | ecosystem: Engineered > Solid waste > Landfill > Unclassified | place: Canada...
CGAATGATAAGTTTGCAAAGATTGAGGAAGCTTATATGAGATCAAAATTACAGAACAAAATTGATTTTAATTTTGCAAATGAATTTCACGTTGAAATAATGAAACAATGTATGTATTACTACAGTTATAATAATTTTATATTAATTTGAGGTATAAAAATGTATTCTTATATTTGTCTTAATCCTTCTTGCAATAAAAAATTTCAAGCAAAAGGAAAAGATAGAAAATATTGTTCTCATAAATGCGCAAATGTCGTGATTACAAAAAACCTTGTAAGAAATAAAAAAGTTTCTGAGTCTAATAAGGGTAAAACTATATCTTTTGAAGCGCGCCAAAAGATATCTGCTTCTCAAAAAGGGAAAAAAATATCTCCAACAACTATTGAAAAGATGAAAAAAACGAAGGCTAAAAATAAAAAACCAAGATCTTTAGAAACAAGGCGTAAAATTAGTGCTACTTTAAAGAGGAAAATAGCTTCTGGTGAAATTATCCATTCTCAGCTAGGTAAAAAAAGACCTTGTACTGAAGAGAGACGTAGAAAAATATCTGAATCTGCTAAAAAATGGTGGCAAAAGCATAAGGGAGAGAAAAGAAATATTGATTATAAAAATAGAAAAGTTCGAAATACTAGTAGGTCTAAATCAGAAAAAGCTTGGGGTGATTATATAGAAAGAATATACAATATAAAATTAGAGCATTCATTTAAATTAGATAGATTTATATATGATTACAAGTACAAAAATTTTTTATTTGAAATTGACGGAAGCTATTGGCATAGGAACACTTTAGAAAAAGACCAAATTAAGACGAGTGTTGCAGATGATTACGGTTTTATAATTTATCGATTTATGTTAGATACTTCCAGGGAAGCTTTAGAAAGTATTAAATATTATAAAAATTATTTAGACTTTATTTTTCAAAAAGAGGGGAATTTACAAAATGCTTAATCAACAGGACATTGATGCATTAATTAATGCTGCTCAAAATAAGTTACAAATAACATTAACCTACACTAAAAAAACCACAGGGGAGGTTGTATCGCATACTGGGGGGATATATGAAATTGGTGTAGATGATAAAGGCCAACAAATTTTGTATTTATGGGATAATACTACAAATGATCATATAAGAAAATTTTTAGTGGGTAATATTATTTCTATTCAAGTGCTTGAAACACCTTTCTTCCCTCCAAATCCGTGGCCAATTAAAATTAATGGACAAATTATAGGATATTAAAAATGTTTTCAAGTTTAGTTAATGATTTAAGAAAATCAAAATGGTTTGAAAATAAAATTAAGAAAAAGAACTTTACCAAAAGATTAAAAAAGAAAAATAAAAATCGAAGAACAATTGCAAAAAGGTCGAGAAGAATTAATAGAAAATAACTTTACTTAATAAGTTGCGTTTGTATAATATTATTAACAATATATTATTTTTATAGTTACATGAGTAAAATTAAACTTCCGCTTCGTGTAAAATATAAGATAAGATATTATTATGTAAAAGTAATAACTTTTATTGGGTTTTGCCCAAAATGTTTTAATAGACTTAATTATACGCGAGATGGTAGAGCAAAATGTCCTAATGGTTGTAAATTTTAAAGGTATTTTATGAGTTATTTTATTATATCGGATCATCATTTTGGTCATTCTAATATACTTAATCACTGCAGTAGACCTTTTGTATCTGTCGAAGAGATGGATAGAATTATGATTAAGAATTGGAATAAAGTAGTTGGAAATAATGATATCGTTTATCATTTAGGGGATTTATTTTGGAATGATAAAAGTGCTAGAACTATTTTACCTCTCCTCAACGGTACAATTTATTTAATATTAGGTAATCACGATAAACGGTGGAAACAATCAAGAAAGAAATTACAAAGAAGCTCTACTAATCCCGGCTCTAATTTAATAGTAATAGAAAGAGATATTCTAGAAATAAATAGTCCTATTCCCGCGGTATTATGTCATTATCCTCTTATGTCGTGGAATAGAGCTCATTATGGAGTTTATCATTTTCATGGACATACTCATAATAATAGTTGTTTAAGTGAAGGAAAAAGAATTAATATGTGCGTTGAGAATGTAGGTTATACCCCGGTAAATTTAGAAGATTTTAAGGAGAAGATATGAGAAGTTTATCGCAGATTAAATACCCTATATCTTTTGCAGTTTGTACAAATTGTAAGGAGATATTTATAGATGATTACCCATTATTTGGTTCTTATATTTGTCCTAATTGTAAAAGTCTTGAAATAGCTTTAGTAAGAGGTTTTGATAGTATAGAGGATGCAGAAAATTACTTAGATGAATTGAACGAAAAAGAAAAAAAGAATAAACGAAAAATTATAATTTATATTAGCGGTGCGTATATGGGAAATGATGGTGGAAGGAGTATAAATAAAAACATACTTCTTGCTCGAGAATATGCAATAAAATTATGGGAGTTGGGATATACTGTAATTTGTCCTCACCTTAATACTCAGTTTTTTGAAAGAGATTGCAATTGCAAACAAGAAGATTTTGTAGAAGGAGATTGTGAAATAGTAAAAAGATGTAATTCCTTATTTGTACTTTCTAATTATATTGATTCAAAAGGAGCACAAAAAGAAATAAAAGTTGCAAAAGAGAATAATTTACCTATATTTTATAAAATAGAGGATATTGAAAAATATTATGAAAATTAAATTAGTTAAACCTGACGGTGAACAGATATTAATTGAGGCTGATTTTTGGGAGTTTTCACAAGGGAAATATGAAAATGAAGATATAGTATTGGTTTTTTATAAAAATGAAGAAGAAAAAGAGGAAGAAGAAGTTAATCCTTCAAAAAGCGGCATATTGCCTATGGGGGGATCTTCTTTTGAAGAAGATTTAGAGAAAGTTATAAGTAAAGATAAATTAGAAGGTTTTAGAAAGGATTCAGGGGTACTTTTTGAAAATGATAAGACAAAATTAAATACTGAATTAGGAATACGTGCAAAAGTACTTGAAACTCCTTTATATAATTTAAATGAAGTTGATGTAATGAATAAAGCATTAGATAATTTAGTTAAACAAGAAAAGGAATTAGGAGTATTGTTGAAACAAATTAATAAACCTATAATTATACTAAAAGATAATGATAATTTTATTCTTAAGGAAACAGTAGGCTTTGAAAAAAAATAAGTTAAATTTCGGTAATTTTGATACAGAATCTGATTTTGATAAAGAAATTGAGGGAGAAGTGGAGGAAATTAAAAAAGAAGCAGATTTATACTTTAATTACCTTTATTTTCCTGTTATAAATTCTAAAGATATCTCTCTCGGCATATTTCCGGAAGATCAACAAATTACCAGAAAACATATTATATTATGGAACTCTATAAAAACAATTCCAATGTCTTTTAAATCTCCGGATTATAAAATTTTAAGAGTTAAGATTACTCCTGAGCAAATTCAAGAACGTTTAAAAAACCACGGCGCTGGAATTTATTCTCTCCCTTTTATACCTAATACTGTACCTGTAGAAGAAACAGATAATAGATCATTTTATAGCGAGTAAAAAAATGCAAGATAAATCAATTATATGGCTAGTAGTGGTGTTATTTGTATTATTAGTAGGCGCAGGAATTTTTGGATATATTTATTATAATAAATACCAAGAAAAAAATGAGGAATTAGCAACCTCTAACCTTACAATACTTCAAAATGAACAATATCATAGGGAAATTGTAAAACAAAAGGATGATTCTATTCAAACCTTATCAGGGTTAGTAGAGGATTTAAATATTGAAATTAAAGAGGAAAAAGGAAAGTTTGTTACTCAAACAACTGAATTAAAATTACAACTCGAAGCCTTAAAAGATTCTGGAGAAACTATTTCAATTACTGGGGTTGATGATAACGGAACTTATTTAGATGTACCTTTTTCCGGAAAACAATTTATAGCAACTTATAATGGATTTACGCGGCATTATTATAATCTTAATAAAAATTATTGGTGGATTGATATTATATATGATCCGATTGATGTATACTCTTCTTTTTATTTAGATAGTAACAAAGTTTGGACGCTTAAAACCTCTACTACTGCTCCTGGGATAACATTAAGAACAGATTATCACATCGATCCTGCGTTTTATTCTCATTTTGAAAATTTAGACCCAGCTAGATTTATTAAAGATAAAAGTATATTAATTTTAAAATTAAAAGCGGGTATCGCAGGTTCTTGGCACCAAGACCCTTTATATAAGGATCATCCAGTTTTTCTTTCTGCCGAAATTTATTACGATTTTGTTTACGGGGCTTATCATCCATTCCAAAAATATGTAGCTTTTGGGTTTTACTACGATATTGATTTAATAAAATCATTTACTACTTTTAAAAACATTTTTTCTATTTTTAAAAATTAAGGATTTTTATGAAGATTACAGGTATAGTTGAGGATATATCACTTAATACTATTAGATTTGATAATTTAAAAGGAGTAGAAAGTAGATGTTCTGAAACTTTGAAACCTTTTAAAAAAGGTGATAAAATACTTACAGTTGCATTAGGGGAAGTAATATCTGAAGATAGTATTGAATTATCTGATGGTATATATTTTGTAACAATTGATGGCGCGAAAGACTTTTTATTAAGATTTTTAGATAATTTAAAACCCTCAGAGCAAACAGATCCGGAAATTGATAAAACAAACCTAAATTCCTAAATATCTTATAAAAATGTTTAGGGAATTAGTTGAAAACCTTATACTACCAAAAATTTCCAAAGAAAGTCAAATCTTTTTTAGAAAATTATTTTAAAGTTAGTAAAGATATATTTAAACCTCTTTACATTTCTTTTGAAAAAAGGCCTGAAAACTACCCCTCCCTTGTATGTGCTGAATTTATTCCCCCATCAAAAATAGCTTACTATAAAAATAATGTTAAATGGGAAGGAATAGTACATGATGTAACACATTTTATTCAGTATCAAAAAAATCCTAAAAAGTTTGAAGAAAATAGAGAATTAACAAAGGAAGCAGTACTTGATAATAAATATTCTATTTATAGAGAAAACCCTTTGGAGAGAGAGGCTAGGGAAGCTCAAGAGGAATTTAGACGGTATTCCGAATTGAAACTAAGTTGGTTAGAACCATCTCAAAATACACTTAATTTTGAACACAAACTAAAAGAATATAACATATCCTTCTACAAAGAAGGTAATACATATATTATAGATCATAACGGTGATGTATATCTTCATTCTCTAACTCAACTACCAAACAATATACAATTTAATAATGGAGGTAGTGTATATCTTAATTCTCTAGAACAATTACCAGATAACATACAATTTAATAATGGAGGTAGTGTAAATCTTAATTCTCTAGAACAATTACCAGATAACATACAATTTAATAATGGAGGTAATGTATATCTTCATTCTCTAACTCAACTACCAAACAATATACAGTTTAATAATAGAGGTCATGTAAATCTCTTTTCTCTAAAACAATTACCAGATAACATACAATTTAATAATGGAGACTATGTATATCTTAATTCTCTAAGACAACTACCAGATAACAAATATGAAATATTTAAGAATGGCGGAGTAGTATATTATGATGATTGGAATAAAAAGTTTAATCCTAAAAGTAAACTAAGTTGGCAACTAGAACCTCTTCCAAAAATATTTGATTATGGAAAAGGCGATATTATAAAGGTAGAAGATGAGTATGAAAACGCTAAATATTATTTGATAAATAATATAAAATTAGGATACGGTAAAAATAAAAATACTGTAATTATTAACGGCTGGACATCTCATGTTAGTATAGATCATCTTTTACATCAATACTTTATTAAAAAACCTTCATATAATGAATATGAAAGTAAAAATACTTTAGATGAAAGTGAAACAGTTTTTTTAGGAAATATTAATAATATAAAACTATCTTGGCAAGAAGGATATACTATTCCGAATATACCTCCAGGAAGCGTTTGGAAAAAGAAGTACGTAGGTAACCCCGGGAAGTTTCAATATTTTTATGTAGAAAAACCCGGTAAAATAATAAAAAACTATTTTAAATCTAAATTTCCTGAATATATTAACAGTAATTTTAAAGATTCAGATTTGTTAGAATTTAAAGGAATTGTTACTGATGATTTTGATTTATTAATAAAAGATTATAAACTAGGAAATACTTTCTCAGGATTAGGTATATTTTTAGGAGATGAATGGAAGAATGATTTCTTTTATTTAGGGCAGATGGAGGATTTAGTAAAGAATGAAAAACTTTCTTGGAAATTTATACCATATAAAGAGTTAACCCCTAAAAAACATGAAAATTTTCTTAAATGGGATGAAAAAAGACAAAAGGAAAATACGCAAAAACATTTAAATGATTTATTATCAAATAAAGCTAATATTCTTGCGAATGTTAACAATGGAAAATATGGAGTAATAATTACTAAAACTGAAGGAGAAGAATACAGAGAACCTGATGGTACTACTTATGACAATCTTACCAGACCCGGTAGGGAATTTTATTATAAAATAGGTTCTCCTATTATAGTTCCTGCAGGTTATTGGATGGATTGGTGGGAACCGGAACACGGTATTACAGAAGAAGAATATAAAAAATTATCTATGCGGGAGAGAGCAAAATTGGAAGCGCAATTACAATTAGAAAAGTATACACCGGAGCAATATGCGCAGTATTTAAAAGAAGGTGAAGGTGAAGAAGTCGCTCCTCTTAATTGGGAAAAACTTTCATATCAAGAAACTCCGATATATTGGATTTATGATATGCAAACTGGAATATATAAGAAGACTTTAAATTCTTTAGAGGAGATATCAAAAGTTTACGGAATTGCTCCCTCTCATGCAAAAAGAGCAATTCAAAATAATACAGGCATTAAAGGAGTTTATATAGTAGAAGGGCAAGAAGGGGTAAAGAAACCTCTTAAGATAAAACCAAGGCTTGATAGAGAATCAGAAATTAGAGGTACGAAAATTATTGGCGTCAATCCTACGACGGGTAAAGAATACGTATTTAATTCAGTAAGAGAAGCAGAGAGAGAATTAGGTATTAACAGAATTAGTATTGTCCACGTATTAAAAGGAAGACAGAATAGCGCTGGCGGTTGGAAGTGGCGATATGCAGAAGGTGAGAAAAATGAAAAAAATATCGATAAAAGTAAATGGTTAGGAAGGAGATTTACTTTAAAAGGCGCTACTCCGCTGGAGGTAGTTGATATAAAAGAAGGAGAAATTCCTATTATCGTAATGAAGGATAGAAGTACAGGAAAAATAATTAATTATACTCCTCAAACATTTGCTACTGCCTTACAGGAAGGAATATTAGTTGAAGAGAGTTCGCGATTGAGTTGGCAAACTCCCCCGCCTGGCAGCCGGTTAAAAAACTATACAGGTTTTTTAGTGAAAGCGTATTTTAAAGATTGGGATTTACCAATGTACGGCGTTATACAAGAGGATGTGGTTGAAGATGGTGTACGAAAACTTATAGGTTGGTGGTATAATACTCCAGAAGATGCATTGAAGTATTCTAAAGAACATTCTCCTAATATAAAAGCGTGGTATACCCGATTGAGAACAGATAGAGATATAGAGGTTATACAATCTGTAGGTAGTATTAAGAGTAAATTCTCATGGCAATTTTCGAGGGATAAATACAGAGAAATTTTTGAATATTTAGATAATCTTATGAAAGATTATTCTTTAATAAGAAATAAATTTCAAATAATTCCATACCACATAAAACAAGATATTAGAGACACTTTTAATTTAAGTCCTTCTGAAGTAGATGATATTGTATATTTATGGAAACTGGAACAAATTACTGAAAATTATAAACTTTCTCGACAGAAAAATTCTCCATATTGGGTTTATGATATGAAAACAGGGGCTTATAAAGAACCTTTAAATTCTTTGCTGAAAAGTTCATGGCAAGAATTTACTTTTTCTGAGGAAAATAAAGATAAATTTGAGAATACTATTTGGGCTAGAGACATATTAAAATACGGAGAAACAGTACCAGAATATTTATTTATAAAAAAGGTAAATGATGATTTGTCTATTACTGGCGTAATGGGAGATAATTTAAGCCGGTTGAAAATAGATGTACTTTCAGGTAATGAAAGAATTTATCATTTAGGATTACCGTATGAAATAAATAATCTTTATTTTGTACAAAATTGGAGTCCCGATAATGTAAAGCTAGGAAAACTTTCTTGGCAGTTCTTACAAGATAAATACTCTATAGCTTTTGAATATTTAAAAGATTATTTTAAAGCGCGTCCTTATTCAAGTGCTTCAAAGGATGATATAGTATATGAATTAGCAACCTATTTTGAATTAGATTTAGAAGAAGCTGAAGAAATATATACTCAATTTATTACTGATTATTGGAGTAAGAAATATAAAACAAAATTAAGCTGGCGAGAGTTGGAAGATTTAACAGGCTGGCTAGTAAAAGATATTCAAAGTTGGGATGGGCCTTTATATGGGGTTATTACTAAAGTAGTAAAGCCTTCTCAAAACGAAAAGAGAAATTTATACTACTCATATGGATGGCGCATAAATGAAGAAGATGCAATTGAAATGTATCATATAGGTAGTGAATCTTCTTTTTTTAAAGAAGACTTTCTTAGTAGAACTGCAGACCAAATAATACCTATAAGGAAGGTAGAAAAATATGAAAAATTTTCATGGAAAGAATTGTCTTATACAGGAAGAGTTTTAGAATGGTTAGATAGACAATCCGCAAAAAATTTACCGGATTCTACTATTAAACAAATATTATATGGAGCAGGATTTCGAGGAGATAATATTGATTATTTACTAGAGGAGTGGAAAAAATATAAAAGGTCGAGATATTCCAATCAAGATTTTGATTCTTACAAAGACCAGAATGTATCCCTGTACCGAAAAAGACTAAATTATTATAATGAAAATGAGGGTGCAAATATATTCTGGTCTTCTAAAGATGCTCAAGAAAAAAGATTTAAAGCATTAACAGATATTGGTAATCTCGAAGATACAGAAATACTTGATGTAGGATGCGGTTATTGTGATTTGTACGATTATTTAAAACAAAATGATATTAATGTTAAAAACTACGTAGGTGTTGATATAGTTCCGGAGATTGTAGAGAAAGCAAAAGAGTTACACCCGGATATAAATATTCAAGTAAGAGATATACAAGAGGAGCCGTTAGAGGAGAATAGCTTTGATTGGGTTTTTGGTAGTGGGATATTTGCCTTACAAGACCGAAATTGGCAGCAATATGTAATTAATATGTTAAAGGAGATGTTAAAGATTGCAAGGAAAGGAGTTGCAGTAAATTTTCTTAAGCAACAAAATATAAATAGGTTAAGTTGGATAATATTGAGAAATAAATATCCTCAAATTTATAAGTGGTTAGATACGAAAGCTAATCCTCTTTTAGCTTTTGATATTATTCATGAAATGATGATTTATTTTGAGGTTGATGAAGATACGGCAAAGGTAATTTATAATGATTGGTTTAATCCTATAAAGGAAAAGCTTTTAAAAAACTCAAACCTTGCTCAATTAAGTTGGAAAGAGGTTCCAAAAGATTTAACCGGATGGTTAGTAAGATTAATTGACAAATTTAATACAAATGAAGAGTATTATGGTATAGTATTAGGTCAAAAACAGGGTAAGATATATGGAGTATTTGAACCTTATGAGTTTGAAAGCAATAAAGAAGCCGGAATGTTTTTTAATTTTCTTGTAGAAAGTGATAAAGATTTTCATATTAAAGTTCCTTTGTGGTTAAACACGCGGAATTTTAATATATACCCTATACAACAGTTTAATATAAATAAAAAATCTAACATAACACAACTAATGTACGTAGACCCAAATTTTACATATAATTTTATTAGAAATTTTGTAACTGATAAAGTAGAATTAAAAGAAAATTATTTAAATGATGATTTTACAATATTTTTATATAAAGAGTAAAAATTATGAATGAAATATTGCAATATTTAAAAGAGAATCAAGGAAGACCCATATTTATTAATGATATTTATCAAGCCTTCCCCGGGTACGATAAAAAAACATTAAATAGTGAAGTACAAAATTTAATATTTCAAGGACTAATATATCCTTATGATAATGCTTATTATTTAACTAAGTGGGGGTTAACGAAAATTGAAAACCCCGAAGCTAAATATGATCCTTATACGCGTATACGAAATCAACATAAAGATATTTCATATGAAACTCGAGATCAATATTGGGATAAATGGTTAAATCATTTTTTAGGTACTTTAGAATTTTTTAAGAAAAACCATCCAGAGTTAGAAGATCTATTTAATATACTAGGAGTAACAGCGAAAGAAGATATCGGAAGATGGCATGATGCAACTGAATTTGCAAAAGATGTTCAAGCAATTTTTCATAAGTTTAATTTTGATTTACCTGAATTAAGATATGGACCGAAAGAACCTTCATATAATGTACCTGAAAGTTTATCTACCATTGAGCACGCTATTGCAGAATCTTTAAATCGTCTTCGAAAATACTCTCCTCGCCATACTTCTTATATCCCGGAAGTTAAAAAATATAGAGAAGTATATGACGCGGTTAATTCTTTTTTAGATATTTACGATGCTTCTTCTCTTCTTTCTCAACTTAACCTAAAAGACGGCGTTTTTATAAAGAAAGATCAAATTATTACAAAACTTAAGCAAGTTTTTATAAAAGAGGAGAAACTTCCTCAAAGACTAGTTGATGTGGTTTTTAATCAATTAAGAGGAAAAGTTGAAAATCTTGTAAAATCTTTATCTTCTGATATTTTCTTTGAAGGCGAAGATGTAGAGGGCGCGCCAACCAGATTATATGATTTAATGATGGAAAAAGGAGTTGATGTATTTAATAATTTTTCAATGACCGCTGTAGACCCTGATAGATCACAAATTTTAAATAATATGTTTAGTGGAAGTAAATATGATGGATTTAATTTTACAGGTGCTGTATTGACTGATATTATTATATCTAACTGTACTTTTATAAATGCAAAATTTAGTAATGCTCAATTTAAAGGATCTACAATTATTCATAATAATTTTCAAGGAGCAGATTTTAGTAGCGCAAACTTTAGAGAAATTGAAGAGTTTAAAGATAATAATATAGAAGGTGCAAATTTTGAAAATGCTTCTCTTTCCCCTCTTATTGATAAGAATGTAAATATTGGAGAACCTGTTAATTTAAAGAGTTTAGTAGTAACAAAAGAAGAAATGAAAGAAAAAGGTTTTAGAGGTAAGGAAAGTTTTAATCACGTTGGAGTTTCTTATGATAAAAGCGTTCCAGGATATGAATTGGATGCAAAAGGAGAAAGTTGGGTGAGATATATTTATGCGACGCAAGATACTCCTTTTCCAAGAGAATTGTTTGATAAATTCAAGTTACATAGAAGCGTGCCCGGAGAGTATTCACTAGGATGGATTGGAGGAAAATGGGATTCTAAAACTAAGATATTGTATGTAACGGAGATGCAAAGCGATTTAATGCAACGAACTTATGAATTAAGTCCAAAATGGTTAGAAAGCGAAGGATATGGAAAAAATCATGAATTTATTAAAAAAGGTTGGGATAAGTTAAAATCAAAACTTGAAAATTATTACGACGGTTGGCAATACGTCTTTTTTAATCAGGCAGTAAGGGAAGCTAAGGAGAGAGGAGCAAAATATATTGCAACCCCTACGTCAACTTATTATAAGAAAAAATATCCCGCATCGCCGTATCAATATTATGATAAAATTGTAACTCAAACTGTAAAAGATCCTGAAACTGGAGAAAAAAGAGTTGAACCTAAATATCCTTATAGAGAAGAAGGACATTGGAGATTTATTCCAGTGGATTCAATACAGGTATGGGCAAGTATGGAGAAATTAAGCTGGGAAAAGGCTGAATCTAAATTATCTTCTTTAAAATTTTCAACTGATGAGCTTACAGATGCTCAAAAGGATGCGGGTAATTACAAAAAGAAACATGTAAAAAAAGACGGGCTAGATATATCAATTGAAAATGAAAAAGGTTCAATCCGTTCTGGTACTGATCCAGATGGGAATGAATGGTCAATAAAAATGAAAAATGATTATGGTTATATTAAAGGTACGGTAGGTAAAGATAAAGATCATCTTGATTGTTTTCTTTCAAATGATTATAAAGAAGGAATGCCAGTATTCATTGTAAATCAATTAACTGATAAAGGCGGGTTTGATGAACATAAAATAATGCTTGGATTTGAAAATAAGGAAGATGCAGAAAAAGCATATTTAGATAATTATGAAAAAGGCCGGGATAAGTATGATAAAGAATTAGTTGAAATGGATATGGAGGATTTTAAAGAATGGATGAAAAATAAAAAAGAAACTAAAAAGAAAGCAAAAGAAAGTAATTTGAAATTAAGCTGGCGAGAGTTAGATTTACCGAAAGATAAGTATGAAGGATATTTAGCTAAAATTATAGATAAAAAGAAAGGTAAAATTTATTACGGAGTAATTATAGGTAAAGATTACGGTGTTTATACTGCAATATTAGCAAATAATGAAAGAAAAGCAATTGAGAAGTTTAATAACTTAAAAGCTTGGTTTGATAAGATGGAGGAAGAAGATAAAGATCCTATCGAATACGTGTATAGAAAATTTAATATCATAAACTTATATGAAAATGCGTATAAAATAGAGCCAATGTATTTAGTAGATAAAGAATCTACTAATACATATTTGGATAGTATAATTTCTTCTCAGAAACTATCTTGGAAAGAATTAAACATACCGGATTTGTTTAAAAATGATGTAGTAGAAGATTATTACGGAAATAAATATAAAGTTATAGATTTTAGTAAAAACTATGAAGATGTTGCAAAATATGACTCTACAGGCGCAGGAAAAGAGATGTTAGGTTATGAACCTGATATAATGGAGGGAAAAGATTATAGAGAATTTGAAGATGGAAGTCACGAACAGATTACTTATGTAGCAGTAGCTAGTATGGAGAGAGAAGATTATGGACAAACTTATGTATTTATTTATGGAGATGATGGAGTTGTTAAAGTATCTTTTCAAAAACTTTCTTGGAAAGAGTTAAGTGAATTTGACGAAGAAAAAGAATTACGAAAAAGATTAAATTATTTAAAAGAAAAAGAAAACCAAAGAAAAATTAAAGAGTTATTACCTCGTGTTAACGAAATTAGAGAAATATCTACAGAAATATATGCAGATTTATTATTTTATGAAGAAGAGTGGCAAAGAATGGGTATTACTACAATGGAAGCTTTTGACATTGCAGAGTCAGTTGTAGAAGATATGACTGATGAAGAAGTAATAGAATTTTATTTAGATACTACTAATAAACTTTCTTCCTTTCAAAAACTTTCACTCGATAGAGTTTACTGGGAAACTTATGTAGATAAATTTATTCATACTTTTATTAAAACTCAAGAAAGGCTCGAACCAGGGTTAGGAAGTAAAAAAGAGCTTGCAAAAGATGGATTTAACTTTATGATGGATGAAATACCGGATGAGGTAAAGAGAGATCCTGAATTTCCTTTAATTATAACTGAATTGAGAGAAAAATTAATAAGAGAAGGAATTGGGGATATATTTGATAATACTCCTTCTTATTTAGATAGAAACAGAGGAGGTGAAGGAGATCAGTTAGTTGATCCTCAAGGGGAGCCTATAGAAGAGACTACCGGTCCCGAAGAAGTTAATTATAGAGAAGAAGAAAGTGTGGAGGATGTAAATAGTTTACTTGATCAATTAAGTAAAGCGCAAGAGGAAGGAAACGAAGAAGAAGTTGAAAAAATAAAAGAAAAACTTGATAGAATTATAGGTCTTTCGAATTTAAGGTTTAATCAAAAAAAGAAAGGTTGGCAAGATATTAAACTAACCCCTCTTGCAGATGAAATACATAAGCAACAATTTTTAGATAAGTTAAATAAAGATGCATATGATGATTACAGAAAAACTAGGTATACTCAAGAAAGACCCAATTTTTATATAGATTTAATTCCAATCACCTCTCAAGACTCTATAAATATTATTACGGCTCAAGGCGGTGCTATGATTGATTACAGAGGAGAATATAATTTTAAGTATTATTATATAGGTGAAAGGGAAACAGAATATGGAGAGGTATGGGATATAATCGGTGAAAGAGGTTTAGACGATTACGAGATTTTATCTGCAGGAATTGGAGAAAAACCTACTCTCTTAAATGTATCTAAAAAACTAAGCTGGCAAGAACCTCCGATGCACGATAAAGAAAAATTAGAACAGGTATTGCAAATGTTAAATGAGGATCTTAAGGATACTAAACAAATTTACACTTGGATAGGTTCAGTTACTCCTGATAAATTTATATACCTTGTAAATAAGTTAACCTCCGCATTAATTGATTATTCTAATTTTGATTTTACTTCTTTTTATATCGCAAAAAGATTATATAATTACGGAATTGAAGTATATGATTTAATTGGGGTAAGAGATGATAATACTTACGAAGTAGCAGTTCCAGGCTTAGGAAAAGATGATTTAACAGTTACCTCTTTTAAAAAACTAAGTTGGCATATTGCGGATCCCTTACAAGTTACCGCAGATATTATTTTTAATAAAGTTTTACCTTATTTAGATGAAAGAATAAAAACTGAACAAGATGATGATTTATTTACAATGCTTGTGAAGGATAAAAAAGACTGGTTTAAGATTGCTCTTCTTCTGGAAGAGGGAAAGGAAGAGGAGGCAAAATTAAAGTTTAATAATCTTGATACATCTTCTAAAGAAGATATTTTTAAAAATCTTAATATAAATGAAGTTCAATATGTAAGTAATGTGTTTGATACGGAATTAAATGAACGAGCAGATTTGGATAAAAAGGGAGTTCAAGAAGATTTACAAAACTTTAAAAAAGATCCTTATAAAGATTTGCATTTTAATTATGACCGCGATCGAGGGCAGATGATAAATAAATACGAACCAGGAGAAGGCGAAGGAACCGCGTTAAATCCTCTTGATATGCAGCAGGTTTATGATACAGATTTTTTTGAACCAGATCTCGATCAATGGGACGAAGCAAATGAAACTCTTGATTGGCAAGACCGAAGTAATTTACAATTTGGAGTATAGAGAATGTTTTGGGTAGAAATAGATAACTTAGAAGGTTGGTTAGTAAAGGTACAAAATGAGATGGTTCATTTTCCTCAATTTGCAATTGTAAAAGAACATTTATACGATGATATATGGAGAACATATCCAAGCGGTAGAAATGAAGAAGAAGCTATTGAAAATGTAGAAAAATTAAATAATAATAGAGAGTTTAATTATTCTGAATATAATATTGTTTATCATTATCCGAGAAAAAGTCTTATACCGGTTCGGCAAGTTATAGTAAAATCTAATAAAACCGCTGCTCCTGAATCCTATACAGACATCTCAGATGTAGACCAGTCAGACTTTAAAAATCTTAACTTTTGGCATTGGGAAGAAAAAGATTTACCATTTCCGCTTGATAAATATCCTGGGGAAGTTACTCACGAGTATAAAAATAAACCAAAAGTATATCGAGAATTGGATGATTATCCGAATCAAGCCTATGATGGAGTACAAGCAAGTTTAAAAAACCTCAGTTGGGCGCTTTCACTAAAATCTGAAAAGGAAAAAGAATTACTGGAAAGAATTGCAAGAGACACAGGAATAGTAGGTAATAAATTATATATATATACTCCTTCCCCGGAGCAAAGAAGTCCTGAATATATAAGATATTTTTTAATGCACGATTGGGGGGAGTATTATATATTAATCGGAGAGAGGAGTGATGGTACTTTTAACAACATTGAACAAATAAATTTAAGTAAATCCGATTTTTTTAGAGGTCTTTCAGAAGAAGAATATGAAAACAAAGTTCAAGAATTTAGTAAATTTCATACTGAATTTTATCAAAATATTTTTTCTCAACATTCTTCTATTGAAGAATTTATGAATACTTACGGCGATCAGTTTTATCCTACTCTAGAATTATATAAAACCTATCCGGAATTAAAAGAATATATCGATTCTCATATCTTTATACATCCAGAAGGTTATATGAGAATACAAACAGATACTGGTAAAATGTTGTCTATGGATAAATCTTTATATAATTATTTAATAACTTATAATTTAAGAGATAAGTTTAAAATAATGTTAGAAAAGACCGGTAATAGTACAACTCCTCCGATTCTTAATGATATATATAAAGATAATTATGATATTTTAGATTATGATGATAAAGAAAGTCGTACGTTTTTAAGACTCTTAAAACGAGCGAAAGAACTAGGTATAGAGCATCGAGAGAATTACCCCAAGCTGGATGTTATAAGAGAAGGGATTATTAGAAAAGTTAATCAAGACATATTAAGTGTAAATTATGAAAATTTAGATCCGGATAAAGCTGATATCTTTTTTAGACGCGTTGAAAATTGGTTAACTCATTTAAGAGAGTTTTACCCAGCTCTTATTTTTCAAGGCGACAGCTCTCTTTTTAGAGAACTAGCTGGACATTTATATAATTTTATACCGTACGGACCTATTGATGAAAAAAAGAAACATATGATTAACGAATTAACCCATTCTAATGTAATACAGGCTTTGTACAATATTATTGCTGTAATAGAAGGTCAAAAAAATGATTATAGATTAGCAAAGTTGAGTTGGCAGGAAAAACCGGATTTAGATATAATTATTCAGCACGTTTTTAAAGAGTTAAAAATACCTCTTAGTTTAAAAGATGCTTTTTATTATAATATTATTTTTAGTAATGAGTCTCATAAATTATTAAGCGCCTTAGAACATGGAAATTATGAAACTATAAAAGATTTAGTACAAAAATGGAAAACCTTTAAAAAACTCTCCTGGAATGAATTACCTAACGCTGAAGAAATAATACAGTATGATATTAATCCTCTTACAGAAATTAATTTGTATCCTACAAGAGATAAGGAAGACCAAGATGTTGTAAAATATAGAAACCAAAAAGAAGATGCTGAGATTTTATTTGAAAAAGGATTGCATGAAACAACTGATAGATCTGAGACGGAAAGAGATTTAATTCCTTATGCAAAATTATCTTGGCAGTTAAAAGATAGTGATGCTTTAGCAAGTATTAAAAAAGGAGAAATATGGAAAGGAGTATTTTCAAATAGTGCAGAATTATATATTTTACCAATTGAAAATCCTGGAATATCTTTTGATAATACAAGTTATCCTTATATATTTTTTTACGGCTTTGACGGAGCGGATATTAAAGATTTAGAGCAAGAGTTTCAAAATAGGTCTCCTCATTATATAGCTATCGGCGGAAGATCTCTTAAAAGTTTAGATAATGTACGTGAGGTAAAATGGGAAAAGATAGGAGATTATAAAGATGTTTTTTCTTTTTTAAAACTAAGTTGGCAAGAACCGGATAACTTAACAGGTTGGTTAGTTAAAAAATATAGAGAAGTAGGTACTCCTCTTTACGGTGTAGTGGTTAAGGATGAATATAATGAAGAGGATGATTTTCCTTATATTTATGCAAGATGGGGAGATACAGAGGAACAAGCTTTGAGTTCTTTTAATCATTATGGTTGGGAATCTTTTCAGGATAAAGACTCTATTTTTATGTATGTAAAACCAAATAAAGATTTTCCTCTTAAAATAAAAGAAGCTCATACAACTGTTGTTTATCTAAATAATAGTATTAAAGAAGAGGATAGAGAAAATATTATAAAAGATATTTCTAACTTATTAAAAGATTACAAAA